>Ga0066836_10001361_pt1 | contig 12768 bp, 11 predicted proteins | sample ETNtaG_18_FD_71568 | JGI IMG/M metagenome (GOLD analysis project Ga0066836, IMG submission 71568) | Marine microbial and viral communities from oxygen minimum zone, Eastern Pacific Ocean - ETNP201302SV91 | ecosystem: Environmental > Aquatic > Marine > Oceanic | place: Pacific Ocean: Eastern...
CATAAGTTACTTAATGAAAAAATTGAATTTAATAAATTAGGGTTGCTGATAATTGATGAGGAACATAAATTTGGAGTTGAACAAAAAGAAAAAATTAAAAAAAGAGAAATTGACATTGATATTCTAAGTCTTAGTGCGACCCCTATTCCACGAACCCTAAGCTTAGCTTTAAATGGTGTAAGAGACCTTAGTGTAATAAATACGCCTCCTGAAAATAGAATTCCTATAAATAATTATCTTTCACTTTTTTCTGAAGATCTTATACGGGAAGCAATATTAAGAGAGATGGAAAGAAAAGGTCAAGTTTTTTTTGTAAATAATGAAATATTCAATATAGAAATTATAGCGAAACAGATAAAGACGATTGTCCCTGAAGCAAAAATAGAAGTTGCACACGGTCAAATGGATAAAAAACAACTTGAAAGTATAATTACAAATTTTATGGAAAATAAATTTGATGTGCTTGTGTGTACAACAATTATTGAATCAGGAATTGATATGCCAAATGTAAATACACTATTTATAAATAATTCTCATAAGTTTGGATTATCTCAACTGTATCAAATTAGAGGTAGGATTGGTCGAAGTGAAAAAAGTTCATATGCATATTTTTTGCTTCCAAAAAATTCTAGAATAAATGACCTTTCTGAAGAAAGACTCAATTCATTGATAAACACAGCAGAGTTTGGGAGTGGTTATGATATCGCCTTAAGAGATCTCGAAATTAGAGGAGCTGGAAACATTTTAGGAAAAGAACAAAGTGGAAACATAGGCTCTATCGGGCTTGAATTATATAATTCATTATTGGAATCAGCAATAGAATCTCTAAAAAATGGAAATGAAGGTGCTTTAGACTTTTTTCTAATTAATACCGTTGATATGGATATAGACTCAAGAATTCCTGAAGAATACGTAGATGATATAAAAATAAGGCTTAATTTATATATGAGACTGTCAAAAACAAGAGAAATTAAAGTTCTTGAAGAAATAAAAAAAGAGATTAACGATAGATTTGGAGATATCCCTTTAGAATTAGAAAGGCTAATTAAAATTACTAGAATAAAAATATTATGTCATCATTCTGATAATATTATTTCAATTACAGGAAGCAGCGAAAAAGTAATAATAAAATTTAAAGATAGCCTGCTTAATATAAAATTTTTTCTTGAGAAAAATTTAGAGCAAAATATAGACATAAAATCCAAAACAATGTTGTTTATACCCGAAGATTCTGAAAAGGTTTTGGAAGAAACAGAAATTTTAATTAATAAAATAATAAAAATTCAAAATGAAATAATAGAAAAATTTAAAAATATTTCAACCTAAATTTACTGAATTATAGCAAAGGGAGATCATGAAATTAACTAACCCAGAAATAATAAAATCTATAACAAAATCATGGAATGGAGATCGTGATAAAAATTTTAGACCATTGGTTTCAAAGAATTTACTTAAGAGAATGAAGTTAGTCACTACTGAAGAGGCGTGGGGAACCTGTAGAAAAAATGGATATCATTTTCAATTTGCAGGAAATTGGGATAACCTTCATCCTGACAGGGTGATTGTAGGTAGAGCAGTAACATGCAGATGGGTACCAAAAAGACCTGACCTTAATGATGCTATTGAAAGTCAAGGCGAAAAAGAAAAAAGAGTCGGTTTTCAAAATTCTTGGGTTATCGATGAATTAGAAGAAGATGATTTGATAGTAGTTGACTTGTTTGGAAAAGTGTTTGATGGAACATTTGCAGGAGATAATTTAACAACTGCTATTAAATCTAAAACTGGAACAGGGATGGTTGTTGATGGAGGCATAAGAGACACGCAAAGAATATACGAAATGGAAGATTTCAATGCATTCGTTAAAGGATTTGACCCTAGTGCAATAAATGACGTAAGTATGCCAGAAATCAATGGCGTTACAAGAATAGGAAATGCAACGTGTATTCCTGGAGATATTGTTTTAGGTACAAGGTCTGGAGTTATTTTTATACCTCCTCATTTAGCAGAAGAAGTGGTTATCTCATCAGAAAACATAAGGTTAAAAGATCAGTTCGGTCAACAAAGAATTATGGAAGGGAAATATACCCCTGGAGAAGTTGATAGAGAATATTCAGATGAAATGAACAAGGATTTTGAAAATTGGAAAAAAAATAGAAAGTAGGAAATTATGTCAAATAAAATAAATGGATTTTCAAACCCTTCAGAACTTAGAATTACTGATATGAGGATAGCAGTGATAGGTGACGGAGGTTGGAGATGGCCAATAATAAAAATTTATACTAATCAAGACATAATAGGTTTAGGAGAAGTGAGAGATGGCGCATCAGCTAGATATGCTTTATCACTAAAAAGTAAAATATTAGGTGAAAATCCTTGTGATATAGATAAAATTTTTCAAAAAATCAAACAATTTGGAGGTCATGGAAGATTAGCAGGAGGGGTTTGCGGTATAGAAATAGCCTTATGTGATTTGGCAGGAAAGGCATATGGTGTCCCTGCTTATATGCTTGCAGGAGGTAAATATAGAGATAAGGTAAAAGTTTACGCAGATACTCCTTTAAAAAAAGATCCTGTAAAAATGGGGAATGCTCTTAAAAAAAGAATGGAAAAAGGGTTCGATTTTCTGAAGATGGATATAGGACTTTGGATCGCATCAGAATTTAAAAATGGAGTTGTAAACAAAAAACTTATAGATGAGTCTGGTAATGTGATGCATCCTTTTACTGGCATACAAGTAACAGATTACGGAATTTCAAAAATGGAAGAATATGTAAAAACAGTTAGAGACATAATAGGTTATGAAGTTCCGCTAGCATCTGATCATTTTGGACACATGGGGGTTGAAAATGCGATTAGAATAGGTAAATCTTTAGATAAATTTACATTAGCTTGGTATGAAGATATGATCCCTTGGCAACTAGTTGATCAATGGAAAATGTTAAAAAACAGGGTTGATACTCCTGTATGTACTGGTGAGGATATCTATTGCAAAGAAGGATTTGAGCCTTTAGTTGAATCTAGAGCTATTTCAGTAGCTCATCCAGATTTAGCAACTTCAGGAGGAATCTTGGAAACAAAAAAAATTGCTGATTATTGTAGAGATGCAGGAATTCCTATAGCTTTACATCAAGCAGGATCTCCAATAGTTGCTATGGCAAATGTTCAATGTGCCGTTACTATAGAAAATTTTATTGCTTTAGAAATGCATTCTGTTGATAATCCTTGGTGGAACGACATAGTTTCATTAGTAGGTCAAAAGGGACCTATGATAAAGGATGGATATGTAAATATAACAGATGCTCCTGGGCTAGGAATAGAGCTTAATGATGAAGCTGTGAAGGAGCATCTTGCTAAATCTTCAGAGGGAGTCCATGAAGGTAAAAGCAAATTCTCCATATATCCTAAGGGAGCATTTGAAGATACTTCAGAATGGGATGATTTAGACTCTCATGATCGTACTTGGAGCTAGAAGAATACTTCTTCTCATTTGTGTATGATAAAATTATACTGAGCCGACTACTAGAAAATTGATTCTAGTACAGGATATGTGACCCTCTATAAAATATTTTCTCTAATCCACTTTAGATTATATTTTGAGGGTCATTTTTTTATGGAAAATTAGAAAAAAGGTAAAGTATGTAGCTATCAATAGATTCTGGCTGGAATATTAATAGCTACATTTCCAGTATATATAGATTTATTAAAATATATGATGTTATTCATCTATTTAGCTCTATGTCTCCGCTATAAATATGTTCAAGAGCTAAAGCGAAGCTCTCAATCTGATGAGACATCCCTAAAGAAACAAGCATTTCACCTTTCTTTATAGTTTCAGGCGACACCTTTGAAGAAAAATCAATTCCTCTTTTATCACATTTATTTTGGATTTCCTCAATTACTGCATTGAGTTTATTTACTGATTCAGAATACGATTCATAACTAGATTTATTCATATATAAATTATGTATGAATCCGACTAATTATTCAAATATGACCGCCATTCTTACCTCTGACATAACTAGTGACATAAATTCCAACTCATATACTGTTTGAAAATCTTCTAATTCGTAATTTATATCAATAGATATATCCATCTATTTGTAATATTTTATTATTAAGTCATAAGAGAATGATCGGAGAGAACGTGGTATCAGATAAAAATTTAAATGTTTCATTTTTAGACATTATTGAAGGAAGCTCAGAGTCAACTTACAAAATTCAAACTCATGCGGATGGACCTTCTGGAAGAATTCCTTTTACGCCTGAAATATTAATAGAGGAACCGAGTGGTAACCATTTTGGTTTAACTCAAAATGCCGGAATGGGATGGAACCCTGATGAATTATTAAGAAAACAGTTCTTAATTCTTTCTACAAGCGGAGGCTTAAAGAATAAAGATGGCGAACCTATCGCTTTAGGTTTTCATACAGGACATTGGGAATTATCAACTTTAGTTGAAAATGCTGCAAATACCATTAACGAAATGGGAGGATTGCCATTTTCAGCATATTGTTCTGATCCTTGTGATGGTAGGACCCAAGGAACAACAGGTATGTTTGATTCCTTACCTTATAGAAATGATGCGGCAAAGGTATTCAGAAGAATAGCTAGATCCTTACCTACGTCAAAAGCAGTTATGGGTATTGCATCATGTGATAAAGGCTTACCAGCTATGATGATGGCTTTAGCTGGAATGAAAGATAAGCCTTCTATAATTGTACCTGGGGGTTCAACATTAGCTCCTAAAAATGGTGAAGATGCAGGAAAAATACAATCGATTGGAGCACGATTTGCACAAGGTGAAATTTCTCTTGAATATGCTCAAGATATGGGATGCAGAGCTTGTGCATCTCCAGGAGGAGGATGTCAGTTTTTAGGAACGGCAGGAACATCTCAGGTTATTGCAGAATCTTTAGGAATTGCTTTAACTCATTCTGCTTGTACTCCAAGTGGCACATCTGCTTGGATTAATAACGCAAAAAGATCAGCAAAAGCATTAATGAATTTAGAAGATAAAAAAATCTCTATTGAAAAAATTCTTACAGACAAAGCGTTTGAAAATGCCATGGTACTTCATGCTGCATGCGGAGGATCAACTAATTTATTACTGCATTTACCTGCTATAGCTCATGCTGTTGGAAGAAAAAGGATGACTGTAGAAGACTGGGCTCGAGTAAACAGCTATGTTCCAAGATTAGTTGATGTTCTTCCAAATGGACCAGTGGGATATCCAACCTCTCAATTTTATGCAGCTGGTGGGGTTCCAGAGGTAATGTTGAACTTAAAAAGGTTGGGCTTATTGAATTTAGACGTAATGACAGCAACAGGAAAAACATTAAAAGAAAATCTAGAATGGTGGGAAGAATCTGATAGAAGAAAATATGTTAGAAACTTCCTTTCTGAAAATGATAAAGTTGATCCTGATAATGTAATAATGACTAAATCTAATGCCACTCTTAAAGGGCTAACTTCAACAGTAACTTTTCCATTAGGAAATATTGCACCAGAAGGATCAGTAATTAAATCTACAGCAATTGATCCTGATGTAATAGATGATGACGGAGTATATAGAAATACCGGTTATGCAAGAGTTTTCAATTCTGAAAATGATGCCATGAGATCAATTAAGTCTACAGGATCAGACAAATTAAAAAGAGGAGAAATTCTGGTAATAATTTGTGGGGGGCCGAATGGTACAGGAATGGAAGAGACTTACCAAATCACAGCTGCTTTGAAACATCTATCATATGGAAAGGAAATAGCTTTACTGACTGATGCCAGATTTTCTGGAGTTTCTACAGGTGCTTGTATTGGACATATTGGGCCTGAAGCACTTGCTGGAGGCCCCATCGGATTATTAAAAGAAGGAGATCTGATTGAAATAATTATTGATACTAAAAAATTAATAGGATCGATAAATCTAGTAGGTGAAGATGGTGACAATCATGGAAAAGAATGGGGAGATAAAGAGTTAGGTCAAAGAAACGCCTTTTTAGAAATCAAAGCAAATAAAAATTTACCCGATGACACGCGGTTATGGGCAGCATTGCAAGATGTAAGTGGAGGAACTTGGGGTGGTTGTGTATACGATGTTGATAAAATTATAGAAACACTAAATGCTGGAAAAAAAGCTCTTAAGAAAAAATAAAATGTCAATAGAAATTATTCCTGTAAATAAATCAAACATATTTGAATGGCGAAAATCTGTAAGAGCCGTTTTTGGAGATATTCCTAATAAAGATGTCGTAAAAAGAATGGTCAATGAAAGATTTATGATAGATTTTGAAACTTGGAATGAACCTAGTGATAGATTGTTAGCTGCAGTTGATACTGAAACAAATCAAATTGTTGGAACAGGAGGAGCTGATAAATATTCAATCACTGTCCCTGGTGGCAACACAGTAAATATGGCAGGAATAGCTTTTATGGGTACATTGCCTACTCATAAAAGAAGAGGAATTTTTTCTTCAATGATGAACAAACTTCATTCTCAAGCAAGAGAAAGAGGAGATTCTATAGCAGGATTATGGGCTTCACAATCTTTACTTTATAGTAGATTTGGATATGGCCTTTCAACTATTCGAGAAGACTGGCAGATAAATTCAAATCATACAAATTTATCAAAACCAAAGAAAGATTCAATTCGATTAGAACTAGTAGATAAAAAAAAGGCTTTAGAAGAAATTCCAAAAATTTATGATATTTATAGAAAATGTCAAAATGGAGCAACTGATAGAACTCAAGGATATTGGAACTACTTGCTTTATGAAGACGATAATTCAATGTATAACAAGTCAGGGAATAGCGGTTTCTTTTTTGTTTTAGCTTATAGAGATAATAAACCTTCAGGATACGCTTTTTATAATTTCAATAAAGAATCTGGAGTTGCCCACGAAGATGATAAAGGGACATTGAAAGTAGAGGAGATTATATCCATAGATAGAGAAACAAATCATGCTTTATGGCAATATATTTTTGGAATCGAATTGATTGAAGAAATTACTTTTAATCGTAGGGCGCCAAATGATCCATTATATTTTATGCTAGAAAACCCAAGAAAATTACAAAGAGAAACTATTGATGGATTGTGGGTGAGAATAATTGATCCGATTTCAATGCTTGAAGGAAGAACATATAACCATAAAGGTAAAGTTACGATTAATCTCTCTGGTCAAAATCAAAAGGACATTGAAGGAACTTATTCGATTGATACAGATGGAAAAAATACAGAAGTCAAAAAGGTAAAAGGAAAAGCAAGTATTTATATGAGACCTTCTGATTTAAGCTCTATATATTTTGGAGGAGTTTCTCCAGGAGAGCATTTTCAAGCTGGTAACATAGATATTGAAAACCATAATTCTCTACGAGAATTAACAAAAATGTTTTTTGTAGAACAAGAACCATGGTGCAATACAGATTTTTAAAAATCAATTGAATAATAAAAATACATTTAGAATAGACGGAATGACTTGTGAAGGATGTGTTGCAACAATTAAGACAAAACTTGAATTGGAAGCAAGCATTTCTGAAGCTGTTGTTGAATTAGCTGATGGAAAATTAGAGATTTTTTCTGAGAAAAACTATGAAGTCTCTGAATTAAATGAAATATTAAGTCCTGTAGGAAGTTATAAGGTTTCAAATAGTGATAAAAATGAAACAAACAATATTATTGATTACTTTAGTACTTATAAACCAATATTTATTACTTTGAGTTTGGTTTTATTGCTTTCAATAATTACTTATTCTAGCCCAGGAAATACAGTTGATGATTTGCTTAGATTTTTTATGGGTTATTTTTTTATAATTTTCTCCTTTTTTAAATTACAAAACATAAATGAGTTTGCAATAACTTTTGCTAATTATGATCCAATTACAAAAAGATTATCTAAATTTGGTTTTATTTATCCATTTATAGAGTTGTTTTTAGGAGTTCTTTTTATTACAGGAAACTTACTTTTATTTTCTAATATTTTTACTTTGGTTATTTTAACTCCTCAAAGTTATGGAATATACAAAAAACTGAAAAGCAAAGAAATCATAAATTGTGCATGCCTTGGATCTTCCTTTAATGTTCCTTTATCCAACTTAACAGTTATAGAAAATTTAACTATGTGCATTATGGCAATATATTTTATAACTGCTAGTATTATCTAATTATGAGCATAGAACTAAATTATGACAGAGGTTGGTTTATTCAAAAAATAATAGATGAAGCTCATAACTCAGCTAATAATGCAAATACAAATTAATTTAATATAGGAGAAAAAATGGGAAGACTACAAATAATGATGATAGAAATTGCAGGTCTTTTAATTATCTCTTTTGTGATTAGACTTGTACTTAGTATGTATGGTGTAGAAGAGGGAATGTTTTCAAGATGGTTCCCTATACTTGCTGCACTATTGATTGTTTATACACTTCGGTTTAGAATAAGAAAAAAATTGATTCGTTCAAAAAAAGATAACAATGACAACACAAAGCAAAACTAAGAAAGAAGAAACAGGGCATTTACTAAGAAGGGTTTCTTTTGGAGGATCAAAAGAAGAGATAGATTTCTTAAGCGAAAAAAGTTTTGAAGATGCAGTAGATTACTTATTAGACAATGAAGATAAAAACCCTGTACCTACCGACTTGTTGAGAAGGTATCAGATAGATCTTTCAGACGTTAGGAGTGTGAATAGTTCTGGAGCTTTTTGGATGTACAGATTGGCCCATTCTAAATTTCCTTTTGATGAAAAAATGGCATTGTTCTGGCATAGAGTTTTTGCTACAGGTCAACATAAATTAATCCAAGGAAAAGTCATGACATCACAAGTTGAGATGTTTAGAGATCATGGGTTAGGGAGCTTTGAAAACATTCTTCTTCAATTATCTAAAGATCCTGCTATGATTATGTGGCTAGACAATCAAGACAACCATAAAACAAATATAAATGAAAATTATGGAAGAGAAATTTTAGAATTATTTTCAATGGGTGTTGGGAGTTATTCAGAACAAGATATTAAGGAATGTTCAAGAGCTTTTACTGGATGGACTATAGAAAACATGCCATATATGTCTATAAAAATGCGAAATAATACTGCTCGACCATATAATTATGTAGCATGGCAATTCAAGTTTGATGAAAATGATCATGATTATGGAGAAAAAGAATTTTTAGGAGAAAAAGGTAAGTTTAACGGTGAAGATGTAATAAGAATCATTTGTAAGCAAGAATCAACTGCTAGATATATTGCAAGGCATCTGTATCATTTTTTTATAAAAGATGAACTTCCTGTTCCACAATGGCCGCACAAAAAACCTTTAGATGAAGATGCTGTAGATTTTATAGTGAATTCATATTTCAAACATTCTTATAATATCAAAGAGATTCTTAGGGATTTGTTTAAATCAGAATACTTTAGAAATGAAAAAATAATCAACAACAGAATAAAAAGTCCTTCAGAATTAGTTGTTAATGCTGTGAGGCTATCTGGCGGATTTGATATCCCTTCAGAAGAAGTTTACCAAGCAACTATAAGTTCAGGATTAATGGGACAACCATTACTCAACCCTACTTCAGTTGAAGGATGGCAAGGAGGAGAAGAGTGGATAAACACAGGTTCAGTGGTGCAAAGAATTAATTTTGCAGCTGACCTTCTAGGAAACTCAAACAAAAAATTAATAAAAAAGATAATGCTAAAAAACCTGACCAAGAAAAACTTATTAGAAATTTGTCTAGAAGAATTGGGTTATATAAACCTTCATTCAGCTACAATTGTGGCATTAGAAGATCACATAAACGATAAAGATTTTTTGGTAAATGAAGAAACTATTTCAATTATTATAAAATTGATCGTTTCTTCCAGAGAATTTCAAATGACCTAATGAAAAAACTGAATGAAAAAATCAATATTGAATACTCACATTCTGTAGGTTTTACTGCTGACGTTGGAGGAAGGGGCTTCCACCTCCCAAGAGACCTAGCAATAAACAGCAAAAATAAAGTTTATGTAGTAAATAGAAGCGGAGCTTTTCATACTTTAGGCCTAAGAATTTCAATACTTGATATAGAAAATAATTATTTTGGAGAATTTTCTAAATTTGGTAAAAATCCTGGTGAGCTTTATTGGCCTTGTTCAATAACTTTTGATTCACAAGATAATGTTTACGTAACAGATGAGTATACACATACTATTTCAATTTTTAAACCTGATGGAGTTTTTATAAAACGTTGGGGGATAAAAGGAGAAAAAGAAGGTCAATTCAATTTTCCTTCTGGGATAGCTTGTGATGATGACTTCCTTTATATTACAGATAATTTAAATGACAGAGTGCAAGTTATGACCCTTGATGGAGATTTTGTGAAAGCTTGGGGTAAAGAAGGTAGTGGTCCAGGTGAATTTGATAAACCATGGGGTATAAAAATAATAAATGAAAAAATCTTAGTATCCGACTGGCGTAATGATCGAGTACAAATTTTCAATAAAGATGGTGAATATTTAGATCAATTTGGTAAAAACAATAATAAAGAGGGCGGGTTATTTAGACCCTCTGATGTTACTCAAGATAATAATGGCTTTTACTATGTTTCTGATTGGGGTAATCAAAAAATACAAATTTTTGACGAAGATTTTAAATATTGTGGGTTTTTAAGAGGAGAAGCTACATTATCTGAATGGGCAAAAGAATATCTGGAAGCAAATATTGACGAAAAAAAAGCTAGAGAAAGCTTTGTGCCAGTTGTTCCAATAGATGATGTTGAGCCCCATGAAGAATCAGCTAGAATTGAATCTTATTTTTGGGATCCCACTTCAGTAGTTATCGACAAAAAACAAAATCTTTTAGTATTGGATTCAAATAGAAATAGAATACAGATATATAAAATAAACTAGGAAAAAAACATGAACATAAATAGAGAAAAAGTGCTAGTAACAATTCAGCTATCTGGAGGAAATGATTACTTAAATTGTATAGTTCCGTGGGAAAACCCAGTTTATCGAGACTCAAGAAAAAATATAATGTTAAAAGACGATGAAATAATCCCTTTAGACAACAAACTTGGTCTTAATCCAGGCATGGGGATAATGAAGAAATTCTATGAGGATGGAAATTTAGCTATTATTCATGGAGTTGGTTATCCCACACCTAATAGATCACATTTCAGGTCAATGGACATTTGGCACACGGCTGAACCAAATAAAGTGGGTTCAAAAGGCTGGTTAGGTCAAGCGATTAAAGATCTTGATCCTAATGGTGATAATGTTGTAACTGCCGTTAATTTCAGTGAATATTTACCGAGAGCTTTAGTAGCTCCAGACGTTCCTGTTACTTCTGTTGGTGACATAGATAACTATGGTCTATTTAATTCAATTTTAGACGAATCAAACAAAACTAAAGCTATGGATACATTTAAAAGATTCTATAGTCCTGTAATGGGTAATGACTTTACAATGAATTATTTAGGCAAAACAGGATTAGACGCTGCTAAAGGAATAGATATTATCAATGAAGCCCCAAAACTATACAAATCTAATGTTGAGTATCCTGACACAAATATAGCTAAACAATTAAAAGGTGTAGCTCAAGTGCATTTTGCAGATTTTGGCACTAGAATATTTTATGTAAATCATGGAGGGTTTGATACCCATACTAATGAAGTTGTTTTACAAGAATATTTATGGCAACAACTTTCAGACGCTTTGAGCTCTTTCTTTGAAGACTTAAAAGAACATAATAAAGGTAAAGAGGTTTTAGTCTTTATTTTTTCTGAATTTGGAAGAAGAGTAGATGATAATGGAACAGGAACTGATCATGGCTCAGGAGGAGTATCATTTCTTATTGGAGAAAGCGTAAAAGGTGGGCACTATAATGAATATCCTTCCTTAGATCCAAGTGAAAGAGTTGAAGGTGACCTAAAGTTCAACTTTGATTTTAGAGGCTTATATTCTGATATCCTTGAAGATTGGTTATCAATTGAAGCAAATGAAATTGTGGGTGGCAATTTCGAAAAAATAAAACCTTTCATTTAAGGAGCACGGTTTTGAAAAAAAACTTACTATTCCTAATGGTTGATCAAATGCATGGTCAGGTATTAGAAGAAAATAATTTATGCTTGACTCCAAATTTGGATAAATTAGCAGAACAAGGGGTAAAGTTTAACAGAGCTCACACAGCAAACCCTGTTTGTTCGCCTGCTAGAGCTAGCATAATGACAGGGTTATTACCTCACAATCATGGAGTTACTACTGTTACCCATACAGTTGACGAGGATCAGTCAAACTTAAGAACAGAAAAAGAACATTGGGCCCAAAGATTAAGAGATGATGGATACAAAACAGGATACTTTGGAAAATGGCATGTTGAAAGATCCAATAAATTAAGTGCATTTGGTTGGGATTCATACTCACTTCAGGATGGAGAATCTTCTGAATATATTAACGCAAGTAAAAATCATAAAAATAGCATAGACACAACTATGCCTCATCTATTTATAGATAATCCTCCTGGATATAAAACCACCCCTTTCTATGGCGTTTCAAAAATGGATACAGAAGAAAGAGTTTTAGGGTTAGTGTCAAATAAAGCAAAGAACTTCATAAATAAAGAAAAAGGAGATAAACCTTGGGCTTGTTTTGTGTCTGTAATAGAACCACACGATCCTTTTATTTCTACAAAAAAATTCTATGATATGTATGAAAATATTGATATAGAATTACCAAAATCATTTAACGACGATTTAAATGATAAGCCAAACATATATAAAAGAGGAAAAAAAGTATTTGAAAA
>Ga0066836_10001364_pt1 | contig 12756 bp, 5 predicted proteins | sample ETNtaG_18_FD_71568 | JGI IMG/M metagenome (GOLD analysis project Ga0066836, IMG submission 71568) | Marine microbial and viral communities from oxygen minimum zone, Eastern Pacific Ocean - ETNP201302SV91 | ecosystem: Environmental > Aquatic > Marine > Oceanic | place: Pacific Ocean: Eastern...
CTCCATTTGATTAGCTGATCTATCAAACTTAACTAGAACACCATGAGCATTGTTATGGCTGCCACTATTATAATAATGTCTTATAAATCCACCAGCAGAACTCCATCCCGAAGCATCAACAGATGAATTACTATCTCCAGTACTGTAAGTTTCTGAAAGACTATCTACATCAATACTAGTATCAGCAGCGTTTGTAAGTACATAAGTTTTCATCCTAGCCTTAGACAAATTACCATACAAACCAGCTCCACTATCTTCACTATCGCCATTACCCATAGCCTTAAAAATAGTTGCACCATTTAATGTAGGATTTTTACCTAATGCATAACCATCAGCAGTTGTTTTCTTACTAATAACTACAGTATAACATTGATAGCTAGCATTATGTACATTACCACTACTATCAGTATCAGCACGTTGATAATATTCAAAATCATGCCTTAAATCAAAGGCAAACTTTGGTCCAGCACCACCATATTTACCATTCTGATTATTATTTCTCATAACCCTATCATTAGTCCATCCATGACCATGTGAGGATGTAGAATTGACGTTCCATGAGTTAAGACCAAACATTGATGGTTGGCCATGTGTACCTGCTGTTTTAAAATTAAATGCAGTTCCTACTAATGAAGATGATTTCATATATTCACTTGAATCCCATAAAACATCAGTAAGTGCAGTCACCGCATTACTATCTTGATAGTTATCAACAAAAGTTGATTCTGTATTATATGCAGTAAGATTTTCTAATGCATTAACTTTAAGAGCTAATGAAGATATATCATTAAGGATAGCATTATCATAAAATCCAATTACAATCTTCCCACTCATATTGGCATGAGCAGTACATTGATAATACAATTCACTAGGAGCATTATGAGGTACTTCAAATATTATATCTGTTCCATTACCACCACCATTATTAGTTACTCCTGAATTGTATGCTGTACCAGAAGTATCATTACCAGTAGTCTGAATTCTAAATGGATGCCCACCTGATCTATTTTTGAAAATATATTTCTGTCCCCTCTGAAGAGTAATTTCAGGATCATTTACAGCACCAGTTAATCCATTACCAGTAAATGTATAGTCAGTAGTCCCATTTGCACCAAGTACCCATGATCCAGAATAAATTGCTGTTGATGCTATACCAACACCACTAAAATCAAGAGCAGTTACTGTACCACCAATAGATACATTTGTACTAATTGCAACATTAACTGCATTCAAATTCAGATTATTAGGACTCTCAATTGTCGGTACACCAGCAGCACCGATCAAATTTAATTCCTTTATACCAAAACCTTTATCTGCCATTTGAATACTTTTTTATATATTTATGTTTGAGAGAATGAAATGCCAGAAACAGTAACACCTTTCATAGAAGGTACACCATCATTTGCATATGGATCATGAATAATCTTTGGATCTGCTCCTCTTAAATTATAATCATCTCTCCAATATTCATCAGTAGTATCATCAGGATATTCATCATTCAATAATCCAGTAGATCCCATAGAAACTGATCCATATTTTTTAATCCAAGCACGAACATCTTGTGAGGTTGCATCTGGTTTTGTTTGCAAATATAAAGCAATGACACCAGTTACTATTGGAGCAGCAGCACTTGTACCATTAAAATAAACATCATAAAAACTACCATTATCAGCTCTTTGATAATCTGTATATCCAGAAACACCATTAGTACCAACACTTAAAGTTTCATCACCAGGTGACCAAACATCAATACCAGGTCCATTATTAGAATAATCAACTTTTCTTTCACAATAAGCAGGACCAAAATTATATCCACCAACATATTCATCTAAACATCCCACAGTAATTGCAGGATAATAATCAGTTGTACTGTTATAACCAATATGCTGTGGATGTATCCATTCTTTACCACCAGAAGGACATGTGCCACTTGGCCAATTACCTGTCCTAGTATCACCACTATTAAGAGTTGTAAAATAATCTAACCTATGTGGATCATTCTTGTCACTAGTTAATCTCTGGTTATTATTTCCAGCAGAGGTAACAAAAATAACACCAGCATTGACCATCTCATCACCAGCTGTATCTACTGAATCACTCCTAGATGATGTTGAAAACTGTCTGTTATAAGAATTTCCTCCCACCAAACCATATGCTGCTGCAGCTGCACCTGTACTGGTATCATTATATCCAGTAAATGTTCCAGTAGTTCCTTTAAACTTATATGATACTGTTGTACCAGAATTAAATCCAGCAAAGTATCCCCAACTTGCATTAACCACTGTTGGATTCTTCCTTCCTGTTATTGGATTAATTTTCTTATACTTATGAAAGACTTTCATAGCATCATAAGTAAGTTCTGTACTCATATCTGCACTACCGAAAATTGATATATTCCAAAGATCTGCTTCTGGTGCCATACCAAAATTCTTTCCTGCTGCTAATCCAGCACATCCACCACCATGCCCACTACCAATAGTATTTGTTCCATTCAATTCAACACCTAGTGCATTAGGTGCAGTATAAGCAGCAGCAATAGAAATAGTTCCAAAGTCATCAGCACCACCAGATGCAAATCTAGCAGACCTATATGTTGTACTATTATTTTCCCACCAAAGATTTGCAGCAGTAGTTGTAATTCCTATCCGACCATCAGTTTTCGTATACTTATTGTTATTAAGATAAGTTGAATCTGGATCAATATAAAGAGGACCATCTAAAATAACATCTCTAACTCTAGATTTTCCATCAAGCATAAATTCTGGATGGTATTGGAGTATTCCACCATCTTGAATGATGAGATCAACATTTTTTCCAGTTAAACTTTGACTAACATCACCCATCTTTGCTGCTATATTTCCAACTACACCATTCCAAAAATCACCATTAGTTTGAATACCAATCCTTTTAACTGCCCAATTAGTTCTATTAACTTCTTCTATACCTGGACTAGTTGCAGGAGGATCATTTGAACCAGTACTTATATCCCTATAAATTTTTACGTCTCTTCTAAATCTTTTAGTTTCTGGTACTGCTCTTGGAAATTCATCTGGATAATCTGCTCTTGAAAGTTCAATCCATTCAACAAGATCATTCTTTTTTAATTCTTCTGCTTCTTTCTCAGTAAATTCAAATACTCCCCTAGTGAGGCTATGTTGCATACTATCAATACATTCTACTGCTCTAGATGGAATATGATTATTTCCATCAGAGGTATATTGTAAATTATCAAGTATGCGTTGCCAATACTCAGGTTTTAATACTTTAAGTGTATACTTCTCCATATCATAACAAGGTATTACGTGCTAATTTATATGTCGTAACTCCACTAATACCTGATTCAGGAGTTGCATTTATATTAACAATTGTTCCTGTCATAGTTGCACCAACTGAAACTATTTTATTTGGTGCAGACATAATTGCAAACTCCTGTGAGTATGGAGTAGTTCCATCTTGCATTACAAGAAGTTTTTGAGATTGTATATTACTGACTCCACCTGAGGAATAATTAAACCATAGAGTATACTCTGCTGTCTTAAAGTCATCTGTTGCTACATCAAAACTATCAATAGTTTTTCCAACACCTGCATTAGCACCCCAACTTCCTGCTACTGTTGATATACCAAGTGATCCAATAGTAGCACTTGTAGTAGTTATGATGCCAGAAGCATTAACATGTCTTGGATTAATATCTGCACCTACTTGAAGTGATGATGCACTAATACCTGTTAATTGTGATCCATCACCACGGAAAGAATTAGCAGTAATAATACCAACTGCTGATACACCTGCACCTACATGAATATCTGTTCCTGCCGTTATGATACCAACAGAATCTATATTCGTTACATCTTCATATGTTAATGTTCCACCAATAGAGACATTGCCACTGAATTTTGCACTCGTTGCATCAAGTTCTCCATATACAGTTACACCAACTCCAGATGTATGAAGTCTCTTTGTTCCAGTATGATATAATCTTGTTCCCTCTAGATATTCAAACTTTGCTATGTCTCTACTTTCATGTCCACCAGTAGGACTACCTTTAATCCCTGTAAAATCACTATGAATATTGAATGGGTTATTCCCTTCATCCATATATTGTTCAATACGGAAATGACCAGCACTACCAGTTCCATGAGGATCAAATTGAGTCCTCGTACCACCATAATATGAATGAACACCAGGAGCAAAATGTAATGACCCATTTGAAGAGGTATCCCAATACATTTTTTGGTCAACTAAATTTGAGTGCCCAAAAAATGTGACCTTCTTATTAAGTCCACCAAAATTAACATGATTTGTATATGTGGTTATTCCTGTATGAGTTGTAACACCAGCAACATTTAAAGTGTTTACATTAAGAGTTTGAGTATCTAAGTTTGTAGAACCAAGTACACTTAAATTACCACCAACATAAAGATCATTACCAAAAGTTCCTATACCAGTAAATGTAGAAATACCTGTTACATTAAGATTACCACCAATTGCTACATTCTTTGTAGTACTAATTCCAGTAGCAGTAGATGACCAAGTACCAGCAGTACCAACAGATCCACCACCAGTTTGATCAGCAACCCAAGCATAATCAGAACCGTTCCAACTTAATATTTGACCTGAAGATGCACCTGAAACATTAAGATGAGTATCAACATCACTATTAGTATAAGAACTACCACCAGTAGCATCAGCAGCATTTACCCACGCAGATCCATTATATTTTAATACTTGACCATTACTTGCTCCACTAATAGTTACATCAGTAAGTCCAGGAAGTGTAGTTGATCCACCACCACCTGCACCATAATTAGATGCGATATTATAAGAATGGAACTCAACAGTATCACCAGCAAAACATCCAGAATTTAAAACAACAGAACTACCATTAGCAGTGTATTCAGTAGATGCTAACTTAACACCATTAAGGAATACATCTAAAAAACTTGCATTATGTGACCAAGTAAAGGAAGTCTGACCAGCAGTTGCAGTAAAGCTAGTAGTCTGTCTTAACTCTGGGAAAGATGCCCATGTGACACCAGTACCAGTTCTCCTCATGTACTGACCAGCAGCACCCAAAGAACTACCAGCAGTTATAGGTCCAGTAAATGTAGCAACACCAGTAACAGAAAGATTTCCGTTTAAACTTAATAAATTATTACCTGCAATGAATACTAAATCACTATCTGTGGCAGCAGTAGTCATTGTGCCAGAGGTTAGATTAGTAACAACAAATCTCTGTGTACCAGATGCAGCACTTAATGAAGCACCTGTATTTGTTAATCCAGATCCATCACCAATAAAACTATCAGCATATACATCTTTCCATCTCTTAGCAGAAGATCCAAGATCAAATGTATTATCATCATCAGGAAGAATATTTGAATCTACTTCACCACCAAATACAACATTATCAGTATCAGCATCACCAAGAGTAAGAGTACCACCATTAAAGGTTGTAGTTCCTGTAACAGTTAGTGCACCACCAACTAAAACATTACCAGCAATATCTACATCACGATTAGCATCTATATTATTAGCAAATGTAGAAACACCTGCTACATTTAAATTGTCTAATTCAGTATGACCATCTACATCTAAATTTAGAGGAATAGACACCCCAGAACTAATGGTTTCAAAAACTTTAGTATTTACATGATAGAGCTCAGCTGATTTAGTACCACTTTTAAGTTTTAATGGAGTACCACCACTAAATCCAAGGTATATGTCACCATTATAAGATGTCAGATAATTATGATGTGCATCATGAACTATACGAAAATCATTGTTATCACCAAAAAACAAGTTACCTTTGAATGAACCACCAGTTTGTCCATCAGGTAACTTAATTTGAGCATATTGTGAATTAAGTCTAACACCAATAGCTGTGGTTTCTCCACCAGTACCAACCGTTACATCACCAACAGTAGTTGTAACACCAGCGATACTTACATTATCTAAATTTGTATGACCATCTACATCTAAATCACCATTTGCATCTATATTACCTGTAAATGTAGAACCACTACTTACAGTTAAACTAGTAACATTTAACTGAGTGATAGTACCAACACCACTAATCTTAATATTTCTACCTGTTACTTCATCATATACAACATCACCAGTAACATTTAAATTACCACCAACTGTTAAATCAGTACCAACTGTTGCATTAGGTACATAAAGATCATTACTAAATGCCATTCTAGAATTAGAATGATCCCATGTTAAAGTCTTATCCCCACCAGAAGAATAAATGGTAATTCCAGCACCATCTATTTGTGCATCATTTAACTTAGAAGCTGCTGATGCAATACCTATATTAATATCTTCTACTTCAAGAGAATTAGTATTAAGAGTAGTCTCCGTACCATTAACAGTAAGATTACCTGCAATTGTTAAATTGCCACTATTTGTAATATCAATGTTACCAGCAAACGTTGATACACCAGAAACATTTACATTATCAAGATCCGTATGACCATCAACATCTAAATGGAATAGGGTAGTAATACCAGAAACATTTACATTATCAAGATCCGTATGACCATCAACATCTAAATGGAATAGGGTAGTAATACCAGAAACATTAACATTACCAGCAATATCTACATCACGATTAGCATCTATATTACCAGTAAAAGTTGAAATGCCAGCAGCACTTTGCTGTATAATATTACGCTCAACTGTTAAATCCTTAACAGTTCCTATTCCAATATTAAGATCATCACCAGGAGTTATAACACCTGTCTCTCCAATATAACGATAACCAACAAGATAGATATTACTTGATGTTACTCCACTTGGTACACTTGTACCATTAAAGTTTAGAACACCTGCTGAATAATCAAAGAACCAAGTATCATTTGATCCTGAACCAGCAGCAGATAATTGAACACCACCAGAATTTGGATCACCCTTATAAACCTTAACAATATAATCAGCACCAAACTGTGTATCAATCCAGTTCTTTAAATTTGCAGTACTGTTATTATTATAAGTTGCTCTGGCAACAAATGAACGACTTCCAGATACAGTAGTATCCTCAGTCATATGATATCCAGATGCAGAAGCTAGATATGTTTTAACATATGAAGTATCTGCTCCGGGAGGAGTGGTTGGAATAAACTCACTATTTGACCAAACAGAACTGTCAGGTACAACTAGTGGTGATGGAATTGGCTCAGCAAAAGGAGCCTTTTTGGTTCCACTGAGACTTGATTCGTCCTCAGCAATACCTGTTTTAGAAGAGCTGTAACCTAGCTTCTTTAATAGAAAGTCTACCTTTTGTTCTGTCGATGCTGCCACTTATGTTACCTCTCCTTGTTATGTAGCTGCTATTGTTAAAGCACTAATCGCATCACCAGAATCTAATCTGAATCTAACAAGCATTCTATTATTTGAATCATTTGTAGATGATTCTGTACCCAATACACATGTATATGTTCCAGTTGTGCCATTCATGACACCACCAGAAGAACATCCAGCGTCCCCATTTCTAGGAACACCTGAACCAACATATGCAGTTTGCATAGATGCCCAACCATTAGTTGCGGATAATGATGTAGTCCAAGTAGAGTTATCAGGCATAGATACCCAACATCCACCATAAGTTCCCGTCACTACAATATTAAATTCAGAAACTGCTGATCTAATAATTTCAAACTGGAAGTATTGTGCTCCATTCCTTCCCGAAGAATAATCAGGACCAGGAGGAAGCCAAACAGCAGCAGAGTAATCAGTCTCATCATGACGTAAATCTGCACCTCTTACAACTGCTTCATAAGTATCAATTGAACCAGCAGCATTACCAGTCCAAGAAGCATATGCAGGAGTTGGATTATCTCCAGTTGCACCTGCCTTAACTCTGGTTGCATTACCAGATCCAGATCCAAGAGTACCAGTAATTCCTATATTATCTTCATCAACCTCATTTGTACGTGCGGTTGTACCCATGAGATTAACATTCTTATCATAATTAACCCTTTCATTTTGATCTGCTCCGTAAGGAGTCCAGCAATCCCATCTATGGAAATGATTCCATGTGTTATCAACAGTCTTATGAATATCTTGTGGTTGATGTGATACTGTACAAGTTACTGCAGTTCCTACACCAAAGTTTCTTTGTGGTGGATGAGTTCCTTGTGTACCTGACGCATAGAATTGATTAAAATTCTTAGTTCCAGCAGATGCAAAGTAAGTCAACTGACTACCTGTATCTGCCCAAAGAAGTTTATTAGCACTACTTCCAGTAGCACGATAATACATATCACCAGTAGCATTCTCTACACTTACAACATAACTGAATGAGTTACCTGCTGCCTGAGTATAATGAGGAACACCAGAAGAATAAGATAATGTTGGCGATGAAGGTGCTGTAACACCACTAAATGTTATATTAGGAGCACCTACTGGACCAGAATCTTCATACCAATAAGCAGCACCAGTAGTCTTAAGGCTACTCGTTTGATGTGTAAAATATACTTTATTATATCCAATAGGACTTGGTGCATCTAATACTCTGAAATCAAAAACCTCATAAAACAATGATGTGATTCCTGTATTTCTAGCAGAATCAGCAGCATCAGTATTATTTGCAATTACCAACTTATCATAAGTTCCATTATTAGATCCAGCAGCATATAAACCAAACGATACATTTAATGTTGTAGTTCCTACACCAACATTATTCACAAATGCTTTAAAAGTTCCAGTATCTCCTGGTCCATAATCTGTTTCATAATCTGTGGTTATAGTATTATCATGATTCATATAATACTCATTACCTGCTGTTGGTGCAGCATCTCCAGTATTATTAACAGGAGTAAATCCTGCACAAAGACCTCTTACAGTAGTCGATGCACTTGGTACTGATGGAAGAGTACTATAATCAAGATTAATTGTTATTCCATCTACATCAGTTGGTTGAGTAGGAACCAACTTCCCTAAAATATAATTTAACTCATCTATCGAATCCTTTGTAAACTCAGTAGACACTGGTGCATATGCTCCTGCTCTAAAATTTCCTATTGTAGGAAGACCTATAACCTGATTACCATTGTACTGATTAGCAGTAACAATACCAGTTACATCAAGAGTCACATCAGCTTCCGTTACAGAAGTGATTCCCAAATCTAATTTAGTTTTTCTACCGCTAAGAAAATTTGCCATTATTAGTTAAGAGTCTCTAGTATACTTCCAGTAAACTTAATGTTACTAGCATTGTTAGCAGATATTTTAAGTTCATCACCTGCTTCAAGAACTAATTTTCCTTGAACCAAACTAAGAGCATCATTACCCTGCATGGCAAGATCTTTTACAAGTTCAGTAGTAACTGCAATACCAGCAGTAGTTCTAACATGTGAAAATGAAACAGTATAAGTATCAGAACTTATATTTGCTGCCTGAGCAAGTAGTACAACACCACTATATCCAACTGGTGCTGTGTATATACCAACAGGACTTGTTGGTGCTACTTTTGTAATTGTTTTAAATACGTTTAATGGTAAAGCCATCCTATTAATCTCCTCCTAATGCTAGTATGAATGGTGTCATGGTTGCGAATAAACTCTTAGAATAGAATCTTCCAGAAATAGTTCCTGTAAGTTGATCAACCTGTACACCTTCTCCTATTCTGAAGTTACCTCCTTGATCTGTGCTAGTGTAAACTACGAGTCCACCCTTTCTACTATCAGTTTCATTCTCTTGAATTGGAACACCACCAGCAGATGGCATTGCATTATCAATATTAGTACCTGCTCCAACATATTCGAAGGAATGACTTGTTGCTAAGATTCTACTTTGCTTATAGAAAGGAGATTCTGTACCAACACCAATTGCAATTGGAATATTTTCATTAAATGTAACTGTACAAATACCAGAAGATATGGGTGTAGAACTCTTTACTGCATAATAAGTTGGGATCAGTTTAGCTGTACCCGTTGCTGTATTTATTCCAACATCGGGAGCACTAAATGTAACAATAGGTTCTGTGGTATATGCTCTACCATTTGAAATCATTTCAACTTCATCAATAGAACCATTAATAATACTTGGTGTAGCAGTTGCCTTAACACCCCATACTGGTTCTGGTTCACTAATAGTAATTGTTGGTGGTGTTGAATATCCTGTTCCAGCACTACCAACTACAATCTTATCAACTGTATAATAAAGTCTATCAAAATAAAGAACCTGTCCATCAAAAGGTCTTGTAACATATATCTCTGCTAAACCACCACCAGCATAATAATGAATCTTATCTGCCTCATCAACACCAGTTGATAAACCAACATAAGTACTAAACTCAGTACTTGCTAATGAAACAGCAGGTAATGGAGTAGTATTTAAATTTCCAGCAACTAAGGTATTAGTAACAATACCAACAACAGTATCAATATGAGTATTAACAGCAGCAGTACCACCACCAAATTCTTTCATCATATCTCTTGCTGAACAGAATCCAACAACTGCCTGTGCTACTTCACCTTGAATACCATTTGATAATAGAGTTCCATCAAGATTAAAATAAGTATCTGTTGCTTCTATTGAATTCTCATTGCTATAATCTCTTGTATCTAATGCAGCAGCATCTACAATATAACCAATATCTCTCTTACACTTGGATACAGCAGATGCATGACTTGGATGTGCAGCAAGAACTGCTTCCCAAGATTTATTAACAATAGTTGTTTTATTCGCTACAATATTTGAATGAGTATTAACAAAAGTATTTGGTGCAACTGTCTTAGTCTGGAATACTTCACCAAATTTACCTGATGGAAATACATCAAGAGTTGCTATACCAACATTAACAGTAAATGTATTTGTACTTACTGCTTCTAAACCTAAGGTCTTTCCGTATGATGGATCTGTTGTTCTAGGATACTTATGAGTAGTGGCATTACTATCCTTACTACATGTAAATGCTAATGAAGTAGCATCAATTGTAATCTTACTAACTGCCTTTTTAAGTCCACTAGCAGTTGCAGATACAAAAGTATGTGCTGATGTATCTTTTGCAATACCAACATCAACTGTAAATGTATTTGTAGCAACATTAGAAATAGTTAACCACTTATTATAAGAAGGATCAGATACTCTTGGATACTTGTGCTGAGTAGCATTACCATCTTTTGCACAAGTAAATACCAAAGAATCTTTGGCAAACTTAATATGATCACCATTAGAGAATCCGTGACCATTAAGAGTAATTGTTAAAATACCAGTTGCGGGAGCATAAGATGCGCCTCCAACTGTATGTGATGATGCAGCAGTTAATCCATGACCATTAGAGGTCAATACCATATCACCCGTTAGAGGATCATATGTTGCTGCTGTGGGTGTAAGTTGACTACCACCAGTTACATTAATGGAATTATTATCAGAAGATCCTGGTACAAATGTATGGGTATAATTTCCATAGTCACATGTAAACCCAAGTCCTTTCATAGTAACTCCCATTCCGACATAGAAGTTATGAGGGGTACTTGTAAACGCTGTTAAAATACCAGTCTTAACATCATATGTTGAATTATTAATAGTAAGTGCAGGAGTAGTTAAATTAAATACAACCTTATCAGCATTAGCAACTGTTGCAGCAGTTACAATACCAGTAAATCTTTTTGGTCCTACATCTTGTGCAACTAAACCATAATTACCGAATGAAGAGTTAGAGTTAGTTACATCACATGCACCACCTGTTCCACAATAAATTGCAGTATCATTACAGATAGTGAACATTGATACTATCTGAGCATATCCTTCATTCGTAATGGATACACCAATACCATTCTGATTGTACTGAGTAAACGAGTCAGTAACCATTGCTTTGAATGGTCCAACTTGCTTACTTCCATCAATCTTCAATCCTATACTATTCTGAATAAAATTAGTACAGTTTCTAATATAGGGAGATTGACTACTATACCGAACACCATCAGGATCAAATGCAACAATGGCACTACCAACATCCATTGATCCAGTATATGATAATTCTGTTATATAATTTCCTGGCGTAACGTGAAATAAATCTTTATCAGCATTTTGTGGAGTAATTGATACTTCCCTTAAACTACTACCAACAATACTTACCTGCTCTGGTAAGAGTATAGGATTATTTTCTATATAAGTTCCAGCAGCAACTTTAATAACAGTTCCTTCTGTTGCAATTCCGACTGCTCCTCTGATTGTGAGCTTTGCGTCTGAGATTGTTTGTCCTGTATTTGAGTCGTCTCCATTCTTATTAACATGTAGTACATTCTTTACTGCAGCTCCACCTACCTTAATAACCTCAGTCCCGATTCCAGGACGTACTCTGAGGGTATAAAGATCACCATCATAGGTATTAAGAGCTAATTCACCTATCTGTAGGTCAGATACTGCGGGTGCCTTTCCAGGTACAGCAGATCGTTTAATTCTAAACGGAGTCGCCATTTATATTGTATTCGGTATGTACCAAAGTAATAAAGCAGTATATACTGCTGATTTATTTATTCAAGTAAAATTATCTTGAATTCTATTATACCTCTGTAAGGAGAAGAATTCCTGTAAAAAGTACCATTCTTGCCATGGAGTATGTGCTTTATCCTGATTACATTCATGACAGCAGCACACCATATTCTCAGTAGAATCCTTTCCACCCTTTGATCGTGCAAGTACGTGGTCTATCGTTAAATCTTTTTTAGATCCACAATAAGCACATTCATATCCCCATTTCTCTTTTATATTTCTCCTCCATAATCTTCTTGCTTCTGCTGAACT
>Ga0066836_10001365_pt1 | contig 12753 bp, 13 predicted proteins | sample ETNtaG_18_FD_71568 | JGI IMG/M metagenome (GOLD analysis project Ga0066836, IMG submission 71568) | Marine microbial and viral communities from oxygen minimum zone, Eastern Pacific Ocean - ETNP201302SV91 | ecosystem: Environmental > Aquatic > Marine > Oceanic | place: Pacific Ocean: Eastern...
TTGATGTTGGAAGTTCTTGTGAAGAGTCAGATACTTTCTGTTCAGGTGAATTCTTAGAAAGACAAATAAAAAATCTAGGTTTTGATTTAATTAATTTACAAATCATTGATACACTTCAAATTATTAAATCATTAGAAAGTGACAACAAAGTTATTTCTCAAAATTTATTTCTGTTAGGAATAACACATGGAGGAAAAATTGCACTACGTTCCTCATTATTCTTACCAAATCTTAAAGGCTTATTGTTATCAAGTAGTTTGTTTAGTACAGAAAATTTTGGTACTTTTGGTAATGGTTATAATCATGGATTTTTAAAATATTTTGATAATCCTGATCTTGCTATTACTTTAGCTCCAAAACCATTGTATCTTGCATGGGGACAAAATGAAAACCCTCCACAACGTTATGAAGCACAATCATTGTACACATTTACTTTAGTTAAAAATGCATATCATTTATTAAAATCTGAAAAAAATCTTGTTGGACTTGTGCATAACCAAAAAATAAATTCTGGACATACTGTTGATCCCCCTTCTATAATTCAATTCTTAAAAAATAATTCTAATTCCAGTTAAAATCTATATTTAGATATTCTTCAAGTTCTTTGTTATATGGTAAAAAAAACTCTTTCAATAGATTCCTTGTTGAATTGTTCATCGGTTTGTATTTACTTACATTAAATCTTTCTTTGACATTTATGCCTCTGAATTTTTTTGTACCTAAAAACTCAAAAACTCTGTTAACAGAATCTGATGTGTTATTATTTAGTTCCTCTGTTTTAACAAATAAAATTTGATTTTTATCGAATGTTTCCATCCATAATTTAATGTGTGGTAAATAAATTCCTCGTGATACATACTGGTATAATCTAGAAGAAAATCCATAATCACTATCAAAAATATTATAATTTTTTTGTCGTAAAATTTCTATTTCTGTTTCAATTGCCTCATCAAATGTTCTTTGTTCATCACCCAATCTAACTCCTAGATCATGATAATGTGAATAAGCTCGTTCTATAGGATTTCTTAAGCAAATTATTAATTTTACTTTTGGTAATATCTGAAATATACGTTTTGGAACTAATGAATGAAATAGATATAGTGGTGTAGCTTCCCCTGTGAGAAATTGTTTTTTCAAAACCTTTTCTGAAATTTTTTGTTTAAAACTTGTTGGGAAATGGGCTTTATACCAATTTTTTGGTTTATCATAAGACCAATTAAAAAAATTAATTTCTTTTGTTAATGCAGATTCAATATTTGGATGTTGTATTAAATAATTATATAATGACGTAGTCCCACATTTTGCTTCTCCAATAATTATAAAATTTGGTAAAATTCTCTGATTTGATGTCAATGATCTAAAAATATTTCTTTTACTTAATCGTCCTGAATAAAAATCTGGATGATTTTCTAATTCTTTTTTTATATAATTCCTCATAATTACTATTCCATTAACAAAACTAGAATTTAACCCTCACAATTAATTACTTCTTATTTTTAATTGATTTATTATTTACATATGTCTCTGCCACTGCCACAAATTTCTTTGCAACATCATTCCAATTGAATTTTTCAAGAAGTAATTTTCTAGCATTTTTTCCGATATCTTCTGCGGCTTGATTATTTTTAATCAAATAATCCAACTGTTTTATCCACGTGTCTGAATCTCCTTCATTAACTAAAAATCCTGTTTTTCCATCATAGATCATTTCTGGTATTCCTCCTACATTTGATGCTACAATTGGTTTCTCCATGGCCATTGCTTCTCTACATGATAATGGAGTTGTATCCATTCCTGTTGGTAATGCATAAACATCAATCTCAGTTAGATATTCTCTAACCTTATCTGGATATTCTATAAAACCAAGATAGTGAAAATTTTCAAATTTTTCCAATTTTTCCAAAATCTCCATTTTGTATTGACCATCACCTGCCCAGTAAAAATGCGTATCTGGCATACTTCTAATTACTTTTTCAAGTGTTAGCATCTCTTTGGTTTTCCCCCACCAATTTGCATCATGGCACATTCCTACACATGGATGTTGTAATTTCATTCCTTTTTCAGAATACCATCTAGATGCATCTAATCCTTCCAAAAAATGAAATGTTTTTGCATTTGGAATATGTTCTTTAATTACATCTTCAAGATAATCTGCAGTCATAAAAATTCCTTGACATTCTCTAAAAACTTTTTCAGCATTTCTTTGTCTTAGATTTACAACTGCTTTCATTAATGGATCTTTGTAAATTGTTTTTTTTGCCCATTCTTGTTCCATCCAAAAGTGACCTCTAAGGTAAACAAATAGTGGTATCCCAGTTTTTATTGTCTCTAAACCAAAATGTGCTTGCCGATCAACAAAAACAACATCTGGTTTATACTCATTAATTAAATTATGAAACTTTTTTTTATTAAACCAATTTTTTGGATTCTTACTTGGAAATCCTGTTGCATAATCTACTTCTCTAACCAGTTTATAATCATGGCCTAATCCAACTAATGCTTCTCCAAATTCTTTTAGATGAAAAAATTTTCCTATACTTTTTTTTGCTGTTCCTCCTCCTGCACCTGAAGCAATTAGTATTTTCATAAAATAATCCAGCCTGATGTTTATATATGTATAAAGAATTTCTTACAACTTGAATCAACATTAATGAGCAGTGAACTTGATATAATTGAAATTAAAGAAAAATGATAATGGCTAAACATGTAGGATTTCGTGGATGGTTTTATCTTCGAATAGGGTGGAGTACATACTTTGCATTTGTTTTTGCTGCAATCAATACCCTAACTGTAACATACTTTCTTGCAATAGAAAAAGCACCAGTTTTACAAGAAATTTTTCCTACATTTGTACAATATGTTTTGATAGTCGTTAGTATTGGAATGCCTATTCTCATTGCTGTAGGATATGTGCATTACAAAAAATCTCCTGCATATAGATCCGAAGCTGATATTTGGATTGAAAGTAACCCATACCAAGCTCGTTGGTTAGTAAACACAGAAATAATTTTAAAATTAAATCTAAAATTCACTGAGTTACTCACTAAACTCTCAAAAGGTGAAACATTATCCGATCAAGAATTAAAAGAGATTACAGATTTACAAAATGAATTTTCACAGCATGTAGATACACGTACTTTTGATAATAAAAAAGATAAAGATTTTTTTGTTAAGTACGGATAATTATTTGATAATTTATGAAAAATCAAAAATTAATATTTTCATTTTCATTTGCAATTATCATATTTTTCTCATTAGGATTGTATGTAGGCGTATATGAAACATTTCCTTATGAATTTCTTAGAGATTTTAAAAATGAATTTGATAACAATGATATTCCTATAATGACATCTTATGTTGAAAATGTTGAGTCATTAATAAGAATTAACACAATTGATGAAATGAATAGTACAAAAAATGATCTTATTTTTTTTCTATGGAATCAAAATGAATTACCTTCTAGTAATCCTTCTATAATAGAAAAAAATATTTCAGATTCTAGATATTCAACATTAGAAAATCTTCAATCAATAGATAAACAAATTGTTGAAATGGAATATGGCATAAATTCAATTTCCTATTTATTTCAACCAAAAAAAGATAATGGTCATTTGATCATCTATGTTCAAGGTCACCTGGGTGATTTCTATGAAGGAAAATCAACAATCCAATATTTCCTTAACAAAAATTACTCGGTTCTAGCTTTCTCAATGCCACTCTTAGGAATGAATTCATCACCCATAATTGATCATCCAACTTTTGGAAAAATTAAGTTTGAATCTCACAATCAATTTGAATTACTTGAAAAAAATGATTTCTCGCCTATGAAATTTTTTGTTGAACCAATAATAATTAATTTAAATTATTTTGAAAAGTCTAAAAATTTTGAATCAATTCATATGCTTGGAATATCTGGCGGTGGTTGGCAAACTACTTTGACATCTGCTATTGATGAACGTATTGATAGTAGTTATTCTATAGCAGGCTCAGTACCAATATTTTTAAGAAGTGATTCAAGAAATTTTGGTGATTATGAACAACATCATAGAGAATTTTATGAGATAGCAAATTATCTTGAATTATATATGTTAGCGTCTCATGGAGACAATAGAAAATTTGTTCAAATTTTCAATGAAAATGATCCATGCTGTTTTGCAGGTAATTCTCCATTGATATATGAAAATATCATAAAGAATAAAATATCCAATCTTGGTGAAGGTGAATTTAAAATAATTATTGATAATTCACACAATAAGCACATGATCTCTGAGTATGCATTAGAAAAAATAATTAATGAAATAGTAGTGCGATAATTATGTTAATTGTTTCTCAAAATATGACTAATTATGATGTAGATCTACCTGAAAATGTTATCTACAGAATAAATTTAGCTTGGATAAATGATCTTAAAACATTAAAAGAAATTTTAAAAAAACATGAAAACCATCAAATTTTTCTTGATCTTCCGAAAAATAGAACAAAGCCTCCTAACAATAAATATTCTATGGATGAAATCAAACCAATTCTTGAAAATTATAAAAATATCAAATATTTTGCTATTTCAAACGTTGATTCAGAAAAAAATCTTACAGATTTCCTTCAATATCTTCCAAACAACATAATTGTTGTCCCGAAAATTGAAAGTCCAACTGGAGTAAAAAATATTGAAGAAATTACAAATCTACTTGGAAGTGAAAAAATAGTAATGCTTGATCATGATGATCTTTATTCTTCAATGGTAAAATCAAATGATGAACCTAAAAATTTTCCAATATATGTAAAATCTTTAATTGATTTTTGTAATTCAAATAGTGTAACTCTTCTAAGGACTGTTGGAGTAATGTTTGCTGATACTGAAAAACGTGTATCTGATTATGTTAACTGATTAAATTTCCCAATCAAATTTTTTTTCTATAACCTGAAAAAACTTTTCATTATGTGGTTTATAGAATTCTAATAATTTTTTTCTTGTTTCATCATTCATTTTTTCATACTTTACAAATTTCCGTTTTTGAGGATTTTTAATAGTATATTCTGAAATATCTAAAAATTTATAAATTTTTGATAAGGATTTTTGAGGATCTTTTTGCATTTCTTCAGTTGATAAAATATGAATCTGTTTTCTTGGAAAAATATCAAACCAAATTTTTATTTGATTGTAGTAGAGACCTTTTGTCAAATATGATCTTTTTCTCTCTATACTTTCTCTGAATGTATTTTTCTCTAAAAATTCTATTTCTTCTTCTATTGCATTTTCAAATGTTAAATTTTCTGAATCAAATCTAACTCCTAACTTATAATTTGAATATGCTCTATCTACCGGATTTCTAAAAATTATTATAATTTTTGTATTTGTTAAATCATTTAAAATTCTCTCTGCAGCTTCTTTTTTCCAAAAATAAAACGGTGTATCTTCTCCAGTGATTGAATTTCCTGTTTTTTCCTTAATTTCATTCATATGTTTTTGTGTAGGAAACATTGAGCGGTACCAATTTATTCCTAAATGATAATTACTATCAAAAAATCCAATTTCATCATAATCTGCTGGTAAAACTGAAGGATGTTCACAAATATTGTAATAGAGAGATGTCGTTCCACTTCTTACTGTTCCTGCTATAATAAAATTAGGAAGTACTCTGTTTGATGCGGTAATTCCTGCTACTCCACGTTTGAAAAATCTTTGATATTTTGAACTTAAAGATTTTCGAAATTTTTCATTCATATAACTTTCTAAAAATTATAATAATTAATTTAATCTATCAATATATCCTACTCTAAAAATGTAGTAATGCCTAAATCAAGATAAAAAAAAATTATAGTATGATTGGATGTATTATTCAGGCACGAATGGGCTCTTCAAGACTCCCTGATAAAGTTCTAAAACATGTAACTGATACTACATCTGTACTCCAATTCCAGTTAAAACAATTATCGTTTTCAAAATCAATAGAAAAAATTATTGTTGCTACTACTACTCTTGATGAAGATGAATCAATAGTAAATTTTTGTAGTAAAAACAATATTGAATTTTTCCGTGGAGATTCAAAAAATGTGCTTGATAGATATTATCAATGTGCCAAAAAATATAATTTGACTACAATTGTAAGAATACCTTCTGATAAACCTCTTATTGATCCTGAAATTGTTGATGATATTGTAAAACATCACAAATCTTATGATTATGTTACAAATTTTTTAACATCTACTTATCCATCTGGAACTGAAGTTGAATTAGTAAATTTTAAAACTTTAAAAAATATTTGGGAAAAAGCAAAATTACCATCAGAATTAGAACATGTTACTAAATACATTCATACACATCAAACTGAATTTAATGTATTAAATATAGAACTATCAAAAAATCTTTCACATCTTGGATGGGCCGTAGATAGAATTGAAGATTTAGTATTGGTACGAGAAATTATTTCAAAAATTGATAAACGACCAATTCTACTCAAAGATATCTTGGAACTATTTGAGAAAGAGCCTCAGTTAATAGAAATTAACAAAAATGTTGATCGAAATGAAGGTAATGTTAAATCATTAAAAGAAGATGAAAATTACTTGAATAACAATAAAAAATGACTAGCAAAATTCAACTTTCTAAACCATTTGTAAATTCTGCTGAGGTAAATATAATTAAAAAAGTAATTAAAAGTCATTTCTGGGCATCTGGTTCTGGCATTGGATATGTTAAAAAATTTGAAAATAATTTAAATAAATTTACAGATTCAAATACATGTGTTGGCGTGAATAGTGGTACTGCTGCACTAAATCTTGCTTTATCTTTATTTAATTTAAAAAACAAAGAAGTAATATTACCTTCACTGACTTTTGTTTCGACAGCTCATGCTGTAGTATTAAATGGTGCAAAACCTATCTTTGTAGATGTTGATTCCGATACATTATGTATTGATGAAAAACAAATTGAAAATTCTATTACAAAAAATACAAAAGCCATTTTACCTGTACATTTTGCAGGATTTCCATGTAATTTGACTAAATTACGTTCTATATGTAAAAAAAATAATCTACATCTAATAGAAGATGCAGCCCATGCAATAGGAAGTACATTCAAAAATCAAAAAATTGGAAAACATGGCGATGCAGTTTGCTTTAGTTTTCATCCTGTGAAAAATTTAGCAATGCCTACTGGAGGCGCTATCACAATAAATAACAAAAATCATAAAAAGTTTAGAAAACAATTAGAATCTCGTAGATGGTGTGGAATTACTGATAGAAAAGGTGTGGATTATGATGTACATGAATTAGGTTCAAATTATTACATGAATGAATTCTCAGCTGCAATTGGAGTTATCCAATTAAAGAAATTAAATAAAATGATTCAAAAACGTAAAAAAATTGCCAAATTTTATGATCGTGAAATAAATTTAAAGGATAAAATTCCTTTTTCATTTGATTGTTCTTATCATCTTTATTGGATATTAGTAAAAAATAGAACACAATTCAGAAAACAATTACAAAAAGAAGGAATTGAAACTGGAACACATTACAAGCCTGTGCATCATATGTCATTTTATAAAAATAAAACCCATCTTCCTATAACTGAAAAAATCTCAAACAAAATTGTAACATTGCCAATTCATCCACATCTTACAGATAATCAGTTATTAAAAATTGTAAATTGTGTAAATAAATTTTCCTAATTTTATTTTAATTTTGTTTTTTCAATTATTCTAACATGTGAAACTAAATCTGATAGTTCCTTTGTAGTAATTGAGGATGATGCATCTGGACCCTTTGAATTTTCTAATTTTACATGTTTTTCAATTAAAATATTTTGTGCTTTATTTTGTTTTTTTAATATAGAAAAAATTACTGGAGCAGTAATTCCCAATGTGTGATCTGAAAAACCATCATATTTGATGGCCTCTTTCCAATTAATTTTATTAATTGGTGTTGGATATTCTGATATACAGTAACAAAAGGTTGTTTTATTTTTTGAAAAATTCTTTTTTATTAATGATTTATTTCCGCCTTCTCCCATACTAATTATTATTGGTTTTTTTGTTTTTGCCTTAATTTTCAAAGTATCTAATGCATCTGTGTCTTTTAATGTGGATGTTCGTGACGCAATTTTATAGCGTTTGACTCCTAATGTCTCTAAAAATTTTACCGCATCTGGATTGAAAGCACTACAAAAAAATTCAATGCCTATTTTATCTGCAAATTTTTTAATTTGTTCTGCTTTTTTATAGGTTAATTCTGACTTTTTTATTAATTTAAAATCTGGATGGCCTTTGTAAAGATCATTTGCACGCCACATTTGGAATTTTACTGCATCCGCACCAGCATCTTTTGATTCTTGTAATAGTTTTTTTGCTTTTGAAACACTACCTTCCCAATTTGATGCTATTTCTGCAATAATTGTAATTTGCATATAAATTCCACAATAATTGAAAAATTTAACAGTTACTTTTCTTTGTAACTAATTATTTCAAATATTTTTTCTGCAACTCTTTTTCCACCTTTGTTATCAATTATGGATGATTTTTTCCCCATATTTTTTAGTGATGAAGAATCTTTTGAAATTTCAAGTATGCTTTTTGAAATTTTATTATAGTTAATTTTATCATATTTTCCTATGTATTTGAAGAATCCATATTTTTCAATTCTTTTTGCTGATCCATCATTTTCTTCACTATGTGAAATTACTACTGTTGGCGTATGTAATGCTGCTGCTTCATAAATTGTTATTCCAAATTCAATAACAGCTAATCTACATGATGAAAGCATTTTTAAAAACTCCTTTGGATCTTTTCTTATTTCAAATCTATTGTCATTATCAATTATTTTTTGAATATCTCTTTCATTTGAATAAAATTTTCCTAATACTATAGTTATATTGAAATTTTCTTCTAATTTTTTTAATCCTAAAATTAGTTTTTTTGTAATATTTTTTTTATCTGTACTTCCCATTGAAATTAATATTTTATTATTAATTTTATTTTTTTTATAATATTTAAAATCTGGATTTAACAAAATATACTTTTGACCAACTATTGATTTTGAAGGTCTTTTCTTGAATTGTTCTTCTAAACCTGGCAACACAACTAATTTTACTTTATTTGAATCAATAGTGTTATCAATAAAAAAAATCTTTGTTTCTTTACTAATTTTATCAATCTCTTTTTCCAATTTTTTTTTCTTTGAATCAATAATTAATCCACGAATTTTTTCATTTTTAATTAAATAAATAATATTCTTAAGATAATTCTTATCAGAATTAATAATTTTTACGTCAAAATTTCTATTTTCAATATACTCTCTGGTTAGATCATTTGAAATCAGAAATATTGAGCGTATTTTTTTTTTATTTAATTCCTGTGCTACAGTAAGGCATCTGTTAATATGACCCATGCCAAGTCTTTTTCCTCCATCAACTTTGAATGCAATATCATACATGATTATCAAAAAGATCTATTACTTCTAAATCCTTAATTTTTAAATCTGATATGCTTTGTCTTATGCTTTCCTTTAATGCAATTAATCTAGAAGTAATACAAATTATTGGCTTATCAAATGATAAAATAATTCTTGGATTCTCAATAATTTTATCATTCAAAGATTTACCCTGTTTTTTTGGATTGGAATCAACCAAATAATAATCAAAATTTTTCATAAATGTATTATGTGAATTCATCAAATCATACATGTCAACTCCTGCACCATAAAAAATCACAGGTTTCTCTTTTTCAAATAATAATTTTATTTTTTTAACCGTTTCAATTTTTCTCTTATTTCTGATATTTATCATTTTTAAAAAATAATCTTTTGTTTGAGAAATTTCATTATTTCCAATATTATTATCGTATATCTTTTTCTCTCTTTGGAATATAGAACGTATTACTGGAAAATCATTTTCAACTGCAGTTTCAATTTTTATTTTTTTAAATCCTTGTTTCTGAATTAAATTAGTTAAACTACTAACTGTATAATGCCACAAATGTGTAAAGCTCATTATCTCATTGTTTATCTTTTCATTTGCAAATCCTTCAACTGATGGTACTTCTATATACAAAAAACCATCTTCAGTCAACATTTCTCTTATATTCTTTATAATGTTCTCTGGAAAGTAAACATGCTCTAAAACATGACTCATTGTTACAAGATTGTATTTTGTATCAATTTCTGTTTTAAAAAAATCTTCAAAGTTTTTGTTTATTATCTTTATATTATTTTTTTTAAAAGCTTTTTTTGTCATAGCATTACTAGGCTCAATTCCATTACATTTCCAACCTGCATCTGCAAATTGTTTTAATAAAAATCCGTCACCTGCACCAATATCGAATACATTTTTTTCAACAGGGTTAATTTCATCATTAATAAAATGCGCCGCGTTTATCTGTCTTTTTTGAAAATTATTTAATTCGAATGGGAATGTATTTTCATAATACTCATCTAAAATTTTTTTTGATGGAGGTGGATAAACCATTATGACTGCACAATTATTACAAATAATATGTTCATATTCCCAATTTGTTATTTCTGAATTAATCATTACACTTGTATTAAATTTGTATAAATGCTCAAAATCAGTAAAATCACATAAAGGACATTTAAAATCTATTAATTTTTGCATATGTACATAATTTTATAATTAAATAAAAATGTGTAAAAAAATTTTATTCATAATGAAAAACACACTTAGAAGAAATTCTAAATTAAACATAATAACATGTTAAAATAAAAAATCATAGTTATGAAATTAAAAGGCATAATCGTTGGTGGAACTGGTAGTATAGGAAAAAAACTTGTAACTGTTTTGAATAATGAAGGTATTGATATTGCAGCAATTGGGAGGGATAATAAAAAAATGTCTAATGTTAAACCAAATAACAACTTTCTAAAATTCTATGATTGTGATATCACTGATCAAAAAAACTCTAACATTACAATACGTAAAATTATAAAAGATATTAAAAAAATTGATTTTATAGTTTTTGCTCAAGGTATTGCTGGAATAACTCCTACTGGTTCAATTACAGAAAATGATTGGGACAAAATATTTGATATTAATATAAAATTTTCATTTCTCTTTGCTCAACAAATAAGTAATTTAATGAAAAAACAAAAATCAGGAAAAATAATTTTCTTATCTTCAATTCATGGAACAAAAACTTATCCTAATCGTTTAGTTTACGCTGCTTCAAAATCTGCATTAGATTCTGTTACTCGTTCAATGTCTATAGATCTTGCAAAACATAACATATCTGTAAATTCTGTTGCTCCTGGTCAATTAATGACAACAATGCAAAAAAAACTAATAAAGAAAAATCCTAAACTCAAATCATTTTTTAATAATATAAAATCTTCAACACCTACTCAAAGATTTACTACTGTGGATGATGTTGCTGAAATAATTAAACAATTAATCTTAATAAAAAATAATCAACTTACTGGAACTATAATTCATGTTGATGGTGGAATCACAAATCTAGTATAAAATTTAATAAATTGCTTAAAAAAATAATAAAACAAAAAGCTATACTAATTGTTGGTGCAGGAATCTTACAAATCCCTGCAATAAAATTAGCTAAGAAAAAAAAATTATATGTAATTTGTACTGATCATAATCCAGATGCCATCGGTTTCGATTTTTGCGATAAAAAAATTATTCTTAGTACAAAAAATGTTACAGGCCATGTAAAATTAATTAAAAAACTATCAAAATTATATGATATATGCTCTGTTTTTTCTCAAGGTACAGATGCTGCAGTAGTTGTAGCTGAACTATGTAAATTATTATCACTTCCATCTGTGAGTGTTGGTGCAGCAAAAATTTCTAATAATAAATCATTATTTAGAAAATGTTTAAAAAAACATGGTATTGAAAATATAAAATTTAAAGTTGTTACAACCTATTCAGGCGCTTATCGTGCAGCAAAAGAAATTGGTTTGCCTGTAATAATTAAGGCAGTAGATAACTCTGGGAGTCGTGGAATAAAAAAAATTACTGATCTTGAAGAAATAAAGAAATCTTTTAAAAAAACCCAATCATATTCATCAGATAAAAAAACAGTTCTTGTTGAAGAATGGTTAGATGGTTCTGAATATAGTGTAGAGACTATTCAGTATAAAAATAAAAGTTATCGTTTAGGTATCGCCGATCGATTAATTGGATTTGAACCATACCGAGTTGAAACAGGACATATCAATCCTTCACAATTAGGTAGAAATGATCAAAAAAAATTATATGAATTAACTGAAAAAGTAGCTAAAGCAGTAGGGATTAGTTTTGGTGCTGCAAAAGCAGATGCAATGATTACTAATGATGGCAGATTTGTTATTTTAGAAATTGCTGCAAGATTGAGTGGTGGTTTTCATTCACAATATACTACTCCATATTCCACTGGAATGAATGTGATTAAAGCTGCGATGGACATATCCTTAGGATTAAATATTGACAAAAAAGATGTAACAAAAACGAGAAATAAGATTGTAGTTTGTACAAGTTTATTCCCAAATCCTGGGAAAATTATAAAAATTTCTGGAATAAATAAAATAAAAAAAATGAAAGGAATCAAGAATTTGTTTTTGTTAGTTAAAAAAGGAGATGTGATTAAGAATTATCAAAATAGTGCTGATAGGATTGTGTATCTAATATCTGAGGGTAATTCATTATATGAATCACAAAAAAATTCTAGTAATGCATTAAAAAAACTAAAGATTATTACTCGTTAATTCAAATCTAAATCATGAATTTAAAAATTAAATCGTCATTAGAAAAAA
>Ga0066836_10001366_pt1 | contig 12751 bp, 7 predicted proteins | sample ETNtaG_18_FD_71568 | JGI IMG/M metagenome (GOLD analysis project Ga0066836, IMG submission 71568) | Marine microbial and viral communities from oxygen minimum zone, Eastern Pacific Ocean - ETNP201302SV91 | ecosystem: Environmental > Aquatic > Marine > Oceanic | place: Pacific Ocean: Eastern...
AATGTGTTTTCTATTAATATTTTTGCACGGTTTAATTCAGTAAAAGAATCTCCCATTTGATTATTTAAACTATCAACTAAACGAAACATATGTGGGTCTTGAATGCCTAGCTTATGGACATGTCTCATAGCACGTCTCATAATTCTTCTTAAAACATAACCTCTCCCTTCATTGGACGGTAAAATACCATCAGCTATTAAAAATGCTGCTGCCCTTAAATGATCTTCAATTACCCTATGAGAAATTAGGCTTTCTTTATTAGCCTCAACACCTGAATATTCTATAGATGAATTAATTAATTCTTTAAATAAATCTATATCGTAATTATTATGAACTCCCTGTAAAACAGCTGCCATTCTCTCCAAGCCCATTCCAGTATCAATGGAAGGTTTAGGTAAATTTATTCGATTTCCATCCGATAACATTTCATACTGCATAAAAACTAAATTCCAGATTTCTATAAACCGATCTCCATCTTCATTTTTACTACCTGGAACTCCTCCTTGTATTTTAGATCCATGATCATAAAATATTTCTGAACAAGGACCACAAGGACCAATATCGCCCATAGACCAAAAATTATCAGATGAAGAAATTTTTATAATTCTACTTTGCGGCAAGCCAGAAATTTTCTTCCATAAATTATTAGCTTTTTCATCTTCAGAGTAAACTGTAACTAATATTTTTTTTGGATCCAAATTGTATATTTTAGTTACTAAATTCCAAGCGTATTCTATTGCTAATTCTTTGAAATAATCTCCAAAACTAAAATTTCCTAACATTTCAAAAAATGTATGATGTCTCGCAGTATATCCAACATTTTCTAAATCATTATGCTTACCTCCTGCTCTTAAACATTTTTGAGAAGTGGTTGCCCTATTGTATTTTGCATTTTCTTTACCAGTAAAAATATTTTTAAACTGAACCATACCTGCATTGGTGAATAATAATGTTGGATCATCTTGAGGGATTAAAGGGGAAGAAGATAACTCTTCATGACCATTTGATTTAAAATAATCTAAGAATGCTCTTCTAATTTCTTTTGTTGAGTTAGTCAATTTATCCCTCCTAAAACTATCTTAACATTTTATTATTTAATGTTAATAGATTGTTTTAAAAGGGATAGAAAAATAAGTCTATACTTATTCTGAGCTTTTTACTGTTTTCTCTGTTTCATTATCTTCTATTACATCAGATTCTTCTAGTTCTTTAATTATACCTAAAGCACTTTTAATTTCTGATGCTATATTTTCTGCTACTTCTGGATGATCTTCTAAATATTGTTTAACATTTTCACGTCCTTGACCAATTCTTTCATCCTGATATGAGTACCATGAGCCTGCTTTTTCTATTACCTCTGCTTTAACTCCTAGATCTACTAACTCTCCATTATAACTAATACCCTTACCATACATAATATCAAATTCTACAACTTTAAAAGGTGGAGCAACTTTATTTTTTACAACTTTTACTCTCGTTTGATTACCAACAACTTCATCCCTTTCTTTAATTTGTCCAATCCTTCTAATATCCAATCTAACTGAAGAATAAAATTTCAAAGCATTACCACCTGTAGTAGTCTCTGGACTTCCAAACATCACTCCTATTTTCATTCTAATTTGGTTAATGAAAATTATTGTTGTATTTGATTTAGCTATAGTTGAAGTTAACTTTCTAAGGGCTTGACTCATTAATCTAGCTTGCAAACCAACATGATGGTCTCCCATTTCTCCTTCTAATTCAGCTCTTGGTACTAAGGCAGCAACAGAATCAATAACTATTAAATCTACAGCACCAGATCGCACTAATGTATCCGCAATTTCTAATGCTTGTTCTCCTGCATCTGGCTGACTAATCAATAAGTTTTCTATATTTACACCTAATTTTTTAGCATATACTGGATCTAAAGCATGCTCAGCATCTACAAATGCACACACACCTCCTTCCTTTTGTGCTTGTGCAACAGCATGCAATGTTAAAGTTGTTTTTCCAGAACTTTCAGGACCATAAATTTCTATTATTCTTCCTCTTGGTAACCCACCTATTCCTAAAGCAATATCTAAGCCTAATGAACCCGTAGATATAGATTCCATTTCATCTACGGAATTTTCTCCTAATTTCATTATAGAACCTTTTCCATAAGCTCTTTCAATTTGTGATAGAGCTGCTTCTAATGCTTTACTTTTTTCCTTATCTTCCATTTCTACTATCCTTAATTCTGGTTTTTTTTCATTATCAGACATAAATTATACTCCTAACCTTTTTATTCCATTAATACAGTTTTATAAATAAATATTTTTTTTATTTATTTTTCACTTATAAATGATCACGTTTTGTTCTTATATAAAACAATATAATATAACTTATGTCAAACTGTTTGTTCTTATTTTGTTCTTTTGTTAATCATCGCGATGAGAGCGTTCATATTTTTCATGACGTTCTTGTGCTTGAATAGATAATAAGGCAATAGGTCTTGCATCTAATCTCTTTAAACCAATAGGTTCGCCAGTCTCTATACAATAACCATAAGAACCATCTTTAATTCTAGCTAAAGCTGCATTTATTTTTGCTAATAACTTTCTTTGCCTATCTCTAGTTCTTAATTCTAAAGATCTTTCAGTTTCAGTAGACGCTCTATCCGCGATATCAGCTTCTGGAGCATTATTATTTTGTAAATTTTCACGAGTTTTCTCTGAATCTGACATAACATCAGATCTCCATGTTTCTAATTTTAATTTAAAATAAGCTAATTGTTCTTTACACATAAACTTATCTTTATCGTTTAATTTGTAACTATCTCTAGTAACATCTTTTTTATTTTTGTTACCCTTTTTATCTTTTTTAGCCGCATTCATAATAGATCCTTATAAACTATTAGTTGAGGATTATATTTATAGAATAAAAATAATCAACAATACTGTATAAATAGATATTAAAAATATTGTTTTAAGTTAATTTCTAACCAACTATCCTGCCGTAAAACATATAAATTAGAATTATATTTACCATTCTGATAAATTGCCCCTTTGATTCCAAAAGTAAGAGAATCATTTAAGCGCTTACCAAAATCAATTTGATACATTTGTCCATCTCCATCTAAATCTACAATAGAACCTAATAACATTTGGGTATCATCTGAATCATTAAGTGTTAAACGTGCAGCAATAAATATATCATCTTGCAAACTATCAGTAGACCGAGATCTTCTACTATCAAAGCTATACTCCATTAATAAACCTAGATCTCCTAAATTACCTATAAGTTTATATAAAGTATGCTCAAAACCTAAAACTGATGCAAAATAACCCCCTCTCCTAAAATTTCCATCTTTCTGTCCATCCTTAGCCAACCATTCTAGTTTATACAGAGTAGCTTCAGAAGTTTTTTGAAAAGTACCTCCAATTTGTCTAATTCTCTGATAATTTTGCTCATATTTGAGCTTACCATTAACTAAAAGAATATCTATAGATGGAGCTCTTGAATAACCAAAAAAACTATGAAGTGAAATATCATAATCACTAAAACTATTAGACCATCTTATGGCTAATTCAGGAGTCCATTGGCTTCCGCCTTCAAATTTAGTACTGTCTTTTGAAAATTCAGGATCTAATCTTAAACGTCCCTTTTTTCCTGGCGAAGTTCTCTCACGAAAATAAGGCAATGTATAAAATTCGTAATATCCGCTACCTCTAATTAAAGTTAAATTTACTAGTGGTTGTCCAAGCTTAGTTTTATATAAAGGGTCATATACAGCATCAAATTGGTTTATAATATCTACTAAATTTTTTGACTCAGTAACTCCCCAAAAAACTTGTCCTATTCCTATTGATGACTCCCAATCATCTCCATACCATGAATAAATAGCTTCTCTTATATCAAAATGAGATCTACTATTATCTTGATTATCAAAAAGAATAAAAGGTGTAAATACGATATTGTCGCCTTTACTCCATTCCGCATACAACTCTGATTCTAAGGCAATTGAAGAATTATTATGTTCTTGTCCATTATAAAGTGGAGATTCTGGAAACAACCAAGAAGCAATAGTTATTTCACTTTCAAAGTCTATGAAATTTGGTTGAAAATCAGAATAACTGGCGGCAGGTGTTAATAAAAATAATAGAAAAAAATTTAAAACTATCTTCATTAACGAGCACGTTTAAGAGACTGACGATTAAAATCAGAATCTTTTAAACCTGTTTGATACTTAGTCTCACTGATTGAAATATCTGTTTCTTTTCCAGTATTATGGTTTACCATTTTTAATATATGAGCATTCCAAAACTTTCCTAAATATTGTCTATAATCAGAAAAGACTAATGTCTTTAATAATTTATTTTTACGGTCATAAAAATCTATTTTTCTTACTCTATGCTCATCTATATCTACCCAAGAAACTCTTCGCGTATAACCAGAAGATTTTTCTACTGGATAACTCTCAGATACATAACAGTCTGACTGTTCATCTCCAGGACAAGGAGTATCTTCAATCCACTTATAAGTATACTTTTCTATTTCTTGACTTGATAAATCCTCATATGCAAATTCTGATCCAACAAAGGCACCAGATCTATTATCCGAACTAATTCTTTTAACTCTTTTTAAAGCTGGTAAATATAGCCATTGATCGTCAGGACCTGCCTTATGAGTAAAAGTTAATGTAGCAGTGCCTTTAACATCTTTAGGGTGGTGAAAAATAAATATTGACTTATCCCCATCATTCTCCACTTCTAATGTCTTAGAGGAAAACTCTCTAATACTCTCTTCTCCTTGCGAATTTCTGAGTATCATTTGACTTTGAGCTGTAGTATCTACAAAACCTTCTCCAGTTAAATCGGCTTCAATTGCTAAACGTAAACCTTTCTCTTCAGGGGTTTCGGCTAATGAGAATGAAACACATGAAAGTGATAATATCATTATTGATAATATAAGCTTAATAAATATTTTCATTAGAATTAATCCTTTTATTTTTGTTTATTTTTTAAATTTTCTAGCTTCATTAATAGTGGGGGCAAGAATAAAAAGTCTGCTATAATTGCAAAAGCTATAGTTATCATTGATAATTGAGCAAGGTCAGAATTTACTCTAAAACCTGAACTTGCTAATACCATAAATCCCCCGATTAAAGCAAATGATGTGACAACTAATGCAAAACCTACGGTGGAAAATGCATACCTAGTTGCATCTTCTGGAGATTTATTTAATTCCTTCCTGCCTCTTAAATACTTACTCAAAAAATGAACAGTATCATCTACAACTATACCTAAAGTCATAGCCCCAACAACGGCTATAGCTATACCAACTTCTCCTACCAAATAACCCCATAAACCAAAAGCCATAGCTGCTGGAAAGATATTTGGTATTAAACTTAATAAACCAATAGGTAAGCTTCTTAAAGCAAAGATTAGAATAAAAGAAATTATAACTAATGCCATAAAGGACCCAAATAACATCGAATTAATATTTCGTTCTGATAAGTGCGCAAATATTACAGATAAACCTGAACCTACAGTTTTAAATTCTGGAATATTATTTGCAAGCCAAACTTGAGCTTTTTCATCAAGTTCTCTTAGGTGTGCAGATGAAGCATGCATCACTGAAACTGTCATTCTTGTTGCAGATTTCGTAACATTTATACTACTATTTAAATCTAAACCAAATGGGACAGAAAGTTCATACAACAACAAGTATTGAGCAGCTAATTCTTGTGATTCCGGAATTTTATAAAAAGATTCTTGATCACCATTCATTGCTTTATTAAGTCTTTTTATAGTATCTGATACAACACTGACATGATTTACACCTTCTTGAGCCCTGTACCAATTAGCAAATTTGTCTAAATTTGCTAAATATTCTGGATTATTTATTCCATTCTCTTCGCCAGCTGGAACTGAATATTCTATTGCATTCAGCCCAGTCAAATTATCTTCTAAAAAATCAGAATGGGATCTAATCTCAAACTGTTCAGAAAAATAAGTTGTCCAGGTATCATCTAATTTTATTTGACTAATACCTAACAATAAACCAACTATTACAACGCTTGAAATTGATAATAAATATTTTTGTTTTTCTATTACAAAGTTAGATAAACTGTTCATAATTCTTTGAGAAAAAAATGTTTCCTTTGGTTGCACTTTGGCTGGTAATATAGTTAATAATGCAGGCAAGACTAAAGATGCATTAACAAAAGCAATCAGATTACCTGCAGCTAGCATATAACCCAACTCTCTAAATGGAGGAGAATCGGAAAAATGCATAGATAAAAAACCTACTGCTGTTGTAGCAGAAGTAATAAAAACTGGCTTTAAGTTTACTCGCATAGATTCAACTATAGCTTCTTTTTTATCTACTCCAGCCCTCATTTGAAGTCTTTGCGTATTAATAATATGAACGCAATGCGCAATACTTAAAATAAGTAACATTAACGGTGCATTTGAAGTAACAGCATTAATTATAACGCCCATATAACCAGCGGCTCCCATCATACCAATCACGGCTAAAATAGCTATTAATGCAGTCAAAAAGGCTGCTGAAACAGCTCTTAAAGCTATACCTGCTATGATAAATATAACTAAAAGTGTAATAGGTAATAAAGTTCCAATATCACTCATTGAAACTTCTGTAAAAGCTAAAGTAAGAGGTACACCACCAGACACATACAAATCTATTTCTGGCCATTTTTCAGCAAATCTTGCTTGTTCGGCTCTTATAAAGCTCATAATTTCAATAGTAGCTCCGCCACTAGCAATAGGGTCTTCTGGCATTATTATGTTTACGTTTAAACCTGTAACTAAACCTTCTGAATCCACTAATAAATTTCTTATTAATGGCTCAGCCAATGCTACTTCCCTGGCATTATTAGCTATATCTTCACTAATCTCTCCTTCTTCAACTAAATCACTAATAACTACGTCATCAACATCTGACCGAGTCCATTGAAAATTAGTAATAGAATCTACTCTGCTAGAAAAAGGAGTTTGCCATAACCTTTCTGTCATCTCGCGGACTGCTGCTAAAGTAATAGGACTAAAAACATTTTTATCTTTAGGTGCTAAAACTAAATAAACATTATCATCCCTTGAATATGTTTTTTCTAGCGTTTCTAAAGCTAATAATTGAGGATTGTCTTTAGAAAAAAAGATCCTATTATCAGGGTTCATACTTAAGCCTGATAAGCCTCCTATCCAAAAAATAGTAAAAAGTAAACCTACTAATAAAGCTAACCATTTTCTTTTTACTATAATTTTACCATAATCTTGAGCTGTCATACTATCCCCCTTTAAAAGCAAAGTTATAATTATATATAATCTCTTTAATTCAATTATGTATCGTATATATTAAATAGATATTACTGTCTACATTATACCAAGTAGTATAAAATATGGGTTTATAAATGAAAAATAATGAAGCTGAATGGTGGAATGAAGCAAAATCTTATTTAATGCTTAACGACCCTATAATGAAAAAAATTATTTTAATTAATAATGAAGGTTCAATGCAATCAAGAGGAGAACCCTTTAATGCTTTATGTAGAACAATTATAGGACAACAAATATCAGTTAAAGCTGCATTAAGTATATGGAATAAATTTGAAGCAGGTGTTAAAAATATAAACCCTAAAAATATAATTAAATATGGAAATTCTAATTTACGTAAGTTCGGTTTATCTAATAAAAAAGTAGAGTACATAACTGGCCTATCTCATTTCATGCTTGATAACCCAAAAGCTATTAATACCTGGAAAAAAATGGATGATGATAACGTTATCAAAGAACTATGTAAATTAAAGGGAATTGGTCCTTGGAGTGCTGAAATGTTTTTAATGTTTGTATTTCTAAGACCAAATATACTGCCCTTAGGAGACCTAGGTCTTCGAAGAGCTGTAGGTAGAAGTTATTTAAATAAATTTGATCCTAGTTATGAAGAAGTTAAAGAAGTTGCAGAAAAATGGCAGCCATACAGGTCTGCAGCAACATGGTATTTATGGAGATCAATCGATCCTATTCCAGTAGAATATTAGTTCTTTTTCAAAAGAACTGAAAGAAAATATTATAAATCTTAGAGATGCAGGAATAGATGCAGAAAAAACCCAGCACTTAGTGAGAGTATGGGAGTAAATTGTAAAGATTTGTTAAGCGAAGCCCTTATATATATAGTAACTAGATGTTCTTAATTAACAAGAAGCTATAATTTAAATTTAATTCATGTTAGATACTTTATTATTTAAAAATTATAATAAGGGTTACTATGATAAAATTTACAAATACTGTGAAAAAATCCTATAAAATATGCTTTATTTTACTCACAGTAATATCTATTCTTAACAATAAAGCTTCTGCTCAAGGGGCTGCCTCTGTAGAAGTTGATGAGGTCATATTAGAATCTTTAAATCAGACTATTCCAGTTATAGGAAGAATTATTTCATTAAAAGAAGCTGATGTTCCAGCTGCTGTTATTGGAAAAATAGAAAATGTATTAGTAAAAGTAGGAGATAAAGTAAAAAAAGGACAGGTATTAGCTTCAATAGATACAGAACGTTATTTATGGCTAGCTGAAATTGCTACTGCCAATGTTAATGCAACGAAAGCAGAAATAAAAAGTGCTAAAGCTGAAACTAATATAAATTTAATTGAACTAAAGAGGATGGAAAACCTTAGAGAGTCATCAGCATTTAATGTTGCAAAATATGAAAGACTTCAAAGTTTACATACGTCACTGATAGCAAAAGAAGAAATTGTAGAAGCAAAGTTAAATTCTGTTCTTCAAGAAGAAAAGCTTGCAAAGTTAAACTTAAAAAGAGCAACAGTTAAAGCACCATTTGATGGTATAATAGAATTAAAAATGATTGAATTAGGTGAAGCCGTAGGACTTGGTTTTACATTATTTAAATTAGTAAGTGAATCCTTATTAGAGATTGAAGCAGATGTTCCATCTAATAGAGCCAGAGTATTAGAAATAAATAATAATATAAAAATTTCTACAACTGATATGATATCTTTTAACTCTAAATTAAGGGCATTAGGGGTAAGAGAAAATTCAAATACTAGAACAATACCTATTCATTTAACATTTAATAATAGTGAAATTTCAAGAAATTTATTTGTAGGAGAGAATGTAAATATTTTTATCCCTATTGGACCTGGGCTTAAAGCACCTACAGTTCATAAAGATGCTATTTTAAAACGCGAAGGCATGTCACTAGTTTATGTGGTTGAAAATGAAAAAGCAGTAATTAAACCTTTAAAACTTGGTGATGGTGTTGGTAATAGATTTATTGTTTTAGGAGGAGTCAAAGAAGGAGATATAGTAGTTGTAAAAGGTAACGAAAGATTGAGGCCAGGACAAAATGTAAAACCTATTCCAACTAAAAATTTAGACGAGGGTGAGGAATAATAATGGATATAATTAAAGCCTCAATAGAAAGGCCTACTGCAGTAGTCGCAGCTATTTTTATGACAATAGTATTAGGTTTTATAGCTCTAGAAAGAATACCAATACAATTAGCTCCAGATGTTAATAAACCTGTAATAACAGTAAGTACTTATTGGTATGGAGCATCTCCATATGAAATTGAGAGAGAGATAGTAAATAGGCAAGAGGAGGTATTAAAAGGTATAGAAGGGTCAAAGAGATTATCCGCAAAAGCTCAAGAAGGACGATCAGAAGTGACTATTGAGTTTGACACTAATGTAAATATGGATAGAGCGTTACTATTAGTTTCTAATAGATTAAATCAAATTGAAGGTTATCCAGAGGATGCTGGCGAACCAAGTCTAGATACCGCTGGTTTAGATGATAATGCTATTGCATGGTTTATTTTAACTAAAACCGATGGAAATGAAACGGATATAGCAGCTTATGGTGATATAGTAGAAAATGTAATCCAAGATAAAATTGAGAGAGTGCCAGGCGTTGCTAGAACAACCGTTTATGGAGGAAGTGAAACAGAATTAAGAGTAACAATAGACCCTCAAAAAATGGCTAATTATGGTCTTACTGTTCCTCAAATTGCTCTAGCCCTCCAAAGAGCAAATGCCTCTATTTCAGCAGGGGATGTAGAAGAAGGAAAAAGAAGATATATTGTTAGAGCTGAGGGAGAATTTCAAACACCAGACCAAGTTAAAGATGTAGTATTAATAAGCGATAAAAATGAAAATGGCCGATTAGGTAGAGTTACTATAAAAGATATAGCAACAGTGGAATTTACGCATAAAGAACCTACATCAAATATTAGATTTTTAGGCGACTCATCATTGGCTATTAATGCAGTTAGGCAATCTGGCGCTAATGTTATTGAAATTATGAAAGGTGTCAGAAATGCTGTTAAAGAACTTAATGAAGATTCTTTACCAAGCCTAGGACTTAAGTTAGAGCAAGTTTACGATGAAACAATATATATTGATTCCGCAATAGAACTGGTCAGGCAAAATATTTGGATTGGCGGTACTTTAGCAATATTTATTTTAATATTATTCTTAAGATCATGGAGAGCAACAGTCATAATTGGATTATCTATTCCGATTTCAGTTGTAGCTGCCTTTGTTGCAATGGCTGCTCTTGGAAGGTCCATAAATGTTATTTCCTTAGCTGGTATTGCATTTGCTGTTGGAATGGTTGTTGATGCAGCTATTGTTGTTTTAGAGAATATTTATAGACATAGAGAAAATGGAAAAGAAGCAAACGAAGCAGCATATTATGGGGCTAAGCAAGTTTGGTCAGCAGTTATGGTATCGGCATTCACAACTGTTTTAGTATTTGTGCCAATTTTGATTATGAATTTAGAGGCAGGACAATTATTTAGAGATATAGCAGTTGCTATTTCTGTTGCCGTTACTATGAGTCTTTTAGTTTCAGTTACTGTTTTGCCTGCACTAGCTAAATGGCTCTTATCAGGAGTCCAAGCCACTAAAAAGAATATTTTTCTATTAGATAATATAGCTAAAGGATTTGTTAAATTTACAATAGGTTATGTAAAATTAATTACAAAATCTAGAATAGCATCATTACTAGTAGCAGGAGCTGTTGCTTTTGGCGCATTATCTATTTCCTATTCAATGCTTCCTAAACTGGAATATCTTCCTGAGGGAAATAGAAATTTAATCTTTGGTATTATGCTGCCTCCTCCGGGTTATAATTTAGAGACCTTAACAGAAATTGCTGAAAGAGTTGAAACTAGAGTAAAAAATTTATGGGCAACAGAAACTGGCCCAAAAGCAGAAGCAGGACAACCTCCTAAAATTAAGAACTACTTTTTTGTAGCTGGAGCTGGAGGAAGAACTTTATTTGGAGCAAGTGCTATTCAAGATACAAGAGTTAGGGAGTTAATTCCTGTATTAACACGTTCACTATTTGGTGAACCCGGAACATTTGGTTTTTTTACTCAACCCAGCTTATTTCAAAGAGGCTTTGGAGGAGGAAGATCAATAGACTTAGATATTACAGGACCCGACCTAGAAAAAGTAGTAATAGTTGCACAACAGGCAGCAGGATTAGTAGGAAAATCTTTTCCTAGAAATGAAGGTAATCAGATGCGTCCTATACCTGGATTAGTATTAGGTGCTCCTGAAATACAAGTTCAACCAAATAGAGTTAAATTAGCAGATAATAACATTACAGCACAGTCATTGGCTTTGAGTGTTGATGCATTTAATTCAGGATTGAGGATTGCTGAAATAACAGTAGATTCAAAAAGAATGGATTTAACATTAAGGGGTAAAGAGAATTCCATTACCGAAACACAAGGTATCGAAAACATTCCTGTTGTTACTCCTAGTGGGAAAATACTACCTATATCATCTATAGCGGATGTAGTTATGACTTCTGGTCCCACAGAAATAAGACATATTGAACGAGATAGAACTATAACTTTGCAAATAAAACCAATTGATAAGATTCCTTTAGAAGCAGCAATTGATACTATAAGAGAAAAGGTAATTTTACCACTTGAACAACAAGGTTTACCCACTGGTATAAACTTAAATCTTTCAGGAACAGCTGATGAATTAACAAGCACTTGGAATGCGATGGTAATGAATTTACTAGTTGCAATATGTATGGTTTATCTATTAATGGCAATATTATTTGAAAGTTTCATTTATCCTTTAGTTATAATGTTATCAGTTCCACCGGCAGCAGCAGGAGGAGTAATGGGATTATGGGTTCTAAATTTAAATATATTGCAGCCGCTAGATATGTTAACAATGTTGGGTTTTGTAATTTTAATTGGAATAGTAGTAAATAATGCAATTTTATTAGTACATCAAACCTTACAACATATGAAAGAAGAAAATTTAAATGCTTCTGAGGCAATATTAGAGGCTACAAGAAACAGAATAAGACCCATTTTTATGTCTACATTAACTAGTGTCTTTGGAATGATACCTTTAGTTGTCTTTCCAGGCGCGGGATCTGAACTATATAGAGGGTTAGGTTCTGTTGTAATAGGTGGGCTATGTCTTTCAGCTATTTTAACTTTAGCAATAGTTCCTCCAATGCTTAGAATATTTATTAGAGAAAATATAGCAAAACCTCAAAGCATTAAACATGCAATTGCCGAATAAAAATTTGATTAAATTTAAATTAATACTATTATTCATATAAGGAGTTAATAATAGTCATGTTTAATAATCATATTCAAACTAGAAGAAGATTACTGAAAATCATTGGGGTAGCTACTATAGGAGCTATTTCTGGAACTGCACTCGTCAAATTAACTAAAGAAAAAACTTTACATAAAGTATCTTGGAAAGGA
>Ga0066836_10001368_pt1 | contig 12740 bp, 22 predicted proteins | sample ETNtaG_18_FD_71568 | JGI IMG/M metagenome (GOLD analysis project Ga0066836, IMG submission 71568) | Marine microbial and viral communities from oxygen minimum zone, Eastern Pacific Ocean - ETNP201302SV91 | ecosystem: Environmental > Aquatic > Marine > Oceanic | place: Pacific Ocean: Eastern...
TAGGAGATACCACATTACCTGTTGGTGATGATCCTGAAACCCTAAAAGTTCCACCTCCACCTGAAGCAGAAGCAGTACCACCTGTTAATGAATTGTGTGTATGATCTGGTATCTGGGATATTGCCAGAGTAGTACCACCAACTGTACCAGTTACAGTTGTAGCAGCACTAAATGGTACTGCTAGTGATGATGTACTATTTGGGAATACTTGAGAGAATGTTAATCCACCAGCACCAGAGGTTCCACCAAATCCAAACCCACCACCTGTTCCATTAACAAGTCTTAATGCTTTATCGTTATGTGAATTTTCCTTTACCCATCCAGTTGGAGCAGCAGCTTGGAAGAATACCATAGCAGCACCCTGCTCAACTACACCATACTTTGATGCCAGTGAGGTAGAGTCTCCAAATGTAATTCCAGTCGCAGTTAATGTTGCTGACATTGTATAAGACTTCTATTCCTTTATTCTTTATTTAGCACCTTTGCAGATCCGTCATTAAACCAGAACCCATCATCTGTCAACTCCCATCCATCATCTTGCATTGCCTTCCAACTACCATACGTCTTCATTGCTTCCTCAGTTAGATTCATCTTAATCCATGCGGGCCAAAGTTCCTCTTCAACTTGGGGCATCTGCAATTCCTGTCTACGTTCCATTGCATATTCACGATACGCCTCTTGAGTCCATCCATCATTATATGGTGAATTTGCTTGTAACTCAGCATCCATCAACTTATAATCAAATAAGAGTTCTCTCTCTTTGTCTGGAGTATCAGTATCCCTGACGTAAACAGTCTTGCCACCATCAGGGGATTCGTAGATCTTAGCCATGTGTTAGTGATGCCTCCGCATAGTCACGATTGAATAGGTCAAGACCTTCTCTAGTCAGTACACTATTGTACATACTATCAAATGTCTTAATAGGTAGTGTAAGAACATGAGCACCATATAACAAGCAACGTGATGCTTGATGTGCTTCTCTAATAGATGCTGCTAAAATCTTAGTCTCCATCTTATGTTCCTTCTGAACACCACAGATTGCTTTGATTAACTCAACACCACTAAAACTATTGTCATTGAGTCTACCTACAAATGGTGAGAGGTATGTAGCACCTGCCTTCATTGCTAAACATGCTTGAGCAACAGAGAATACTAAGGTTACATTAGTCTTAATGCCACCATCACTCAATCTCTTACATGCCTTAAGTCCTTCAACTGTGCATGGTACTTTAATAGTAACAGCAGGTGCAAGAGGATAGTAAGTCTCTGCTTGTGCTACCATCTCATCAGCAGTCTCAGCAACTACCTCAGCAGATATACTCTCCATCTCAGGGAAGCGTTCTGCAAGTTCTTTGATAACCTCATGCTGAGTACGACCTGACTTCAGTATTAAGGTGGGGTTAGTGGTGACACCATCTATTAATCCAGTCTCATATCTGGAAGCAATAGCATCAACATCTGCGGTATCTAAAAAGAATCTCATGTTTGTTTACTTGTAGTTATACGGATCATGTTCCGTTGATTTTTTCTTCTGGAACCAGTCTCTAATCTTCCTCAGTAGTCTCTTCATCTTTAGGAACCTCCTGTCTTCCTTCTGGTCCAATAAAACCGACAACCTTCTCTTGATTGTCTCTATTTCTATACCCAATGTTAGCAACGACATCCATAACCCTTAGAATATCCTTAACGGATGTTCCCTCTGGGCATCTTGTCATAATAAAATCAAACTTAGCAAAAAACTCATCAGCGGCATCTGTGAGTTCTTCCATAGTTAGAGAATCATTCTTCATTAGGTTTCTCTGGGGGTGTTGCAACAACAGTCTTCTCACTATGAAGTACTTCAATTGCCTTGAGAACTTCTGGAGTCTCTTCCCACTCCCAAATGGACTCACGTCCCTTCTTGTCAGTAGTTTTCCACTGTCTTGTAGTCATGCGACCTCCTAGTACTTTAACAGTATATCATAATGATAACTGTTCAGCAATACATTTTGCTACGTTATTGTAGGTTTTAACACCTCCATGTCCCAGATCCCTACCATAATCAATGATAGGTATGTATGGAGTATCTAAAACCGTTTGAACTCCTTTAAAAAGAGTAAAGTCAGCAGTCATCCCCATTTGTCTAGCAATAAGTTGTTGCAACTGTAATATACTGTCCTTATGCCAATCATACCGTCTCATTGCTTTACCGAGTCCAGCAGGATCATCTCTCCATGATCCACATTGAATAGTACGATCCTTTAAGTATAAAGGAACTCTACTTGTATCTGGCCAACCAATAGCAATTGCTTTTGGTTTATAATATTGTAGTAAACATGCTAAGTTATGTACTGCAAACTGTCCAGAAGAACCAGAGACACCCATGTTAACAACATAATGTCCTGTTATCTCACTTAACTGATTTGCTATTGTATCCTCCTCAGAAACTCCAACACCAAATACTAAAGAACAACCTAAAACAACAATAGATTTCTTCCAATTGATTTTGTTAAGTTCTTTGGTACGATACCCAAGAGAGTTGGTTTTATATGTTATAGTCTCAGTTCTATACTTCCAGTCAGATGGAGTCCTTTTTAAATTCTGTTTGAACTTTGCTTCCCCATCACTATCATGATACCAACTGGTATTCAATTCTGTACGATCCTCAATCTTGAAGATCTTTACACTTCTACCTCCAGTTGGATTTTCAGTATATATTGTCATGAGAATACCTTAACATCATTAACAGTTGCAAATCTCTTTGCATCACTTATATCGTTCACCATAGGTTCACCCTTCACATTAAGACTAGTATTCAATAGCATTGGGCAACCAGTTTTACCCTTCCATAATCTAAGTAAATTATATAGGGGTTTATTATCACGCATTGTGACTGTTTGTACCCTACTAGTACCATCTACATGCACAATGCCTGGATATTTGTCAGGGAAATTACACTTTGCTGTGAATTGCATATATGGTGATCGTTTTACAGGTAGATCAAAGTATACCTTAGCATACTCTTCTAATATCACTGGAGCAAATGGTCTGAATGGTTCTCTACCCTTGATCTCATTCACCCTATCCTTAATTCCTAAGTCTCTAGGATCTGCTAGTAAACTTCTATTACCCAATGCTCTAGGTCCAAACTCTGCTCTTCCTCTGGCAATACCACATACCTTGTTGTCTAACAAATGATCAACAATAACTTCATTATCATACTTAGATGTTATATTAACTCCTGTGTATGGAGTATATGCAATATGCTTCTTCTTATGTGCTAACACTGCACCTATAGCAGATCCATTATCACCTGGTGCTGGCATGATCCATACATTTTTAAAGAATGAATATGCTTTAGGGTTAGCAGCACAATTCAAAGCACAACCACCCATCAAAACTAAATTATCACTATTAACTAATCTCTTTGCCTTCCTCAATATTAATTCAAATAATATCTCATAGACATTCTGTGTTGCTGCTGCAATATCATATATGTTCTCCTCTGGTCTCCAATCCTTACATCCCTTATGAAGATTCTTCTTAAACTTAAAATCCTCACCAATAAAGTCCTCAAACATTGCTTGTCTCAACTTATTAGGATCACCTAATGCAGACATTGCCATGAGGATATACTCTTCCTCATTTGGTTTTAACCCACACCTCTGAGTCATAGCACTGTACCAAAGTCCAATGCTATTTGGATATCTCTTCTGATATTTTAAAGTTATATTATCATTAACCGCTTCCCATATTGTTAGAGTCTGGAACTCTCCAATAGCATCAATGACAACTATACATGCATTTCTAAATCGACTGGTATAATATCCACCACAAGCATGAGTATAATGATGCCCATAGAACTTAACTGGGGCATCAATATACTCTGTAAAATTCTCTTTTAATCCTTGACCTGCACGTAACTGTCTTAACTGTTTTATAAATGGTCTCTCATACCAACAAACCAACTCTGGTCTACCATACTGAAGAGCATGATGTATAAGATTATCAGGTATTATTGGATCATTCTTTATACGACTAAATCTCTCACTCTCTGAGGCAAACACCAAACTATCATCTGCAAACACTGCTAGTGCTGCATTATGACTCTCTGATGATATCCCCCATGTTATCATTACACTTCTCCCAATAACTAAGTGGTAACGTTGGATCTGGTTTAATGTATGGTTCTACTTGATTAGCAGGACACATTGAACAAAATGATTCGTCTTCTTTATTTAAGAAGTTTTCTAATTCCTCATCAGTACATTCTACCTCTAATGGTTTATAATTCAAGTATTCATCCCACTTCTCTGACAGATTATACTTCTCTGCTTGCATGGGAAGATACGCTAGAGGTGGACACTTCCATAACTTACCCTCATGTAGTTGTAAAGCATCCTTTGAGATACACTTCTCCCAACTCTTCCTAGGGTTATTATCCTCATATGGCATCATTCTATCACCAAATCCTTTATACTGTCTAATCCATTCTTTATTAGTAAAATCCCAAAACTCTACATGAACACCCATACCATTCTTCCAGTCCTTAGCAATCTCATACCCACGCTTAAACTTCCTAACATAATTCATATGCTCTATGCTATGAATTGATACTGCTAGGTTCGCTTGTGTTGCTAGTAGCATGTGTGGTAATTTAGGATGCAAATGTAAACCAGTTGCATTGGTTATCAAATCAATCTCAGTATATGGATCTGGGAACATCCCTCGAACCATGTATAATATATCTGGTAGATCTCTATGTAATGTTGGTTCTCCACCCAGTATAGTAAAAACCTTTGGTCTTATCCTCTTACTCCAAGTATATAACCACTCCTCACAATCCTCTAATGTTATGTTACCAGTATGTCCCTGATTTGAATAATGCGAACATCCCTCACATGTAAAATTACAAGCATGAGTAACATGAAGTTCTAATTGTTTAACATCATATACCATCTATGTGATTGTACTTTGGTACATAGTAATTAAAATTAATTATTACTCTACGATCCTCATCAGTGCATGTAGTACCAGTATGCTTCAGTTTATGTGGGAATCTAACAAATCTATTTGCTTTACTCTCAACATACTTACCATCCTCAAAGATAGTCTTACCATCATTTGAATTAACATAGTATATTGATGTAATTGCTTCATCACCTAAATCTGAGAAATCAGTATGAAATGCCCAATCAAATATTATTTGCTCTTCAGTTTTAATAAGACAGTTTGCTTTAATCCTAGACAGACCAATAACCTCTTCCTTATCAAGGATTGGTTTTATAAATTGAAATGCTGGACTAATAATAGTGTGATCTGTAAATATTTGCTGCACTAACTGGAAGTGACCATCACCCTTCATTGAGATACCATCCAACCAAGTCCAACAACAAGAGTTTTGAATATTACCCTTATCCATGTTACCCATAAAGTAATCATAGATGATCTTATGGTCTTCTGGTTTTAGATAATCATCAATTATCTCAATCATCAATATATCCTGTCTCTTTTAACATATCTACTGCTTCATCCCAACTAGTATCAAGTAACTGCATACAAATTGCTCTTCTTCTTATTGGTTTTGGACCATCAGGTGTTGGAACCAATGCGTGTGGATGTGATACATTCAAAAGATATGCTTGCTTTGAATGTGCCATGAATCTATCAGACTTCTTAAGATACTTATCATGGAAGATAGCACCATCAGTCTGGTTAGCAATCTGAACTGTCTCAGCATCCTCTCTTGGATGATAGAACTGTGTTACCATTCTATCATCAGTCATATAAAAGTTTATGATCGCTTCAATACCACTATCAGTATGTGCTGGTATCTTATGATTGACCTCCATCAAAGAGAATGTACACCTATCTCTATATTTTGCAGGAATAACCTTCAGTAATGGATCTTCTCTCAATTTAACATATGAGTATCTAATTCCAGCAAAACCCATCGGAGTATCAATCCCATACTCAATCTTCTTACCACTCTTAGTAAGTGAATCTATCTCAAATTCACGATTTAATCTCTTATACATGTTTATTGTAGTTTAAGGTCAATGAGAATCTCTTCTATAGTACCTGACACAACATCTTTAAAATGTTGCTCATTATGTATCTTAGCATAACTTCCTGCCTCAGCGACAGTGTGCATAATATCTGGTCTACTCTTCAACCAGTCAAGTTCATCACCTGATAACTTAGATACATCTCCATCTTTAATCTTCTCAAGAAGATTTAAATATAAGATCCTCTCATAACTATCCATTATTCAAACTCCTGTAATATTTTAACTTATATGGTGCAATGAAGTCAACCACCAATACACACCTATAATAATCCTGAGCAACCACTGGTTCTGGATTAACTGGTTGATGATTAATATTCGACTGGTGTATTAAGAGAGAGTTCTCATCACCTGGAATAATTATCTCTCTATCCTTATTCTCTATGAGAGTACCATAGATTCTAGAAGGATTCTTGAGATAATATATCATTCCTAAATCAAAATGCTCATGCCTATGTGTGTTACCATAATTTATATACAATTGCCTATCATATAGTTTCTGAGTAACACCCTTCATTCTCTTTGCCCAACAAGAAGCAACCTTAAATTTTTTAATCTCTGGTTCACCAACTTGGTTAGCATACTTATAGAGATGCTTTGTAACTAACTTAAAGAATGTTCTCCAACTTTGCATGTGAACCAACTTCCTACTAACCAAGTAATTAGTAACCTCAGTACATCTATCCCACTTATCATCATGTTGCTTCAGTTCATCATCAATCTCCCATAATAAATTATCCCGATCATATTCACTTAAGAGATTATATGCTCGGTACAACTCATTACCACAAAATGACCAATGAGTTGTTGTTCTATTATCTACCCAAGGATCATGTGTCATATAGTTTCTTCCAATAACCTACAGGCAGTAATGGATCTGCTGGTTTAAAATACTCTGCATTAGCAGGACACATAGAACAAAATGATTCTGCCTTGCGAAGGAAGAACTTTTTAATATCCCCATCAGGACTCAATGGTACATACTTTAGATATGGATTCCATTTATCAGATAGATTATACTTCTCTGCTTGCATGGGAAGATATGCTAAACCAGGACACTTCCATAGTTTACCTTGCCATAACTGAACACACAAACGTGATACACAAACATCCCAACTTGATACAGGATCATTATCTTCATAGGGTTCCATCTTATCACCAAACCCTTTATATTGTCTTTGCCAATGTCTTATAGAAGGTCTAAGTTCTACCTGAACACCTCTATCTATCCACTCTCGTGCCAACTTATAAACTGGTTTAAATCTCTCCAAATATTTCTTATCTTCATTACTATGTACAGATATTGCAAGAACAGTCCTTGTCTTCCTTAAAGGTTCATAGAGATTGGGATGCCTAGGCAATAAGAATCCATTAGTAACTACTTCAGTATATGAATTTGGCCACCGCTTCCTTGTCTCCCACACAAATTCCCCTAGATCAGGATGGATACAAGGTTCTCCACCCATCAGGGTAAATCTTTTAGGTATAACTTTATCCTTCCAGTTATCCATCCACTCTATCGCAGTCTCCAATGATACATTACCAGTATGACCTTGATTCATATAGTGGGTGCATCCTTCACATGTTAAATTGCATGAATGGGATACATGTAACTGAAACTCATGCGGTACTTTAAGCATTAGTTCATGTTCATTGAGAGTATTATACGAGACTCCTCACTAGTATTTACAGGAACATAATGTGGTAGAGATGTTGGGAATACAATTAGAGTTCCTTCCTCTACCTCATCTGGTTCATATTCTATGAGGTTACCATCTATATTACTAAAGAATGGTGCTACAAAAAAGGTTGGATGATGTAATTCTGGATTGTACTTCAAATATAATACAGAACTAAAACCACCAAACCCATGATTATGGACATAATGAGTATGTTTTTTATTATATTTTTGGAACCATGCAGAGTTTATTCTAAACTGCTTGTCTTGATACCCAAACTCCTTCTTAATCTTAATAAGATCATCCATAAGGATTCCTTCAAGCAACAGATGATATTGCCGATTAGTATCATAATCAGTCAACTGATCACCTTCCACCATATTCTTCTCAAACCTATCAAATATTGCCCAAACTTGTTTACTCTTTGCTTCCCAATCACTTATCTTACCCTTCCAAAATGGAATAGCAAACTTCTTTAGATAAGGACCAGAATAATTATCATCATACATTATTCCATCACCTCCAAATAATTTATCACACTCTTCCTTGCTCTCTTCAACTCCAACATATTTATCCCTTCAGACTGTGCCTTGGAGCGAAGTTTATGAGTGATCTCCTCACTCAAGATAAACTGAAGTATAAACTGTGATGCTTTAGACATTATAAAAAGTATACTTTAAAAATAGTTCTTCACCCTTCTTAATTGGTCTGGTCGTCATCATATGATAGATCTTACCCCATCCTTCATCTTCATACCCTTTAATACAATTAGGATTATCACTATGATTTACAAAACCACCAAGAGGTGTTCTCATGATAGAATCATCCACAACAACATGAGATATACCAAGATACATGTTATCAGGTATATCTTGTGTAGCAAATAGTCCTTGACCTGCAATAGGACTATCCTTAACATGCAAACAATTAGGTAGTGCTTGGTACATTATGCAGATTTTCTCAAAGTTTTAACATACTCCAATACATGCTCTCTAACTGCCATCAACTCATTATAACATTTCTGGTTATGAGCACAAGCACGAAGAACATGATCTGGTTTCTGAACTGATTCTATGTAAAGATCCAATCCACGATTCCATTTCTGATCTTGTGTTTCGCTATCATCTATTGAGTTTTGATCCTTCATGATTGGGTTAATTTGAGTCCACCGACAAGTATTCTTTTAGAGTCAGAGAATTTTGCTGAATGTTCAATGTCGGCACTAAACACTAAAATCCTATTGCTCTTAGGTGTTATATAATTATCTCCAGAGTCACTATGTAAAACGGTTGCACCATCCTTACATGTATTGAGATATAGTATAAAACTATAATCCTCATTGTGTTCATGACTATGACGAGACATGTATCCACCACCATCATAACTTATCATATGTAGGTAATGATAGTTTAATCTCTTTCCAGCACTAGCCTCGCATATGTCTTTGAGATACCCAAGGTATTCATCAAGTACATTATCCTTAACTAAACCAAGAAGATTACTAGTTGCAAAACAATCATCAGATAGAGAACTATAAGTCTCATCCCCATACAGATCTTTACGCAACATAAAGTACTCTAACCATTTATCAAAGTACTTAGTAATGTTTTTCTTACATTCTAATACAATATGCATTATTCTGCAAGGGCAGACTGGTAATCATCATTACCATAAACAGATTGATACTGATCAATCAAAGTCTCCTTCATCTCATGGAATGGTGTAATATCAGTATCATACTCATCACCAAGATTCCAAGAATTAGTTTGTTTGATTGCCTTATGTGCAGCGGAGATCATGGTTATGAGACCTACCTTATCTACAGTAATAGTTACCAAAGAATCTTGTGGTACTTGTGAATCCATCATCATTCTAACCTCCAGTTTTGATCCCCTTCTTTATTTACCCAAAAATAGTATTGTTTGTTAAGGGATTCCAAATAATACTTGTTCTCTGTAGTCTCCTGTACTCTACAAGAATGAAATTTCTCCATAATATTTACAAAGCGATCTTTTGCGTGAGCAGTAGTTGGCGTGACACAAATGAACTTGGTTTTGGTTTTCATGGTAGAATTACAGTTCCTTTTTTAGGTAGTTTACGATGCTTTGCTATGAAGTTATGAGCAGATTGCTCATTACGACAAGTCTTTAATTGTTCTCCCTCATGAATTATCATAAGTTGAGACTTGCTGCCAAGCACAGGAACAGCATAGTAACCATCTCTGGTTGCAAATCCTTCTTCACAATCCTTATAAAAATTGTAAATGGATCTTAATTCTTTTTCGTCACTCATGTTGCTCTCCATGCAACATAAAAAACAACTCCCAACCCAGATAATATTATAAAAGGAATAGGGAAGAACGGTAACACTGTCATTGCATGAATCACTTGTACTATAACAATACCGTAGAATATCCACATTATAGTCATTCCCAATTTATTATGGAAACTTCCCTTCTTGTAGTATTCTGGACCTGATGGGATGTAGTCAGCATCCTGTGGATTTTTGTGATTGAATAGTCTCCTCATGATCTCATAGTAGCAATTACAGGTTCGCCTTCGACAAAGGCAGTATCATAGACAGTCTCTAAACGACGAGCAGTTTGTATTCCTACATTGTTACTGTAGGTAGGAACAATAATGTTCCCAAACTGTTTGTCTGGTGCAGGACGAATAACCCTACCAACAGACTGACACATCTCAATGACATTCATATTCCTAAGAAGAATAAGAGATGTCAAACCAGGAACAGAGATACCCTCACTCAAGATTGAGTAGTGTAGAAGAACAAACTTCTTATCAGGATCTTCTCCATATTCCCTCATGGTGTTAAAGAAGTCATCACGAGACACCTTCTTATTGTTGATAAAAGCACCATGCCTTGCAGTGATCCAGAATAGATCATATCCCAACCATTTAAGGTGAGAACAAAATTCTGTCTCACTGAGCATCCTCATCAACACCTTAGTGTTGGGTGCAGCAACTAGAACCTTCTCCATGTGATCTTCATTTGTGATCTGATCTAGGAGAGTTTGACAATCAAGATGATGGTCACCCTTCTCTCTAGGAACAGGAATCTTCACAGTCTTAATCTGTGGAGGAAGAATGGTTCCAGATTCAATTAACCTTGGTGCAGGTACATTGTAGATAATCCCACCAAAGAGATTATCATTCATACCTGTTCTTTTAATAGTACTGCTAAACTTAGGAGTAGCAGTAAAGAAATAGCACCCACCATGAACTCTAGTTGCAAAAAATCTAACAGCAGGGTAAAAATTTCTTTGTACACTGTTGTGTGCCTCATCAAAGTAAATGGCATCTACATTAATACCTGACTCAACTACCTTATGCAAAGAATGATAGGTAGTAAAGATAATCCTATGCTGCTTACGGAAGTAATAGCAAAATGTAGAGATCTTATCAGGTTTAGTAGCAGAGTGGTAGTTACCAGAATCTCCACTATGAACATGTAGAACACATGCATCAATAATATGCTCAGTAAATTCTGAACACAACTGACTAGCAAGCAGTAGTCTAGGAGCAACAACTACAATGGTCTTATGACCAAAGAATGAAGGTCTACTAAACAAACTCTTGGCATGCTCTATGGCAATCATCGTCTTACCACCACCAGTGGGGACACAAATAATTCCCTTACGCTTATGACGCATAACGTCAAGTGCTTCTTTTTGGTGTGTACGAAGTTCCATATGAATATTATAACATACAAACTAAGGAGTCACCCAAAGAACTGGTCTAATGTTAAAGGTCCATCTGTACCATCAAACCGATAATGATATTTCAATGCATCAGCATTAACATAATGAGGATGATCTACAGGTACACCTAGTCTCTCACACATCTCTTTATGATTATCTTCCATAAACTCTACAGCATACAACATATTATTAAGAACATGCTCTCTACTATGATACCTCATCAATACCTTCTTTAACTGAACAACAAAATTACCATTACCTGCTGCATTATCTAAGAAGGTAGAAGTTGGATCTTTAAGAACACTCTCAGGTAAACCAAGAATCATCTTGTCACATAAAGATGGTGGAGTGAATACTTCTCCAGTATTAGAGATCCTATCATCACTCCTAGTGATGTCAGATCCATGCTTTTGATTGTGTCTATTCTTTGATGACATTGTTATCCACCAGATAGGCAACTTCCTCTTCAGTAAAGTTGAACTGAGTATCTAGGTTATCATAGTCTGTAATATCAGGTACTTCTGAGTTCTTAACCGCAGCAGTGAATCCACCAGTTCTCTTATAATTGTCAATGTATAACTGAATCAAAGGATGTCCAAAGATCTTAGATAATCTCTCACCTTCTTCTTCATCTATAATAGGACACCATACATTAAGCATACCAATATGTGCATTGGTTATGAATCTCTTCTTATATGAAGTAGAATATGGTACAACAAACTTCAATACATCACCAGTATCAGGTGCTATATTAGTCTTCCAAGGATTATTACCTGAATGTAAGACTTCATACTCACCATCATCACAATAATCTTCCTTAGCAATCGCTTGACCCATCTTCAGTGGGATACGTGAATGATTGGAGTTAGCAATCTTATTCAAAATAGAAGTCTCTAATGCTTTATCACCCCATACTGGTACACCATGACGAAGATCCCAATCAAACTCACCATCATCTGTAATAACTCTAGTCTTACCTTGATATGGTTCTTTAGTTAGATGCCAACTACAAATTTGTATGTTTTGACTGAAGTATTGATCTGCTGTATAATCAATCTCCTTTAAATTATAGATTGTAGAGCAGAGTTTAAGGAACTTCTTACCAAACCCAGTGGTACTAATAAATGATGCAGGACTAACCTCACACATATCCCCACCATCCACTAACATATCAACATGCTGCAATAGGAACTTAGGCCATTGCTTATTGTTCTTTGCTTTGTTGGATGTATCTTGATAAGGGGGATTAGCAAGAATCGCTGTTGGACGTAACACTGGTTGTTTGTGAGTAGGGTAA
>Ga0066836_10001369_pt1 | contig 12735 bp, 17 predicted proteins | sample ETNtaG_18_FD_71568 | JGI IMG/M metagenome (GOLD analysis project Ga0066836, IMG submission 71568) | Marine microbial and viral communities from oxygen minimum zone, Eastern Pacific Ocean - ETNP201302SV91 | ecosystem: Environmental > Aquatic > Marine > Oceanic | place: Pacific Ocean: Eastern...
ACATTATAGTAGTTGCTCCATTTGAAAGAGGGCCATAAATAATATAACTATGACCAGTCACCCAACCAATATCTGCTCCACACCAGTAAATATCTTTTGGTTTGTAATTAAAAATATATTGATGTGTCATGGAAGCATAAACCATGTATCCACCTGTTGTATGTAAAACACCTTTTGGTTTACCGGTTGATCCAGAAGTATATAAAATAAATAAAGGATCTTCAGCACTCATCTCTTCAGGAATACAATCAGATGAAACATTAGATGTTATGTCATCATACCAAACATCTCTTCCATCAACCCAGTTAACTTCATTCCCAGTTCGTTTAACAACTACACATTTTTTTATTTCACGGCATTTTGTTAATGCCTCATCTGTTATTTTTTTAAGAGTAATAGTTTTTCCACCTCTTAACCCTTCGTCTGCCGTTATAATATAATCAGATTCACAATCATCAATTCTTCCTGCTATGGAGTCTGGAGAAAAACCACCAAAAATTATTGAGTGAATTGCTCCTATCCTTGCACATGCCAACATAATATAAGCAAGCTCAGGTATCATTGTAAGATAAATTGTCACCCTATCTCCTTTTTGGACACCTATACTTTTTAAACCGTTTGCTGCTTTACAAACATTTTTATGTAACTCTTTATATGAAATTTTTTTGTGAACTTTTGGATCATCACCCACCCAAATGATTGCAGTTTTGTCTTTTTTATTTTCTAAATGTCTATCAATACAGTTATAGGATGCGTTTAATGTTCCATCGTAAAACCATTTAATGTTTACATCTGAATTACTATATTTGACACTTTTAATTTTTGTGTACGGTTTTATCCAAGTAATTCGTTTACCTTCTTTTTTCCAAAAATCATCATTATTTTCAATCGATAATTTATATTTTTTTTCGTAAGTTGATTTGTTTACCATTGCTTGGCTTATCCATTTCGAGGTAGTCTTAAAAATTAATTCTTTTTCTGTTTTAGGTTTTATTTTTTTAGATTTTTTTCTTCTAACTTTTCTTCTCTTTTTAGACTTTATTCTTCTAACTTTTCTTCTCTTTTTAGACTTTATTCTTCTAACTTTTCTTCTCTTTTTGGATTTTTTTCTTGTGATCTTTTTTTTCTTTTTTCTTTTAGCCACGATTCCCTCTTAATTTTTTTGAATTATATTACTCATCTTATAAATTTTTTTCCAGTATTTAATATCTACCTCCATTACTGATAATCTGCTTTGTTTTACTAAAGAAAATTGATTAAAAAAAACTTTTTTCTTAATTTCTTTTAGAGTAACCGGGTTTTTGAGCTTATTTTTTGCACGTACTTTAATTGATACGAAATTGCCACTTTTATCTTTCACATCTTTAAAATATTCCTTTGCCACTTCCACAATGCCTACAATTTTTTTTTCTTCACCAGTATGATAAAAAAAACACAAATCTTTCTTTTTCATTTTTTTTAAATTATTTCTAGCTTGAAAATTTCTTACCCCATCCCATTCTGCAATTTTACTTTTAGAATTTATTTGATCTGGCCAAGACCATTCTTCTGGTTCTGTTTTCAATAGCCAATATCTCATTTCAAAGTTTGACACCAGCACCTTTTAGAAAGGGAGCTTTTTCATCCAAAGGCCACCTTGCTCTTGCTGAAAAGTTTGTTTTATCTTTATGTCCTAGTCTAAATTTCTCAATTCCTGCCCAAGCAATCATTGCAGCATTATCACTACACAAATTAATTGGTGGAAAAATAGGCTTAAATTTTTCTTCTTTTGCAAGTTTAATAAGTTTATTTCTTATTTTCTTATTTGATGCTACTCCGCCAGCTATAACAAAACTATTATTTTTGTTTTTGTTTTTTTCTTTAAACAAATCCATTGCAACTTTACTTTTTTTATAAAGTATGTCTTCTATAGTTTTTTGAAATGAAGCAGCTAAATGAAATTTTTCCTCTTCTGTTTTTAAATTTTTTGAAATTTTCAAAACCGCTGTTTTTAAACCTGCAAACGATAAATTACATCCGCCTTTATTAATTATAGGTTTAGGAAGATCAAAATAATTTTTATCTCCTTTTTTTGCATATTTTTCTATTTTAGGTCCACCAGGAAACTCGATTCCTAAAAGTTTTGCTGTCTTATCGAAAGCTTCACCTGCAGCATCATCAATTGTTGTCCCTAATCTTTCATAATTACCTACACCATTAACTTTTAAAAACTGAGTATGTCCTCCCGATATTAATAATAACAAGTATGGAAAATCTAAATTGTTCGTAATTTTTGGACTTAAAGCATGACCTTCTAAATGATTAATAGCTAAAAAGGGTTTTTCCAAAGATCTTGCAATAGTTTTTCCAATACTTAAACCAACGGTTAAACAAACTATTAATCCCGGCCCAGCTGTTGCAGCAATACCATCTATTTCATTCAAATTTTTTTTACTTTTTTTTATTGCTTCATTAATGATAAAATCAATTTTTTCGACATGAGCTCTAGCAGCAATTTCTGGTACCACTCCACCAAATTTCTTGTGTTCACTAATTTGGCTTGAAATCACGTTTGATAGAATTTTTGCTTTTTGGCCAATACTTTGTTCAACAATAGCTGCGGCAGTTTCGTCACAACTTGTTTCAATACCTAAAAAAGTTAATAGTCTTTTCATCAATTATATTTTACCAATTAATAAATAAAACGATATAAAATAAAATAGATTTTTAAATTTATGAATGAAAAAAAAATTATTATAGGTTCAAGAGGTAGCAAGCTAGCTATTATTTATGCTGAAAATGCAAAAAAAAATATTTTAAGCAAAAACTTAGATTTGCATGAAGATTCTATAGAAATTAAGTTAATTAAAACATCAGGCGATATTCATCATTCAAAAAGATTATCCGAAATAGGTGGAAAAGGACTTTTTTCAAAACAAATCGAAGAAGAATTATTATTGAAGAACATAGATATAGCAGTTCACGCTTTGAAAGACTTGCCTTCAATTGAAACATTTGATTTGGAAACAAAGATTTTTTTGAAAAGAAATGATCCAAGAGAAATAATGATTAGCAATAATTTTAATTCCATTCAAAAACTAAGTCCCAATTCAGTAATTGGAACATCTTCATTTAGAAGAGCAGCCCAAATAAACTTTATAAGAAAAGATTTAATTACAAAATTGATTAGAGGAAATGTAGATACACGAATAAAAAAGTTAGAAAATAAAGAATATGACGCTATCATATTGGCTTATGCTGGAATAAAAGCCCTTGGTCTAGAAAATAACATTTCTCAATTTTTTTCTTTTTCAGAAATGTTGCCAAGTGTAGGACAAGGGATCATTGCTTTGCAAACAAGAAAAAATGATGAAAAAATAAAAAATATTTTGAAAAAAGTTAATGATGAAAGTACTTTTACAGCTGCCACAGCAGAAAGAAGCATGCTCAAAACCATAGGAGGAGATTGCGATACAGCTGTTGGAGGTTTAGCAATTATAGAAAAGGGTTTGATTAATTTAAATTGTGAATTATTTTCTATAGATGGAAAAAAAAGATTTTTAACAAAGACTCAAGGTCATATTTCAGAAGCAAATAAAGTTGGCGTTGCAGCAGGGAAAGATCTATTAAAGCAAGCTGGAAATAATTATAAAAAAAAATAAATGCATATACTTATTACAAGACCAATTGAAGACTGTTTAAAACTTATAGAAAGTTTAAAAATTTTAGGCCATCAAGTCACTCATTTTCCTCTAATTAAGATAAAACAGTTATCTTATAAAGAACGAAATTATAAAAATTATAATGGAATTATTTTTACAAGCTCTAATGCAATCGATTGTTTAGATATAAAAAAAATACCAAAAAACATTTTTTGTTTTTGTGTTGGACATGCAACAGAAAAAAAAGCAAAGAGCAAAGGATTTTATCAGGCTATTTCAGCCGGAGGAAACGTTGATATGTTAACTGAACTAATCATGAGAACTTATGATAAAAAATCTGGCAAACTTCTTTATATAAGTAGTGAATTTATTTCAAAAGAATTAGATAAAGATTTAGCGTCCAATGGTTATTTGGTTGATCGAATAATTAATTATACATCTTTGCCAATTGAAGAAATTTCAGAAAATACACTATCTTTTATTAAGCAAAATAAGCCAGACGCCATCTTTGTTTATTCTGAAAAGAGTGCGATTAATTTAAAAAATTTGATAACGAAGTATTCGTTAGTTGACGTAATGATGGATTCTAAACTATTGTGTATTAGTAAAAAAACTTCGAAAGTTTTAGAATTTTTGAAATGGAAAAAAATAGTAATTTTTAATCCTGGAGATGAAATTTTTAATCTAAATAGGGTTTAATATGGAAATTTTTGAAAAATTTATAGATTTGTTTGGCGATGTTTGGAAAGAGGGAATTGCAGGTGTAAATTTTACACAAATATTTATTGCAATCTCTATTTTTTTTTTATTTTTAATTTTAAGAGGTTTAATTGCTAAATTTCTTCTTAAAAGACTAGAAAATTATGTCGCGAAGACTTCAAATAAATTTGATGACGCATTAGTAAAAGCATCTGAAGGGCCAGTAAAATTTTTACCAATTGTTTTGGGTTTCTTTGTAGCAACATCTTATATGGACTTTGAAGGAAAAACTTTATTGTTCATTGATAATTTAAATCGATCTTTAATAACTATTTTAATATTTTGGTTAATACATCAAATTGTTGAACCAGTTACTTATTTGATAAAAAAAGCAGAAGAGTTGCTTTCAAAAGATTTATTAAACTGGATTATAAAAGCAAATAAAATTTTAATCATATTTTTTGGCTTTGCTGCAACCTTAGATATTTGGGGTATTAAGATTGCACCTATTATTGCTGGACTTGGTTTATTTGGCGTCGCAGTAGCGTTGGGAGCTCAAGATTTATTTAAAAATTTAATATCTGGCATATTAGTTTTAGTTGAAAAAAGATTTAAAATAGGAGACTGGATATACGTAGAAGATATTATCGAAGGTATTGTTGAACGAATAGGTTTTAGATCAACAGTTGTTAGAAAGTTTGATAAGTCGATAGCTACTATTCCCAATTCTTCATTTGCAGAAAATGCGGTAATCAATATTAGCGAAACCACTCACTGGATAATCAGTTGGACTATAACTTTGCAATATAATACTACCGTTGAACAGCTTAAAAAAATTAGGGATGAAATTGAAAAATATATTACTACCCATAAAGATTATAAAATTAGCCTTGGCCACGCTGTTAGAGTTGATAAATTTTCAGATAGTTCAATTGATATGTACATAAGATGTTTTACGGTTACGAATGATTGGGACGAATGGCTTAAGGTAAAGGAGCGACTTGCGATTGAAATTAAACAAATTGTTGAAAAAAATAAAGCTTCATTTGCTTTTCCAAGCCAATCTATCTATATCGAAAAAAAATAATGCAATCTCTATTTTATTTATTAGTTCAGATTTTAGATCTTTATTGGTGGATTATCATTATTAATGTAACTGTAAGCTGGCTAATAGCTTTTAATGTTTTAAACACTCAAAATAGATTTATATTTATGATATTTGATTTTACCAATCGATTAACCTTTCCTATTTTAAATAGAATAAGAAACTTTTTACCAAATCTTGGCTCTATAGATATTTCACCCTTAGTTTTGCTTTTGGGTCTATGGTTTATTAAATCATTAATGTATGAATATCTGAGGCCTTTAATGTTAGGATAAATGATGTTGAAAATTGACGGAAAGCAAACTGCCTCAGAAGTAAGAGCTGAATTAAAAAAAGAAGTTTCTTCTTTAAAAAGCAAATATAATCAAGTTCCTGGTCTTACAGTTATTTTGGTTGGAGAAGATCCTGCAAGTAAAATTTATGTAAAAAATAAAGAAAAATTTGCAATAGAAGTGGGACTTAATTCTGAAGTTATAAGATATCCTGAAAATGTAGAAGAAAAGTTAGTATTAGATAAAATTAATGAACTTAACAATAATCCAAAAGTATCAGGAATATTAGTTCAGTTACCTTTGCCAAAACATATTGATAAAAAAAAAGTTATTGAAGCTATTTTGCCCAACAAAGATGTGGACGGATTTCATCCAGTAAATGTAGGAAATTTGTCTTCAGGTTACGATAGTGTTGTTCCATGTACTCCACTTGGCTGTTATATTTTAATTAAAAAATTTGAAAAAAATTTAAACGGAAAAAAAGCTATAGTTATTGGCCGTTCAAATTTAAACGGAAAACCAATGACACAATTGTTGCTCAAAGAAAATTGTACCGTTACAATTACACATTCTAAAACAGCAGATTTAAAAGGAGAATGTTTAAAAGGAGATATTGTGGTAGCAGCAGTGGGGATCCCAAAATTTGTAAAAGGAGATTGGGTAAAAAAAGGTGCGATTGTTATAGATGTTGGAATTAATAAAACTGACAAAGGAATCGTTGGAGATGTTGATTTTGATGAAGTTTCAAAAGTCGCTAAGGCAATCACCCCAGTTCCTGGAGGAGTGGGGCCAATGACTATTGCCTGTTTATTAAAAAACACTGTTGAGTGTTTTAAAAAATCTCAGAAATAAATTATTTTAATTTTTTTTTGTGGAAATTAATAAATCTTTCCACATTTGACTTATTAAATGTTTTATTTTCTTCAAAAGACACTTTTTTCATCGAATAAGCACTACTCTTAGTTTGTCTAGATAAAATTGTAATATTGCCTTTATATAGCTTGAGTCTAACAGACCCATTTACTTTATTTCTTTTTTGATCAATGATCTTTTGAAGTTTAAATCTTGCTTTTGAATACCAATAACCGTTGTAAATGAGTTCTGCGTATTTTGGCATTACCTCATCTTTTTTGTGCATAGTTTCTTTATCTAATGTCACAGATTCAATTGCTCTATGAGCATTAATTAATAAAGTTCCGCCAGGAGTTTCATAAATACCTCTTGATTTTATTCCAATAAATCTATTTTCAACAAGGTCGACTCGTCCAATTCCATTTTTTCCTGCAACCATATTTAGTTTTTGTAAGAGATTTCTTGGAGATAATTTTTTCCCATTAACACTTATTGGATCACTATTTTTAAAACCTATTGTAACGAAAGTAGATTTGCTAGGAGCTTTTTCTGGAGATATAGATCTTTGAAAAATATATTCAGGAGCAGCATTTTTTGGATTTTCTAAAATTTTTCCCTCAGTTGATGTGTGGAATAAATTGTCATCTATTGAGAATGGTGGTGCTCCTTTTTTATCTTTTGGAATTGGAATCTTATTTCTTTTTGCATATCTAATTAAATCTGATCTTGAATTAAGTTTCCACAGTCTCCAAGGAGCTATAATTTTAATTTTTGGCCCAAAGTAATGGTAGCCAAGTTCAAATCTTACTTGATCGTTGCCTTTTCCAGTGGCACCATGAGAAACCGCATAAGCTTTAAATTTTTTTGCAATTCTAATTTGATCTTTTGCTATTAATGGTCTTGCAATAGAAGTTCCCAATAAATAAACACCTTCATAAATTGCATGAGCTCTTATAATTGGATAAACATAATCTTTTACAAAAATATCTTTTAAATCCTTTATTATTATTTTTTTTACGCCAAGTCTTTTTGCATTTTTAATTATTTTTTTTCTATTAATTTTTTGACCAATATCAGCTGTATAAGCTATGACTTCTGCACTATAATTTTCTTGAAGCCATTTTAATATTATTGATGTATCTAGCCCCCCAGAATAGGCTAGAACTATTCTTTTTTTATTTTTCATTTTTGATTATTTAACTACAACTTTTTTTTGCAGTATTATAGGCTTTTGTAAAACCCATTAATGAGTAGTGATCAGTTGTTTTTTTTCCATTAACAGTTTTTCCAATAATCATAATTCTTGATGCGTTTTTCATTAATTTTATGATTTTTTTTTCATCTTCGTTATCACCCGCCCAAGCAAAATCACCTTGCGAGAATAGATCAAATTTATTTTTTCCAGATTTAGCTGTCACTAAAGATTTACTGTCAAATATATAGCCAGCAGTAACACTGACTTCATTTTTTACGTTATCCTTTGGCCTAAAGCTTACAAATAGTCTTGATGGATTTCTTTTAAATCCTTTTGGAGCTTTTAGAACAGGTATTGATCGCGCAAAACAAGTTTTAACTTCTCCTTCTTTTAATCTAAAACTTTCCCAATCTTTATATTTTCCCAAGCTTTTAATTTCCTGAGCATATGAATTAATTGGAATTAGTATAAATAAAATGAATACTAATTTTTTAAATTTAAAATTTATGGACATGGATTAGGATATATTTTTTGAATTTCATCTATTTTTTTTAAAACATCTTTATTTAATTCAACATTTACACTTTCTAAATTTTTTTTCAACTGTTTGATTGTTGTTGCTCCAATTATAACAGACGAAACAAAACTTTGTATTTCACAAAATTTTATTGACATTTGAGTTAAATTCAAACCATTTTGTTCAGCTATTTCATAGTATTTTTCGATTGCTTCATTCGAATTTGGTTTTTTGTATCTTGAAAAATAGTTTCCAAAAAGTTCCATTCTTGAGTTTTTTGGCAAATTATTATTTCTGTATTTTCCAGTTAAATGTCCGCCAGCAAGCGGTGAGTAAGCTAAAAGGCCACAGTTTTCTCTTATCGAAACTTCCGCTAAACCAATTTCATAAGTCCTATTTAATAGATTATAAGCGTTTTGGACCGAAACTATTCTTGGAAGATTTTCTTTTTTTGAAATTTGTATAAATTCTGAAGTACCCCAAGCAGTTTCGTTTGAAACTCCTATATGGCGAATTTTGCCTTTTTCAATAAATTTATATAGATCTTCCAAAACTTTTTCAAATTCATTAAATTTTACTTTTTTATGTTTATATCCTCTTTCTCCAAAAATATTTGTTCCCCTTTCAGGCCAGTGCAACTGATAGAGATCAATATAATCAGTTTTTAATCTTTTTAAGCTTTGATCTACCGCTTTGCCAATGTTTTCGCTTGTGTATTGTAGGCCTCCTTTTCTAATCCAATCAATTCCAGGTCCAGATATTTTTGTTGCTACAATAATCTTTTCTCGATTATTTTTTTTCTTTAAATAATTGCCAATTATTTCCTCAGTTTTGCCAAAAGTTTCCTTTTTTGCAGGAATCGAATACAACTCTGCTGTATCAAGAAAATTTACACCATAATCTAATGCACAATCTATTTGATCATAGGCTTCTTTTTCAGTATTTTGTTCGCCCCAAGTCATTGTACCGAGGCAGATAGTGCTTACTTTTAAATCTGTATTTCCTAATCTTTTAAAATTCATAGCCTTAGTTAAACTATTTTAAACTTTTATTAAACCATCGTAACATCTTGAAAATTAGCAAGAATGGCAATATATTTAACTTAAATTATGGAATTTGATAAACAAAATATTCAGTCAAGAACAAAAGCTGCAGAGACACATGTCATAGATGAAGGCTTAAGAGCCTACATGCTAAAAGTTTATAATTATATGGCAACAGGAGTATTGCTAACAGGAATTATTGCTCTTATTTCTTTTGAACTATCTGCTGAAACAGATTCTTTAGGAAAAATTGTTGATTACACTTCGTTTGGAAAAACAATTTTTTTTTCAGGCTGGAGATGGCTGGTAATGTTAGCTCCTCTTGGAATAGTTTTTTATATGAGTTTTGGTATTAACAAAATGAGTGCAGCAAAAGCACAAACCGTATTTTGGGTATTTGCAGGATTAATGGGCTTATCTCTTTCGTGGATATTTATGGTTTATACTCCTTGGAGTATTACTAGAGTATTTTTTATTACCGCTGGAACTTTTGGAGCAATGAGTATTTATGGTTATACAACTAAAAGAGATTTAACGAAATTTGGTTCTTTTTTAATGATGGGACTAATTGGAATTATAATCGCTTCATTAGTTAATATGTTTATGCAATCTACTATGATGTATTTTGTAATATCAATTTTAGGTGTTTTAATTTTTGTAGGACTAACAGCTTACGATACACAAAAAATTAAAAACATGTATTTGGTTAGTGATAGTGGTGAACTGATGAGTAAAAAAGCTGTAATGGGAGCTTTAACATTATATTTAGACTTTATTAATTTGTTTATAATGCTTCTTAGATTGTTTGGTCAAAGAAGGTAACTGCTAATTCACAATTTTATATTTATTCCAATTAAAATTATTTATTAATAACATCAAATTTTTAGACATCTTTAATATATTTCCTTTCGAGTCAGATATATAATATTTAAAATTAGAATTATCCGGTCCAAAATTTTTGCAAATATTAAAAGCTGGATTTTCAGAAGATCTTTTAAATACACTAAAACTGACATTTTTTTTTGAAATGTTTAAAACATAATCTTTCCAAATTCCCTCCGAAACTTTTTTTGCATATAAATCTAAAATTATTTTAAGTTCTTTTTTTATAAAAAAATTATTTTCATATTTTAATTCTTTATTTTGATTATTTACTACAAGCGTTAATTTTTTCATCTATTTTTCCAATTTATATTTTTTTATTAAAGGCAATTGAATAGCTGTAAATAAAAATGTAATAGGTAATAAGCCCCAAACTTTAAAATTTACCCAAAATTCTTCTGACTGAGTTCTCCAAACAAATTCATTTAAAAGCGCAAGAAGAAAAAAGAAAATAATCCACCTATCATTTAATTTTGCCCAACCTTCATCCATAAGTTTTACTGAATTTTGTAAAAATTTTTTTAATAATGGTTCTTTATAAAAATACTTTCCAAACAAAAGTATAAAAGCGAAAAGAATATTGATGATTGTTGGTTTCATATACAAAAAAATTGGATTATTAAAATAAATAGTTAAACCTCCAAAAAATGTTATTAGAATTCCACTTACCAAAGGAATGAATGGTATTTTTCTTTCAAGAAAATAAACGATTGCTAGCGAGAATATTGTCGCAATAATAAACGGAGGTATAGCAAGAGTTAAATTTTTATCACTTTTATAATAAAAAATAAAAAAGATTAATAATGGACCATAGTCCGTAAGGAATTTAATAGACGGTTTATTCATCAAAAAGTTACTAACATACTATTAAAACTTTCATAATTTTCCTATTGATTTTTTTTTTAAATTTACTTAAGCTTGTTCATTAGATAATGACAATAAAGTCCGCAAAATTTTCTATAGGCGACGTTGTTCGCCATAAGCATTTTGATTTTAGAGGTGTTATTTATGATGTTGATTTTGAATTTAACAATTCCGAAGATTGGTATCAATCCATTCCTAAAAATGTTAGACCTAAAAAAGATCAGCCTTTTTATCATTTGTTAGCAGAAAATGATGAAATTACATATGAGGCTTATGTGTCTCAACAAAATTTGGTTGTTGACGATTCCGGAGAACCAATAAAACATCCTTTGATAAATGAAATTTTTACTGGCAAAAAAGGATCAGGGTATTTTAAGCCGTCAAACTAGTTTATTTGCCATTTTTTAAACATAAATCACTCAAAAGTTAGACAAATAATAGTTTTATATTTTTTTATAGCCTGATTAAGGACTTTATTCATAATATCTCTAACTCCCTCTTTGTTCTTAATTAGGCTAAACATTTTTAAAAAAAACTATATTATTTAAAAATGTTTCAAATAATAAATCCAAAAAATTTATTTAGTTTATCAAATAAAATTAGAAAGATTTTATTTTTTTCATTTATAATTTTAATAGCTATAGGCTTATCAGAAGCTTTATGGTTTTCACCCAAAGATTATATTCAAAGTCATGCGGTGAGAATTATGTATGTCCATGTCCCATCAGCCTGGATTTCATTAGGAACATTTTTAATTATGGGTCTTTTATCGATTTTTAGTTTTATACTTAAAAATAAAAATTTTTTGATTATCAGTAAATGTTTGGCTTCTTCCGGTTTTATGTTTAGCCTTGTAGCTTTAGTAACCGGTTCTATTTGGGGGAAGCCTACTTGGGGCACGTGGTGGGCCTGGGATTCAAGAATTACAGCAATGTTATTATTGGGATTTTTTTATCTTATGTATATATTGTCCTGGCAAATATTTGAAAAAGAAGAAACAAAACAAAAAATCTCAACAATTATTGCTATTTTAGGTATTATTAACATCCCAATAATTAAATTTTCAGTTGATTGGTGGTCTACCCTGCATCAAAGTTCATCAGTGAATATTCTTTCAAAATCTACTATACATTCATCAATGATGGTTCCATTAGTGATAATGACAGTTGCATTTGTTGTATTTTCTGCAATTATTTTTTTAATGAAATATAATGCAGAAATTATTAAATTGAAAAATAAAGGATTGGACAGATTATGATTGAAAAATTATTCAGCATGGAAGGGTATGGGATTTTTGTTTGGTCAGCTTTTATATTTACTCTTTTTTGCTGTTGTATTTTATATTTAGTTACTAAAATTCAATTAAAAAAACAGGAAAATAAATTTTTTGTAAAATTTGGGAAACTTGCTGAAGATAAAATTAAAATTGCAAAAAAACAAAAAATAAATAAAGAAATTTTAGTCAATAAACCCGATTACAATTTTTAATTTTACAAGAATGAATAATGCTGGGTAAAAAAGTAAGACTTAGAGCTATTTTTATTTTTTTAGTTTTAATTTGTTTAACCCTAGTATTATATATTTCATTTAAATCTCTAGAAGAAAATGTAGTTTATTTTTTTTCCCCAACGGAAATAGATGAAAAACAAGAAATTGATTTTGATA
>Ga0066836_10001371_pt1 | contig 12734 bp, 13 predicted proteins | sample ETNtaG_18_FD_71568 | JGI IMG/M metagenome (GOLD analysis project Ga0066836, IMG submission 71568) | Marine microbial and viral communities from oxygen minimum zone, Eastern Pacific Ocean - ETNP201302SV91 | ecosystem: Environmental > Aquatic > Marine > Oceanic | place: Pacific Ocean: Eastern...
GCAGCCTGCCTATTTGTTGTTGCGTAACAAATGTCTTCTTTAATTGGTCCTTTTATATCTGGAAATCTTAGCTTCAAAGCATCAATCATTTCTTTTGTGTCATCAACCGATAAAGTTGTTTGAGTTACATAAGCTAATGGTTTTGTGAATTTTAAATTTTTAACCTCATCGAGAGTTTCTATAAGCTTAATGGATCCATCAGGTAGTTGCCCCATAGTGCCAACAACCTCAGGATGATTTTTGTGTCCTATTAAAACAATATCAAAACCTTTTTTATATAATTTTTCAGTCTCACGATGTACTTTGGAAACTAATGGGCAAGTAGCGTCAACATAAAAAATTTTTTTAAGCTTTGCTTCTTCGGGAATTTTTTTAGGAACACCATGGGCTGAAAATATAACAGGTCGTGATGAGTCTGAAATTTCTGAAATTTCTTCTACAAAAATAGCTCCTAATTTTTTAAGCGATTCAACAACATTTTTATTATGAACTATTTCATGCCTCACATATACTGGTGAACCATATTTATTTAAAGTTTTTTTAACTATTTCTATAGCCCTATCAACTCCAGCACAAAATCCTCTTGGTGCTGCTAAAAAAATTTTAAGTTTATTTTTCATTTTTTTCTATTAGGTATTCAAGCAATATATGCGGAAATGTTAATGACGCCAAACCAATAAATATTATTTGGATAATTACATCATTTAAACCATACGAATTTGAAAGATAAACTAACGATAATAAATATAGCAAAGCTGTCAAAATTGTTAACGGCAATGCTTTCTTAATAAACATTTTGGCTCCATCTGAACAACTGTTCTGATTCAATTCATAAGATATTGATATTATGTGCCTGATGGAATGCAGGAAACAAAAATAAATTGTAAAAGCAACTAAAGGAGAAAAAACAAAATTTAAAATAAGAATAGAAAGTATATCTAGAAGTAAAATTTCAAAATCTTTAAACCTGTTTTTAAAAACAAAATATAAATATCCCAAAATACCTAAACCTAGACAAATATTAACTATCCAATGTTGATCTTTAATAAAAAATAAAACTTCATCATTTATTAACAAAACTTCAAAAATTTTTAAGGTTTCATCAATATGAAAAAAAAGTGGTGCAAATATTATCAAAGAGCCTTTTATTAAATAAAATAACTGATCAAAATTTGAATTTTCTATATTTAAAAAAGAAGTATCCTCTCTACCAAAATGATAAGAGGCAACAAGTAAAAAAACTAATAAAGTTAGCGATGCAAAGAAAAACCAAAATATGATTACTAAAAGTGAGATTAGCGTATAGATTAAGTAAAATATTATTTTATTAATTTTTAAAATTTTATTTGCCTTATAGTTGTCCATTGCTCCATGGGATATTCCTACTGATAAAATCAAAAATAAACAAACGAATGGAACTATTAATTCATTTGAAAATTCTATATTACCTCCTGTTGCCAATGTAATTATTGATAATACAATTGTTAAAACAGAGAAATAAAATGTATGTTGACCGTAAATTTTTTTAATCATTTTTAATTGAAAATAGACCTAATAAATATCCATTTAGGCATTTTTAAAATTATCGATAAATCTTCTACAATATTACTTTTATTAGATAGAAACTTGACTATACTTCTTGAAGATCCACTAAACATATTAAAGAAAATTTCCGGCATTTTCTCGGGATGTTTTTCTAAAACTTTCATAAATATTTTATCTAAAAATAGGTATTTTTTATTTTGTTCAAATATTTTTACTTCGCTTATGTTATCAATATTTTCCCTTATGTACTTACTATGCTCCTGAATATTTAAAAAAGTATATCCGGTACTTAATCTAGTCATACCCCCTGCGCTACCAATATTTATTTGATTTTTAATTCTTTCATATTCAGGATGGAATAATGGTATTGCACCTTGCTCTTTATAATTTATTTTAAAGTTTTCACTTCCTTCACCTTTCATTAATTTATCAATGCGATCATCAACTGACTTGTCAGTACCTAAAAATGGATTGTCTATAATTCCCCATTTTCTCAATTGATCTAATAATTGATATGAATATGGTGCGTGAATAAAACCATCCCCAGGTACTCCTCCTTTGGATATCCACGTTGATTCTAAAAATACTTTATTTTCATCTATAGGCAGAACGTACATAAAGTTTATTTCTTTTGATTTTTTTGAAATATTTGGAACTGTATTAAAGTCCATAAGAGTAAATTCATAAGTACGGTACTCATTATGGCCTATCAAATAATCAAGTTTTTTTTTTGTTTCAATCTCTAAACCTAAAAAATGTTGCCAATAGTTTTTTTTATCATCTTTAAATTTTTTAACGCTAGGAACACTATTAAAAATAAATGATTTATCTAAGTTAATATCATTTACATTTTTCAAAAAACTAATATTTTTATTTTTTTTTAAAGTATTTAAAATTTTTTTGTAAAATAAACCGCTATCAATTGCTTCATACGGGTATTCATCTATATAATGTTCTATTTCTTCAATCCCCTTTTTAACATTAAATGAAGACCAACTTTTTTTCACACAATCTTCAAAGTTGTGAGATGAAACTTTCCAAAAGGACCAAGTCTTGTCTCTTTTGTATTCCTCTCTGGGCTCTATTATAGCTAAGGTTTTATCTTTTAATTTATTATGAATTTCCAATTCATATGCTAGAGACAAACCAGCACAACCACCACCAATTATAACGTAATCAAATTCTTTCATTTAAACCTATATCTTCGTTAATTAGTTTATATTCATTTTCTTTTTCATGTTTTCTTGGTTTTGTAAAAAAAAGCACTATTAAATCTAATAAAGAAAAAATTGTTTGAATTATTTTCTCAAAATTTGATACATAAATTTTTCCAGCTTTCCTATAACTATCAATATCTTTTTTTTCTAAGATTTTTTTTCCTATTTGTCTGTAAATTCTTCTAGCAACAACTATTGAAAAACGACAACTAAAAGGAATATCCTTTATGCCAACGAAAGAGCTATTGTAGAAAGAATCAGCTTTGGAGATAATATTTTTTATATCCAACAGAGTATCTTTTGAGTTTTTTATTAAATAAATTCTATTTTTTTTTTCATCTTCCACAACATCTCTTGAAATATTTGTTAGCTGCATCGCAATTCCTAAATCAATGGCTCTTTGTAGGGATTCTTTTTTCTTAACACCAAATATTTTTGCCATCATTAAACCCACTGTTCCAGCAACCCTGTAAGAATAAACTAATAATTCTTTTTCTGTTTTTATTCTAACCTCTTGTTTAAGATCAGACTCTACTCCATCAAATAAATCGTCCACTATTTTTTTTGAAATATTAGACTCATTCATTAAATCCCACATATTTTTTATTACAGAATCTTGTTGGTTCTTTTCTTCAAATTTTATTTTAAACTCTCCAAGCTCTTTTTTTTTGATCTCCAAATCAGTATTTTGGTCTGCAATATTATCTATCGTTCTACAAAAATCGTATAATTTAGAACATTTAGAATAAATCTTTTTTGGCAAAAAGAACCCGGACCAATTAAAAGATTTTGCATAAATTGATAAATAATTTTTTGTGTTCATTATAAAATTTTGTCCAAAACCTTTGCAGATGATAGTACACCCGGAACACCAGCACCTGGGTGAGTCCCAGCCCCTACAAAATAAAGATTTTTAAATATTTCTGACTGGTTATGAAATCTAAAATAAGCAGACTGTGTAAGCTTGGGCTGTATGGAAAATCCAGAACCATAAAGTGTTGACAATTCTTGTTCAAAATAATCTGGCGTTAGATAAAAATCTTCAACAATATTATCTTTTAGGTTAGGCAAAACTGTTTCGCTCATTTTTTTAATAGCAAGGTTTTTAAATTTTTCTCCCTCGATCCTCCAATCTATTTTAGAAAGATTATTTGGTACAGGAATCAAAACATAAAAAGCATCATGATTTTTAGGCGCCATACTAGGATCTGTAGCAGAAGGTCTGTGTAGGTAAAAACTTATATCTTCAGATAATATCTTTTTACTAAAAATTTTATGTAAATGCTCCTTATAACTTTCCCCCAAATATATTGTATGGTGGGCCACACTCTCATATTTTTTTTTAGTTCCAAAGTAGTACACAAACAACCCCATTGAGTAGTCCATTCTTTTTAATTTTAAGTTAAACAGAAAATTGTAGTCTTTTTTATTTTTAATTAGATTATTGTAAACATTTGGGGGATCTGAGTTACATATTAAGTAATTGCAGTTATGTATCTGCCCTTTACTTTTAACTCCTGTAACTTTTTTCTCTTGTATCAAGATTTCTTCAATCTCAGAATTCTTGTGTATTTTAATACCTTCTTCTTTCATTAGAGTTTCCAGTGCCTCTACCACTTTTCCCGTCCCACCAATAGCATAATGAATTCCCCATTTTTTTTCTAAAAACAAAATTAATGTGTAAATCGAAGTGGTAGTAAAAGGGTTGCCGCCTACAAGCAAAGGGTGCATGCTTAGTACTCTTCTAAGATTATCATTTTCAACAAAATTACTGACCAAGGAATATACCGATCTATAGCTTTTCAGTTTTAATAAAGAAGGGATTTGTTTTGACATAAATATAAAATTATTAAAAGGTACAGAAGCAAGTTCTGTAAAACCCTTATCAAAAATTTTTGAAGTAAAGGCCAATAATTTTTTGTAACCATCTATGTCCTTAGAAGATATTTGTCCTATCTCCTTCTCCATAGTTTTTTCGTTGCCCGAGTAATCAAATTTTGAACCGTCATTAAAAATAAATCTGTACCAAAGTTTTAAAGGAGTAATATGAACGTATTTTTTCATATCCTTGCCAAACAATTCAAAAAGTTCGCTCAACAAGTGTGGTGCGGTTATAACGGTTGGTCCAGCGTCAAAAATAAAATTTCCCCTTTTAAAAACTCTTGCTCGACCACCAAGATCAGCATGTTTTTCAAAAAGCGAAACATCATAACCTTTTGACTTTAATCTAAGAGCAGAAGCTAGACCGCCGAATCCCGATCCAACAACAATAACTTTTTTTGTCATATGTTGAATATTACTCTAGATAGATTTGTTTTTTAAAATCTTTTTTGCTTCTTCAATGCTTGAAATATAAATTTTATCAAGTTTTTTCTTATCAATTGAATTTTTAATGATTTTTTCAACCGAACTAATAGCTATATCTACCGATGAATTTTTAACATCTTTTATAGCCTGAATCTTCATTTGCTTAATTTTTTCTTCTGCGGACTTTTTTCTATTTTCGATAACTTTATGAAAGTCTTCGTTTGTTTTAATTATATTTTTTTCTGCTTGATTTTTTGCATTATCGATTAAATTTTTTATCTCTTCTTTTGATTTACTTACTTTGGAATCATATTCGCTCAATATATTTTTTGCTTCGTCTTTTAATTTTTCAGCATTATCTAAGTTTTCTTTAATTTTCTTTATACTTTCATTTAAGAAAGCATCAATTTTTTGAGGAACTTTAAAATAAAAAATTACACCAACAAAAATTAAAAATGAAACAGCAACCCAAAATGTGGCATCAATCGTCATGGCTTTGTTACCCTTTGCTGCTTAATAACTTCGGAGATTGTTGCTTTAATACTGCTTTTATTACCGTCTTCTCCAAAAATATCTTTAAGCAAGCTAGAAACAATATCTTCAGAAATTGTACCAACTTTGTTTATAGACTCAGATTTGAATTTTTGGATTTCTTTTTCTGCGTTACGAGTCTCTTGTTCAATTTCTTTTTGTATTTTTTCTTTTTTTGCTTGTATATCTTCGTTTAATTTTTTTCTGCTTTCAGAGAGAATTTTTTTTGAATCTTTTTTTGCGCTTTCAATAAGGTCTTTATACACTTTAAGTTTTTTTTCGGCCTCCTCTCGAAATATTTTTGCTTCTTCCAAATCTTTTCTCATTTTATCTTCTCTTGTATCGAGATTGCCTTTGATTTTTGGAATAAAAATTCTGGCTATCAATAGATAAATTGATAAGAAAATAATAACTAACCAAAAAGCTTGCGAAGCCCAATACTTAGGATCAAGCTGAGGCATACCAGCCTCAGCTGCAAAAAGGCTTCCACCAAACAATGTGGAAAAAATTAAAACAATAAAAAACTTCTTCATGCTCTTAATCAATGACTATAATTAAAAAGCGAAAAGTATTATTAGTGCTACAACTAATCCGAAAAGACCAGTTGCTTCAGCTAAAGCAAATCCCAAAAGTAGATTTGGGAATTGTTTTTGAGCTGCAGATGGGTTTCGCATTGCTCCGGACAAATAGTTTCCGAATATTATTCCAATGCCAACACCAGCTCCAGCCAAAGCAATAGCGGCCAAACCTGCCCCGATCATTTTTGCTGCTTCTAGTTCCATTTTTCCTCCTTTTTTTTGTTAGTGATGTAAATTTAATGCATCGTTCAAATAAATGCATGTCAAAATCGCAAAAACATAAGCTTGTAAAAAAGCTACTAATATTTCTAAACCTGTAAGAGCAACTGAAAAACTCAATGGAAGCCACCCTCCAATTAACCCCAGGCTAATAACAAAGCCCCCAAAAACCTTTAACATTGTATGGCCTGCCATCATGTTGGCAAAGAGTCTTACTGATAAACTAATAGGCCTGCTCAAATATGAAATAATTTCAATGATAGTTATAATTGGTAACAAAACTATTGGGACACCACTCGGAACAAATATTTTTAAATATTTAAAACCATGTATAACAAAGCCCAGTATTGTTACTCCAACAAAAATAAATATTGCAAAAGTCAATGTTACTATTATGTGGCTGGTTACCGTAAAGGAGTAGGGTAACATCCCAACCATATTGCAAAACAAAATAAAAATAAAAAGACTAAAAACAAATGAAAAATATGGTTTTGCTTTCTTACCAGCAGTGTCACTGATCATTTTTGCAATGAAGTTGTACAACATCTCTGATATCAGTTGTATTTTACTTGGAATCAAATTTTTTTCCTTTGTCCCAAACAACAATAATAGCGCAACCAATGCAGCGCTGATAACCATGAAAAGGCTTGCGTTTGTGAACGACAGATCTACGCCAGATATTTCTATTTCTGGTCCAATTCGGTGTACTTTAAACTGGTGCATTGGATTTGTTGCCATAATCTAGTCCTCTTGTTCCTGCATCCTTTTTGCAGCTTTAAAAACATTCATAATTCCAGCTGCAGCTCCAAAAAGAAAAAATACAATTATTAATACTGGTTTAGTATCAAACCAGTTATCCAAAATAAACCCAATAATTGTCCCAACCACAACCGCGGCAACAAGTTCAGTGCCTAGCTTAAAAGCATTTCCAAGGAAAACACCTTTCTTTTTATTAGCTTTTTCTGAGTTCTGATTTTGTAATTTAGATCTTGCAATTTTAAGGCGAGTTTTAAGGTCCTCTAGATCACTCATTTAATTTTTATGCTACCAATTCTTCAGCTCTTTGTAAGTTTACAGCAACCAGTTTGCTTATACCTTTTTCAGGCATGGTTACACCATACAGTCTGTTCATTTTTGACATAGTAAGAGCGTGATGGGTAATGATTATGAATTTAGTTTTTGTAACTGATACCAGTTCATCTAATAGAGAACAAAAACGTGTTACATTGGCGTCATCTAGAGGAGCATCAACTTCATCTAATACACAGATTGGAGAAGGATTGGTTAAAAAAATTGCAAAAATTAAAGACAAGGCAGTTAACGCCTGTTCTCCTCCAGATAACAAAGTAATCGATTGTAGTCTTTTTCCTGGTGGCGATACCAACATTTCTAAACCAGCTTCTAATGGATCTTCAGAATCGACCAATTCAAGCTTTGCATTCCCACCGTTAAATAATTTTGTATAAACTTCATTAAATTTTTTGTTAACTTTTGTAAAAGCCTCTAACAACCTTTCCCTTCCTCTTTGATTTAATTCATTGATACTTGTTTTTAATTTCACAATTGCAGAAATAAGGTCCGCTCTATCATCCTCCATTTTTCTTATTGTAGACTTAAATTTTTCAGTTTCTATATCTGCTCTTAAATTTACAGACCCCATAGCTTCTCTGTTTTTCTTCATTTCCTCAAGTTTTTCTTCTTGATCCATAATTGAAGGCATGCTTTCTACTTCAGTTAAATCCGAAAGATTTAACAAGTTATTTATGTTGTCTATTTTTAGTTCATTTTTCATCATATAAATTAAATCCATTTTTCTTTGGTCAATACCTTCTATTGTAGCTTCGAATCTTGCTTTACCCTCTCTTAAAACTGTAAATTTTTCTTGTACAGATTTCAGGTCTTTATTTATTGAATCATATTTTTCTTCGATTTTTTGAATCTCAATTTCAATTTCTTCATTGTTCTTCTTTGTATTTTCTAAATTTTGAAGGTTTTGGCCTTTACTTATAGCCAGTTTTTCAGGATTTTTCTGATTTTCTTCTAATTCTAATTCTATATCTTTTTTTCTTTCGTTAAGTTTTAAAAGCATTTTTTCAGAATTTAACTTAAGATCTTTCCAATTTTCTAATTCTTGATCGATATTTTTTATCCTCTCTTTTCTTTTGATAGAGTTTTCATGAATCGATTCGTTTTTTCCAAATGTTGAAGCATATTTTTCCTGTGAAGTAGTTATATTTTCAATCAATTCTCTGAAGCTTACAGTTAAATCATTTACCTCAACATTTCTTATATTGTTTATTTGGTCTTGCAAAATATTGTTTAGTTTAGCATTATTCTTTTTTGCTTCATCTACTTTGTTTTCATTAAGAAGTTTAGTTACGAGTTCATTTATTTCTTTTAAATCATTTAAAATCTTTTGTTGTCCTTTAAAATCAAATGAACTTAATTTTTTTTCAAAAAAATTATCAAATTTAATTTGTCTATCCTTCAATTCTTGTTTTGCAATATCAAGATTTATTTCTGCTTTTTTCTCAATATCCATTAGTTCTCTTTCAGTTTTTAACAATTCATTTTTTTCTTCAAGAATTCTTTTTTCATTTAAAGAAGCGTCCAAAGATATACTTTTCTCTCTTTCCAGATCCGAGTCGATTAATTTAATATTGCCTATAAGTTTTTTATTTAATTCTTTAATATTTTTCTCTCTATCGTTTAAGTTTTCAATTTCTAGATTTAATTTTTGAATTCTTGAAACGTTCTCCATTTTTTTATCTCTCAATGGCTGAATTTTTTTGTTTTCCTCTTCTACTAAGGCGCTACTGTGACTTAAATCTTTTTCGACAGAGCTGATTTTTTTTTCAACTTCATCTGATTTCTCCTTAATTTTATCCTTCTCTTTATCTATCTCTTGAATTTTAAGATAATATAACCCAGATTCAGTTGCTCTAATTTGTTGTGAGATTTCTTTGTACTTACTTGCCTCCTGCGCCTGTTTTTCCAAATTTTCTAATTGTTTTTCTTGTTGTCGCTTCAATTCATCCGCTCTTTTAAGATTATTTTCTGCAGCGCCCAACCTTGTCTCAGCCTCATGCCTTCTTAAGTGTATTCCTGAAATTCCGGCAGCCTCTTCAAGAACTGATTTTCTTTCTGAAGGCTTGGCAGTTACAATCATTCCAATTTTTCCCTGACTAATCATAGAAGGAGAATGTGCGCCAGTTGATAAATCGGCAAAAAAAGTTTGTGCATCTCTAGCCCTAACTTCTTTATCGTTAATAAAATATTTTGATCCCTTCTCTCTTTCGATTTTTCGTCTAACAACTATTTCATCTAACTCAACATATTGGCCCTGACCTTCTTTTTCTGAGTTGTCAATGCTTACAGACACTTCGGAAATATTTTTTGGAGGTCTGTTCGAAGTTCCAGAAAAAATCACATCTTCCATTCCAGTGCCTCGCATACTTTTCGGAGATGTTTCGCCCATGCACCATTTTAGCGCTTCCACAATATTTGATTTTCCACAACCATTGGGACCCACAATTCCTGTCAAACCATCTTCAATAAAAAAATGAGTTTTATCAAAGAATGATTTAAAGCTAGATATTTCCAGTTTTTTAAACTTCATTTTACAAGAGTTTTTCGATTACTTTTTTAAAGTCCTCATAATTATGTTTTCCTTCATATTTTTTTTCATTCACAAAAATAGCTGGGGTTGATTCAATCAAGTACTTTTTGTTTGCCATTATTCTTTCGTTCAAAATTTCATTCTCAAGATTTTCATCACTTAAGCAATTCGAAATTGTATCATTATTCAATCCATGATTCTTTCCAATTTTAACCAGATTAGAGTTTATACTGTTAATATCTGAACCACTCGCCCACACTCCTTGTTTTTCATAAATCTCATTTAAAAAGCTAAGTTTTTTTTGTTCGTTTTTAAAGCAATTTAAAACTTTTTCAGCATTAAGAGCAGCCAAATCCAAAGGAAAACCATGATGTTCGAATCTTACAATTTTTTTACTAATAAAATCTTTTTCTAATTTTTTAAAGATTTTTTTATGAAAATTTGCACAATGCGGACACGTAAGTGAGGAGAAAACCTTAACAGTTATTTTGGCATCCTTATCTCCCAATGAAATTAAACCCGCATTCTCTGAGGAAAAACTCGAAGGTAAAAGTGAGAGAAATAAAAATGCTAAGACAAAATAAAAAGATTTTATTTTCATAATATTATTTTGAATTTTTTTTCCCAAATTCTTCTATTAGATTGTTAAGTTTTTTTTTAAGATTTAAATTTTCAATTTCATCAATTTTTTTATCAAATTTTTGATTTTTTAAGGCACTCAAAGAGCCCTTGTTTTTGATACTAATTTTTTCGTCTATTAACACTATCTTTATTTGTTCAATAAATTTGTAACCAAAAAATGAATTAATTTTATCTATAATGTCTTTTTTGCTATACTCTACATCAAGTTGATTGCCATGACTTACATTTAGTGTGAGCATCCCGTCTTTGAGCTCTTTGTTGGTTTTTATAGATTTAGGATAGCATATTTTTGAGGTATTTTTTCCTACCAACTCGGTCCAATTGTTTATTATCGAAGAATAATTGTGACCACCCTTTTTCAATATTTTACCCAGAGTTTTTGGCAGCGAATTTCCAACAGTTCTAAGGCCTTGAATAGAATACATTGATTTATTAATATACTTTTTTTTCTTATGCATATTAATAATAACTTATCAAAAAAAATAATTAGTTGGTATGATAATAATAGGCGCTCATTGCCCTGGAGAATAAAATCTAATTCTCCAAAAAAGCTTTACTACAGATTAGTAAGCGAATTCATGTTGCAGCAAACACAAGTAAAAACTGTAATACCTTATTTTGAAAGGTTTACAAAAGAGATCAGAACTTTAAAAAAACTTTCTTCAACCAGCGAAAGAAAAGTCCTAAAGCTTTGGGAGGGGCTAGGTTATTATAGAAGGGCAAAAAATCTTATGACCACAGCAAAAACTATTGTTGAACAAAAAAAATCAATATTGCCCAAAACCCTAGCTGATATAAAAAAACTTCCAGGAATAGGGGATTATACTGGAAACGCATTGTTAGCGCTGGTTTATAATCAGCCACGATTGGCTTTGGACGGCAATGTCAAAAGGGTTTTGTCCAGAATATTAAACAAACACGAAAGAAAATTAGATTTTGAAAAGATTATTGAGAAAAACAAAAAAAAATTATTTTACTCAAAAAGAAATTCAGATTTTGTAGAAGCTATGATGGAGTTTGGTGCTTTAATTTGCAAACCCAAAGAACCGCATTGCGATATTTGTTCTATTAATAAAATTTGCAAATTCTATAAATCTGACAAAAATACAAAACTAACTGATACAATTAAATCAAATAAAAAAAGCTACAATATTTTCTGTTATCTGAACAAAAAAAAACAAATTGGCCTAACAAAGAAAAATAATTTAGGATTTTTGCAAGATTATAGTTTGCCAATAATAAAGGAAAAATCAAATAAACATAAATTTAAAAACTGGAACTTTTTGTGTAATTATAAAAATTATATTTCAAACAAAAAATTAGATATTGATTTGTATTATAAGTTTTCAAATAAAATTCCAAAAGATTTAAATTGGCATTCCCTGTATAATAACAAAGAATTTATACCAACGTTTACCAAGAAGATATTTAAACAAGTAGAAAATTTATACTGATGAAAAAAAAAATTGCAATAATAGGATCTGGCATTGCTGGCTTAACCATCGCAAATCTATTCAAAGAAAATTCTAGTTTTGAGGTGATGGTTTACGAAAGAGAAAAAATATTAAGTCTTGACGAAGGTTACGGGATACAATTAGCTCCAAATAGCGTTTCTATTTTAAACAAAATAGGGTTTTCCAATATAGACAATGGTAATTTTTTTAATCCTTCAAAATTAAATTTTTACTCTACTGATAATAATAAAATTTGTGATTTAAATTTAACTAGATTTAATACAGACGCAGTTAAATACACTACTTTAAAAAGATCTACTTTAATTGAATTTTTGAAAGACAATGTATTTAAAAATAATATTAGGTTTGGAAAAGAAGTTAGAAAAGTTTCAAAAATTAAAGAAAAACTGTTAATTAATTTTGCCGACAACACAAACGATCTAGTGGATTTTATCATTGTTTCGGACGGTGTTTTCTCAAGAACAAAATCAATAATTGAAAACAAAGCTACCAAACCTCGTTACAATGGATCAATTGTCATTAGAACAGTAATCAAATCTTCGGAAGGGCTTAATTATGAAAGTGAAAATGTGTCACTAATAATGTTCCCAAAGGCACATAT
>Ga0066836_10001372_pt1 | contig 12729 bp, 15 predicted proteins | sample ETNtaG_18_FD_71568 | JGI IMG/M metagenome (GOLD analysis project Ga0066836, IMG submission 71568) | Marine microbial and viral communities from oxygen minimum zone, Eastern Pacific Ocean - ETNP201302SV91 | ecosystem: Environmental > Aquatic > Marine > Oceanic | place: Pacific Ocean: Eastern...
TCTGTTGGAAAAACTGTTGACCTGCATAAGTACGTTGATTTCGTGGATGCTGTCACGTCCGACCCTAGTAAAGATTTTAAATCTTTTATTGAGAGTCTTAGTAATCTTGACAGAGAGGGTTCCAATATTAATCGTCTTACCACTGCTGCTGTTGGGCTTAGTGCTGAGTCTGGTGAATTCCTTGAGATCGTTAAGAAAATGGTATTCCAGGGAAAACCTTGGAATGCCGATAACCGAGAGCATCTTGTTATTGAGTTGGGTGACGTTCTCTGGTATGTGGCACAGGCTTGTATGGCTCTTGAAGTATCATTTGATGATGTCGTAGCAACTAATGTTGAGAAGTTAAAGAAGAGATATCCTGGTGGAGAATTTGATGTGTATCATTCAGAAAACCGTGCTGCTGATGATCGATGAAAGTTGAAGCAATAGAATTATTATTGAAAGGATTGAAATTAAAACAATCTTTACGTTATGGTGAGAATCCACATCAAGAAGCATCTTGGTGTGTTTATCCAGGTGAAGGAATATCAAATGCTAATCAATTACAAGGTAAAGAATTAAGTTACAATAATCTTATTGACTTAGATGCAGCAATCTCAACAGTACAAGAATTTAAAGAAGAACCTGCTGCTGTTGTTATTAAACATACTAATCCTTGTGGGGTTGCTATTGCACCTGACATTTACAGTGCACTTATTAGAGCATTGGATGGAGATAGGGTAAGTTGTTTTGGTGGAATTATTGCATTAAATGAAACAGTAAATGCTGAGTGTGCTAATGAATTAACTAGTGCTTTTTATGAGTGCATAGTTGCTCCATCATTTGATGATGAAGCAAAAAAGATTCTTGCTACTAAAAAGAATTTAAGATTACTTGAACTTGATGTTAATGGTATAAAGGTTCATCCATATAATGTTAGAAGTATTTTGGGTGGAGTTTTAGTACAAGATAAAGATAATGATCCAATTAATGTTGATGATTGGAAATGTGTAACAGAACGTCAACCTACAATGCAAGAGATTGTAGATCTTACATTTGCTTGGAAGGTATGTCGTCATGTAAGATCTAATGCAATTTTAATTGCTCGTGATGGTAGGACACTTGGAGTTGGTGCAGGACAAATGAATCGTGTTGGTTCAGCAAATATTGCACTAAATTCAGCAGATGTTAATGGTGCTGCATTGGCAAGTGATGGGTTTTTCCCATTTGGTGATTCGGTAAAATTAGCAAACGAATATGGTATAAAGGCAGTTATTCAACCAGGTGGAAGTATTAAAGATCAAGAATCTATTGATGCTTGTAATGAGTTGGGGATGACTATGATATTGACTGGTAAACGACATTTTTTACATTAATGAATTATAAAGATTCGGGAGTTGATATAGAAGCAGGTAATGCTTTTGTTGAAAGACTAATGGAGAAGGCACCTGCTATTGGTGGTTTTGGTGGTATGTTTAAGGTTCCTCGTGGATATGAGGAACCTTTGTTAGTTTCTGGTGCTGATGGTGTAGGTACTAAAATTAATATAGCAAGAGTTGCTAATGATTATACAACCATAGGAATTGATCTCGTTGCTATGTGTGTCAACGATGTGATTACTTGTGGTGCTAAACCATTATATTTTTTAGATTATATTTCTGCAAAGAAGTTGGATGATAGATTAGATCCTATAATGGAAGGTATTATTAAAGGATGTGAGATGGCAGAGATTGAACTTTTAGGTGGAGAGACTGCTGAACATGGTCGTTTTGCTAGTGATTATGATCTTGCTGGATTCTGTACAGGTATAGTAGAAGAGAATGAAGTAATAGATGGAAGTCTTATTAAATCAGGTGATAAGATTATTGGTATAGAGAGTAGTGGGTTGCATAGTAATGGATATAGTTTGATTAATGATATGTTATGGAGACATAAGATATTCTGGAAAGATACTCCTGAGTTACTTACACCAACTATAATCTATTCTCCTTTGATTGATTATCTTATAAATGAAGTACCTATCTTAGGTATGGCACATATCACAGGTGGTGGTATTCCTGGAAATCTTTCACGTTGTATTCCTGATGGGTTAACAGCACATGTTGATTATAATTCTTGGAGATTGCCAGATATTTTTAGTAAGATAATGTGTGCTGGTGAGATAGTAGAGGATGAGATGAAGAAAGTATTTAATCTTGGTATTGGATATTGTTTAATAGTTCCATCAGAAACATGTGTAGATACTGAGGTTATTATAGATGGGCATGGATTAAAGTCTTGGGTTATAGGTGAGATAAAATAAATACTTAAAAAAAGTATAATGACTAGTAGTGCGCCTGGTTCGCAAGGATTTGCTTATGAGCAAAGAATTCATAATAGATTAAATGCAGCTCGATTAGTTCCTGCGGGATTTACACCTGCTGGATCAGATCCTAATGCTGCTGATTGTATGTTTAATTATGGTGATAATCAATGGAAACTAGAAGTTAAATTAGATTTGAGAGCTGATTATGGACAAGGAACACTTAATTATGTTAATGGTTCTTGGGTATTAGGAGGTGCCAGAACTGCAGCAGCAGATGAAATGAGAAGACTGTTAAGAACTGTTGGTATTGAGCAATTTGCAAATAGAGAATGGGGAAGGCATGGTGCTCCCAATAAAGAAGTTGTTATGAAAGAATCATATACACAGGAACATGTCCGTGAAGATTATCAGAAGTTTACTGATAGATTTCTTACAATTAATTATAGTGCTTTAAATTCTTATTATGCTTCTAAGGATACTTATTATATACAGATAGGACAACTTGGTATGTATTATATGGCATCTAATCCAGCTGGATTGCCAGTACCACAGTTTACTCCAAACATGAGAATTAGAATAAGAACAAAACGTGGTGGTAGTACACCAATTTATAATTATAGATTTACTACTGCACTTCAAATTACACAGAGACCATCTGCATCTTCATTCAATATTGATAGGAATATAGATTTTCTCACACAATGAAAGAATATACTAATCATTTACTTAAACAATTTAAAGGTGGAGATTACAAAGATTTTCTTGCCTATGTTTATGGTACTTTTGAAAACCAAATAAATACTAAAAAGAAGAACGATAAATACTTAGTAAATCGTAATCGTCTTTTGCAATACATTGTTTCCAATGAGAAGACAATAAAAGCAGATCTTTGTAAGAAATGAAATCATTTTCACAGTTTTTAACTGAATCAACTGCGGTTCAACAGGCTACTCGTATGGGTTTGACTGGTGATGGACATGGTGGTTGGTATGATAATAAAGGTGAATTCATAGCAAAGACGGTACAAGGAAAATTAAAGTTTTATAATAAGAGACAAAGAACACCTGGACAAGATCCTCCTCAGACAGAACAAGAGAAGAATCTTTCACAGGGATCATATGAACAACCTGCTGCTGCACCACCAGAAGAGCAAGCACCAGTAGAGGGTGAAATTCCACCAGAGGAGCAACAACAGCAACCATTACCAGTACAGAGTCCTGATCTTGCTGCTGGACCACCTCCTGTTCCTAAATCAAGAGGAACTTTGACTATTGGTTTTGGTAGGTTTAATCCTCCACATGCAGGTCATGGTCAGTTGATGGACATTGCTTCTCAATCTGCACAAGCAGAGATGGATAATGATCCAGAATTAGAATCTGATTATATTATTGTTCCTTCTCGTACTAATGATCCTAAGAAGAACCCATTAGATGCTGATGGAAAAGTTGAAGCTTTGAGGAATTTATTCCCAGATCATAGTGCAAAGATTGTAAATGACCCTAATCATAGAACTATCTTTGATGTATTGAAGAAAGCTCATAATGATGGATATACTAATGTAAGAATTGTTGCTGGTGATGATAGAGTAAAACAGTTTGATAAGTTATCTCAAAATTATAATGGTCAGTTATATGATTTTGAAAATATGGAAGTTGTATCTTCTGGTGCAAGAGAGGATGATTCGGATGATATAAGTGGATATTCTGCATCAAGGATGAGACTTGCTGCTGCTGAGGATGATTTTAAAACATTTTATAGTATGCTTCATAAACAAGCTGATGCAGTAGATGAATTTGGTGAACCCATAGTAGAAGTAGATCCAGAAACAGGGGAACCATTAGTAGATGAAAATGGTGAACCATTAATAGCAAAGGAGTTAGTTCCAATAACAGGTAGGAAGGATGCAAAAGAATATTTTGCTGCTGTTCGTTCTGCAATGGGATTAGATCAGATTAAGGAATTTTGGAATACATGGGAGATTGCTCCAAAGTGTGATGCACAGACTCTTCGTGAAATGTATCTTGATGGAGAAATTTTCAGACTTGGTAAATTAGTTGAAGATGTAAATACAGGATTGAGAGGACGTATTATACGTAGAGGTACAAGTTATCTTATTTGTGTTACAGAAGATGATATAATGTTTAAATCTTGGGTAAAGGATTTAACAGAAGTTGTAAAACCTGCACATGAGACAGAAGTATATGGTGTCCCTTCTGATCAGAGATTAGTGGGAACAGATGCTTTAAGGAAATACGCTCAATCAATGGTTCCTGGACAGTCATGGGGACTACAATTCATAAATAAATACAGGAAAAAGTAAGTAAAGGTCTACTTTCGAATGTCTAACAAAATTTTTGAAGAATTGCCAGTGAGGAAACATCCTCAGGGAACATCTGGTGGTGGCGAAGCACCTGCACCAAAAGGTGGTAGTGGTGGCGGAGCACCTGCACCAAAAGAAGGTGGCGATAAAGCAAAAGGTGGAACGGAAGAAAATTCTGAAAAAAGAATTCGTCAAGCAGTGTATGATATAAGATATCGTGCTCGTAGGGAAGATATCGATCTTAGACAGGCATTTTCGCAATATATGTCTAATAGTAATTTAAGTCAACAAGAAAGAACTGCTGTAAGAGGTAAGTTATTTGGTAAAGAAGGTGGTGGTGTATCAGAAAGATATAGTGATGCTGGACAATTAGTTTCGGACTCAGTTGCCAAGGCACTTAATAAAGTTTTTGTAGAAGGTATTGATAGGGAACTGGATCTTGCTTATCTTAAAGAATTTAAATCTGATCCTTCTACAAAATATCAGGTAAGAGTTACTGATGAGAAGACTGGAAGAACTTATGTAAGACTTGCAGATCGTGAAAAGATTACACAACTTCGTTCTAATCCTAATATTGCATCTGTTGAAATGACAGATCACGGTGATCCTTATGAAGGTACTAAGAGAGCTGGTAAGAAGGATTATGATAAAGATGGTAAGAAAGAATCATCTAGCAAAGAACATGCTGGTGTAGTTCACAATGCTATTCAGAGGAAGAAAGGTGGTGTTCCTGATGGGCAAGATACAAGAAAAGAAGAGTATATTGCTGATGCAATAGGTGCTCATTCTGATGGACATGTTGCATTAATGGAACCTGAGGAAGAAATTCAGGATAAGCCACTTGATGTAATGAAGGGTAAAAATACTAAGATAGTTAAGATTAATCCTAAAATTGGTGAATCATATGATAAGAAAGTGAAAGATAAGAATGAAAATGATCCTAATGGTGAAGGAAAGGATCCTATAGATACTGCTGTTTGCGATGATCCAGATCCTAGATCTATGAAGACACGAGTTTCACTTATGAAGAATAAGTTAAGAGCACGTGGTCTTAATATGTCTTATGAGCCAGAAGGTGAACTTTTCACAGAAGAATATATTAATGAGAATGTAAATTCTGTTGCTGATTATTTCTTCAATGAAGGAATTAATGAGGATGGTTTAGAAAAGATTGTTGAAGAAGTTGGTATTGAATCTTTTACTGAGTTTGTTCTTGGATCACTTCAAGATTTGAATGAAGAAAGAGATGCAGAAAGAGATCCAAACCCAACACCATATGCAACGGTGAAGGCAAAGATTGATAAAGCAGAAGAAAGAAGGAAAACAAAGGGACAGCGTGAGTATGCAAAAGGAGCAAGTGGTGGAGATCCTGCACCTAGGAAAAAGAAAACTACTACTCCTACTGTAAAACCTGTTACTAAAAAAGTATCAGAACCTGTAAAGAAGAAAGTTGAAGTTGCTACAACAACAGCAAAGAAAACTCAAAGTAGTGCTGCTCCATCTAAGAAAGGTCTTGTTGGTAAGATCAAAGGATTTGTTTCTAAGGGTATTGAGCGTCATAACAAAGCAAGAGAAGCAGGTAAAGTACCAGAAGCACGTGCCAAGGCATTTGCTGGTGGTGTTAAATCTGGTGTGAAGACTGCTGTTAATGTTGCTAAGGTTGCTTATCATGCAACTCAAAAAGCAAAAACTAAGACACAGAAGGCTGCTGACCAAGATGGTGATGGTAAGGTAAGAACAGTTGATGCTGGATATGAACCAGAAGGTGAAGTAGTTGAAAACCGTATGACTGCCTATACTGCTGGTGCTGGTGAAGGATCACCTGCTGCTAGACCTACAGTTTCTAAGTCTGTTGCTGATGCAGCAGGTAGAAGAAGTGATACACAGGCTTTCAAGGCTAGAAAGACAAAGACTGATATTCGTTTATCTGATACTGGTGGTAAGAAAAGAGCTAATACAACTGGTAGAGGACAACCACAACAGTATCGTAAGTCTGCTGATAGTGATGAATGGTCAGGTAGATTCCCATATGGTAAATCAAACATTGTTCAGGGCAAAGGTTCTATAAAGGATCTTCCAAGTAAGTCAACTCAGAAAGCAACTACTAAGGTACAAAAGGCTGCTGATAAAGATAAAGATGGTAAGGTAAGAACAGTTGATGCTTCCTATCAACCAACTGCACCTACCATAAGTGAAGATCTACTTAAAAAAATGAGTAGGTTTATGCCAAAAAAGTCTCAGGATCTTGATGAATTAAACCGTTACGAAAAGGAAACGGGCACATCATCAGGTTCTCTCAACATGCCAAAGGGTAGACCAACTGAGAAGGGTGGTAGTAAGGATCCTGTAATGAGATCTGTTAGAACTAGTATTCGTAAGGAAACTGGTAGACCAGAAGGACAGCAGAAGAAGGAAAAGGGTGCAAAAGCTCCTACTTCTGGATATGGAAAACCAGAAACTTCTGTTGATAGGATCAAGAAGCATCTAGAGACTAAGAGAAGGTTGGCAAGAAGACCAACACAAGGTCGTTATCCTAAGGATGATGATAAGGCAGAACGTGAGTATCAGGCAAAACAAACTGCACATCAGGAAAAGAAATATCCTAATAGTGGTGTAGTTAGTGGTACAGTTCCGGGTGGAAAAGGTGTTAAATGAAGTAGCACCACCATCCAAAAAGCATGAGAGGATGATTAAGCATATCAAAAAAAGATATGCTAAGGATGGTGAATTGACGGACAATGAGAAGTCAATTGCATATGCTACTGCATGGAAAGATTATAATAAAGATAGAAATCAAAAAGAAAAAACTATTTGGGAACGTTTAGATCCAGATGGTTATGTAATGTCTGATCGTAAGAGACGGGATGCGGATAGGGAGAAAGATAGAAAAGTAAGAAATCTTAAAATGAGATATGGTAAACGATGGGAAGACTTTACTGATGAAGCAAAAGCAAAGAAGGAAAAAGAAAAAGAAATTCTAGCAAAATATAAAGAAAAGAAAGAAAAAGGAATTCCTTTTTATGATAAAAAGGGATCAGGATACATTAGAGATGGTAGAAAAATTTACGTTTACAAAAAACGCTGATATATAATACAGTTATAATTAAAGATAATGGCTGAATTAGGACTTGATGCTTCACAGGAAACACGTATAACTGTGATGCAATTGAAGATTGAGAGATTAGAAGAGAAACAAGATGAATTACGTGAACGATTAAAAGTTGTCGAGAAGTGGGTTATAGGCGCAGCCGCAGTCCTAGCCGCTGGTACTACGGTCATAGGATTTGCAACTAACATATCAAAAGCGTATCTTTAATGTGGTCTTTACTCCTACCATTTGCTAAAACAATTCTTAGACATCAACCAAAGTCTCCTAGAACTAGAAGACTTATTGTAGAGATATTAGAAGGTATTGTTAGAAATACTGATAATGATTTAGATGATGCAATGATGAGGAGAATAAAGAAAGCAATTCTTGCCCCAACAGGAATACCACTTTCTAAGCAACTATTGGGTGAGCAGAAAGTATAAATATCATTAGTAAATATATTGGTAAAGAACAATGCCTCTTTGGGGAACAACCGATAACGATGCCAGTGAGCCAAAAGGTTTAGCTGGGGGAGAATTCCAGGGTACTGCTGGTAAGGCTATCTACGGTGTAGACGTTGCCGAAACTGGTGTTGCAGCCGGAAATGCAGTTGGTGGAAAAGCTGCTGCTTATGCCGTTCCACATGCTGGATGGGTAGGTATACATACATATGTTGATTGTCACGGAGATTTCCGTGTTAAGTCAGAAACTCTAGTTGCTCTTAGTAGCTTAAGTGGAGATCAATCTGATGATGCACGTTTCGCAGACAGCTAAAACGTTAATTAAAAATTAGGTTTATGAGATTTGATGAGTTGAATGAGAGCAATTATATGCTCTTTGCTATAAAATTCTACGATAACCCTCAGGCAGTCACCAAAGACGACTTTGAGGCTGATTTGAAGCGCATACGCTACATTAAGAGATTATTGAAGAGATATAAGAATACGGGTGAATTAAAAATTCATCTTATTTTGAATCATCTTATTATATTATTCAATGTTTTTAATGAAGCTGCTGTTCCGTTATTGTTTTATAATTTGGAAGAAGATCTCTGGCCATTAATTAAAAGTTTTTTAGTTTTTCTGAATCGTATTCCAGAAACCCCAAAGACTAGGATTACTAGTATAGGTATAGATGAAGATTGTTTAAAACAGTTACAAGACCTCTAATGAAAAAGGAAAAGTTAGATAGAGTAATTAGAATCATTAGAGAGGAAGCACCTGTTAATAGTATAGGTGCTGGAAATATTGCTGGTAGTGCTCCTGCTGGTGATGATCCCCCAGTAGATTTACGAAAGAAGAATACAAAGAATTGGAATCCATTTTTTAAGACACTAGCAAAGGTGATGCGAAGGAAGTAAATTTTTATTATGAAAAAGATTGTTATTGTTGGAACTGGTACAGCAGGGTTATTAGCTGCTGCCTTTATGCATAAATTTTGGGATGATAATGTCCAGATAAAAGTAATATATGATGGAAGAAGTAAGAATATTGCAGTGGGTGAAAGTACAACACCACTTATTCTTAAGACATTAGAAATACTTGGTATATCAAAAGAAGAATTAATTAAGGATATTGGGACAACTCTAAAATTGGGAATCAATTTTAAGAACTGGATTCCTGGTACTGAATATTTTCATGGGTTTGGAGAAGGTGTAGATAATAAGAGCAATAATTTTTTTAATGATATAAGGACTGATGAAACCAGTGCAGTATTTACAATAACAAATGATATTTTCCAAGGAGGTGGAAATTATAATATTGCAACTACAAAACTTCCTTCTAATGATGTAAATTCATTTTCTTATGCTTTGCATATTGATACGCAGAAATTTATAAAGGTTTTAATAAAACGTTTTGAAGATGATATTGAGTTTGTTGATGATATTGTAGAAAGAGTACGGGTAAATCCAGAATGTAATCAGATCTCTCATATTGAATGTAGAGATAGTGGTATTGTTGATGCAGACTTTTTTGTTGATGCAAGTGGATTTAATTGTGTGTTGTTTAAACATTTAAATCCAGAATGGGTTGATACATCTCATATACTACCTATTGATCGAGCAATTCCACAACAGATTCCAAATATTACTGGGCAAATTCCTTCACATACATTAGCAGAAGCAACTGATAATGGATGGATATGGCAATTGCCTGTGGGTGATAGGTATGGAACGGGTTATCTTTATTCTTCTAAATTTACTTCTGATGAGGAAGCACGTGAAAAATATAATAATTGGTTGGTGGAGAATCATAATGTTGAGTTAACAACTGATAGGATTATTAAGTATCGTCCTGGATACTATAAGAATAATTGGATTGGTAATTGTTTGGCAGTTGGTCTTTCTAGTGGATTTATTGAACCACTTGAAGCAACTGGTATTATGATTATTAGTAAACAGATTTATAATTTCGTTGCTTTTAATTCTGCACTTAATAACTTAAATCATACTAAGAGTTATTTAAATACAATGAATACTGCATTATATGATGAGATTGTTAGATTTAATGCTCTACATTATTGTACAGACAGGACTGATTCTGATTTCTGGAAATATATGACTAATAATAAACTTCAATGGGTTAAAGATTACCAAGAAAAATGTCAGAAAGAATTTATAGACAATAGTGTTTTCTTAAATGTGAAAGATTGTATATGGGCTTTTGATAGTTATATACAAATTTCACACGGATTGGGAATGTTTGATAAGAATTCTATTCTGGAATATTTGAGAATAAAACCTAATGGTCAACAAATATTAGATTATTCTGAGCGTATATATGAGTTAGAACAAACTAGAAATATGTATAATTGTGAGAATTGGATAAGTCATAAGGATGTGCTTAATCAATTGAAATAAATATTTACATGGATAACAATAATGCATTAATAGAAAGACTTGAAAGAGTAATAGAGACACTTAGTGAGAACTCTATTAAGATGGGACAGATGCTTGCTGTCCATGATGAGAAATTAGACAAACAGGATAGGATAGATGCAGTATTATTTGAGAAAGTGGAATCGGTTCATAGAGAGATCAACCGTCAGGCTGAAGACATTAAGAAGGGATGTGAGAGAGATATTCGCAAGGTAGATGATAGACTTAGAATCATGGAAAAGAAAATGTGGAGCATTTTTGGTGCTCTTGCTGTTATTTCTTTCATCGTTAGCCCAGTCGGACAAAGAATAGTTGGTGCAGCATTGACAGCACCAGTACAAACGAGTATAATAGAAGGAACCTAATACCTTTTGTAATGGATCTGGTCGATTCCAAATATATCGGGTTAGTCTCTTCCAGACTACAAAAATTTAAAAGGGTTAAGGCGGATCTTTATAACTTTCGTTGTCCTATCTGTGGGGATTCCCAGAAGCACAAGAATAAGGCACGAGGGTATTTCTATCAGGTAAAGCTGAATACCAATTTTAAGTGCCATAACTGTGGTGCTAGTTTATCCTTTAATAATTTTTTAAAGCAGATAGATACTACACTTCATAAGCAATATACACTTGAGAAGTTTAAGGAGGGTCATACTGGTAAAAATTTCGTAGTAGAAGAACCTGAATTCGATTTTAAGAAACCCATTTTTAAAAAAAAGATAGATCTTCCTAGGGCATCAGATGTTCCTATTGCTAAGAAATATCTCGAAAAAAGGAAGATAGATCCTACAAAATTTTACTTTGCCGATAAGTTCCAGGAGTGGACAAATACTCAAAAACATACGTTTGACACTATCCCTAGGGATGAGAGTAGAATCATAATTCCGATGTATGATACAGAACGTAATTTAATCGGATTTCAGGGTAGAAGTCTAGGACCAAACTCTGTTAAATATATCACAGTAATGCTTGACGATGACGCACCAAAAATCTACGGACTGGATCAAATCCGAGGAGGAGATCCAGTCTTTGTTACAGAAGGACCTTTTGACAGCACGTTCATTCGCAACTCGATTGCTATGTGCGGAGCTGATGCTGATGTTAACCGTTGGGGTATCAGCAATCCTATTTGGATCTATGATAATGAACCAAGGAACACCGAAATTGTCAAACGTATACAGTCTGCTATCTCCTCCAAGCAAACTGTTGTGATATGGCCATCTAATATCCTAGAAAAGGATATTAATGATATGGTCTTATCTGGACATAATGTTCAGAGAATAGTAGAAGAAAATATATATTCAGAATTAGAGGCAACCATCAAATTTAACAACTGGAAAAAGGTATGACCAACGGGATTAAAGTTAAGAAGCGTAATGGTAGAGGGACAGAGTCTCTTCAACTTGAAAAAATGCATAAGATGGTTGAAATGGCTTGTGAAGGATTGGCAGGAGTATCTGCTAGTCAGGTGGAAATACAATCAGGAATACAGTTCTATGATGGGATTACTACGCAGGAAATACAGGAAATACTTATTCGCAGTGCTTCTGATCTTATCGATCTTGATCATCCTAACTACCAGTTCGTCGCTGCTCGCCTTCTTTTATTTGCTTTAAGGAAGCAAATATTTGGTCGTTATCATGAGCACCCAACTGTTTTGACTCATGCCAAAGGTGGTGTTGAAAAGGGCATTTATGATAGTGAAATTTTAGATCTTTATGATGAAGAGGAGTTTGAAAAACTTCAATCTTTTATAGATCATGAAAGAGATATGTTATTTACTTATGCTGGGCTGCGGCAAGTTGTAGATAAGTATCTGGTACAAGATAGAAGTAGTGGTGAATTATATGAAACACCACAGTTCATGTATATGCTTATAGCAGCAACAATTTTTCAAAAATATCCAAAAGAAACGAGGTTAGATTATGTCAGAAGATACTACGACGCAATCAGTAGACACAGAATCAACATCCCAACCCCGGTCATGGCGGGGGTACGGACCCCTTTACGTCAATACGCTTCTTGTGTTCTCATTGATTCTGATGACACCCTCGATAGTATCTTTAGTTCTGATATGGCTATTGGCAAATACGTTGCACAGAGGGCTGGTATCGGTATTAACGCAGGGAGAATCAGAGGAATCAACAGTAGAATCCGTGG
>Ga0066836_10001376_pt1 | contig 12722 bp, 16 predicted proteins | sample ETNtaG_18_FD_71568 | JGI IMG/M metagenome (GOLD analysis project Ga0066836, IMG submission 71568) | Marine microbial and viral communities from oxygen minimum zone, Eastern Pacific Ocean - ETNP201302SV91 | ecosystem: Environmental > Aquatic > Marine > Oceanic | place: Pacific Ocean: Eastern...
TCTGCCCTTCAGCAAAAATAATTCATATTGATGTTGATCCATCTTCTATTTCAAAAATTATTGAAGTAGATTTATCTCTTGTTGGAGATACATCAAAAATTTTAAGAGATTTAAACAAATTAATTTCTCCATATTTAAAAAATATTAATAAGCAAGCTATTCAAAAATGGTGGAAACAAATTAATAAATGGAAATTAAAAAATTGTTTAAGTTATAAAAAATCACCAAAAATCATTAAACCTCAGGAAGCTATAGAAGCTTTATATGAAATCACAAAAGGAAATGCTTTTATAACATCCGATGTTGGACAACATCAAATGTGGGCTGCACAATACTATAAATTTGACAAACCTAATAGATGGATAAATTCTGGAGGTCTTGGAACAATGGGATTTGGATTGCCGGCAGCAATGGGGGTAAAATTAGCTTATCCAAAATCAGAAGTAGTTTGTATAACCGGTGAAGCAAGTATTCTAATGTGTATACAAGAGTTAGCAACATGCTTACAATATAGATTACCAATTAAAATTATTAATCTTAATAATAGGTATATGGGCATGGTTAGGCAATGGCAAGAATTTTTTTATGAAGGCAGGTATGCAATGTCATACATGGAAGCTTTGCCAGATTTTCCTATGCTTTCACAGAGTTTTGGTCATATAGGCATTCAAATTGATAAACCATCTGAATTAAAAGCTAAAATGAAAGAGGCTATGTCAATCAAAGATAGACTTGTTTTTATAGATATTATAACCGATCAAGAAGAAAATGTTTATCCTATGATTAAAAGTGGAAAAGCCCATAACGAGATGCATCTATCACCAACAAATGAAAAAACAGAGTTAGCATAATTATGAGCAACAAGAGACATATTATATCTTTATTAGTTGAGAATGAATTTGGTTCTTTATCTAGAATAGCAGGTCTTTTTTCTGCTCGTGGTTATAACATCCATTGTCTAAATGTAGCTCCTACTAATGATGAGTCAATATCTAGAATGACTATTGTGACAGTTGGAAGTGAGCAAAAAATTAATCAACTTATGAAACAACTTGATAAACTTGTAGATGTGGTAAATGTAAAAGATTTAACAGAAGAAACGCATATCGAAAGAGAGATGTTATTGTTAAAATTAAAATGCACTAAAAACCAAAGAGAAGAGCTTAAAAGGCTTGTAGATATATTTAGAGCGCGTATTATCGATGTTACTGATACGACTTACACTATAGAACTTACAGGTGCATCAGAAAAAATATTAGCTTTTGTTAATTCTATGGGTACTATCAAGATAGTAGAAATAGTTAGGTCAGGAGCATTGGGTATTAGTAGAGGAAAAAATAGTTTAGAAATTAAATAATGAGGAAAAAATGAAAGTATATTATGACAAAGATGCTAACTTAGAAATGATTAAGGATTTAAATATATCTATAATTGGCTATGGGTCACAAGGCCATGCGCATGCGTTAAATTTAAAAGAATCAGGTATAAACGTTTCCATTGGATTAAGAGAAAACTCAAAAACTATTGAAAGAGTTAAAAAAGAAGGTTTAGAAGCATTATCTGTTAGTGATGCAGTTTCTAAAGCTGACATCGTAATGATATTAGCTCCTGATGAATATCAAGCGTCAATATTTAAAGATTTTATAAAACCTAATTTAAAAGAAAATGCTATGCTCGCATTTGCTCATGGTTTTAATATTCACTATAATCAAATAGTTCCTGATTCAAAGCATGATGTAATAATGATTGCGCCTAAAAGTCCTGGACATTTAGTAAGATCAACATACCTTCAGGGAAAAGGTGTTCCTACATTAATCGCAATAAAAAATGATAATTCTGGAAAAGCTAAAGAAATTGCTTTAGCTTACGCTTCTGCTATTGGTGGTGGTAGAGCAGGCATTATAGAGACAACTTTTAAAGAAGAAACCGAAACAGATTTATTTGGAGAACAAGCTGTTTTGTGTGGTGGCGTAACTGCTTTAGTAAAAGCAGGTTTTGAAACATTGGTTGATGCTGGATATGCTCCTGAAATGGCATATTTTGAATGCTTAAATGAGCTTAAGTTAATAGTAGATTTGATGTATGAAGGAGGTATGACCGAAATGAGATATTCTATTTCGAATACTGCAGAATACGGAGATTTAACCAAAGGCCCTTTTTTAATCGATGAGCATGTTAGAAATAAAATGAAATTAATTTTAAAGGATGTGCAAAATGGCAAATTTGCTGAAGAATTTGTTGGTGAAATAAAAAGTGGCTCAAAAGAATTTAATAGACTAAGAAAAGAGGGTGCTGAACATTTAATAGAGGATACAGGCAAGAAACTACGTGATATGATGTCATGGATGCAAGATAGTAAACTTGTTGATGAAAAGGTTGATTAATGAATGAAGAAATGAAAAAAAAACTGCCGGGTGTATTTTTATTACCTAATTTAATAACCACAGGAGCATTATTCAGTGGTTTTTATTCTATTATATCTTCTATCAATGGAGATGTTATTTCTGCAATTTTCGCAATATTAATAGCAATGGTACTAGATGGATTAGATGGAAGAATTGCTAGGCTAACAAATACACAAACTTCTTTTGGTGCATATTATGATAGCTTATCTGACATGCTATGTTTTGGCATTGCGCCTGCTATATTGCTATATATTTGGAGCTTATCAAATTTTAATATTTATGGATGGCATTGGTCAAAAATTGCATGGATTACTTGTTTTATTTATGTTGCATCTGCTGCCTTGAGATTAGCTAGATTTAATTCTAAAAACCAAACACAAGATAAAAAATATTTTATTGGTTTAGCAAGCCCTGCTTCAGCAGCAGTAGTGATTTGTTATGCTTGGATGATTGAAGATGCTGGCTTGAATGTTAAAGATTTTAATTGGATTAGTGTATCATTACTTTCTATTTTATCGTTTCTTATGATAAGCAATATAACTTACTATAGTTTCAAAGATTTTAATATTAGACATAAAGTGCCATATATAAGCTTGTTTGCAATAGCATTGATTCTATCATTTATTTCTTTTGATCCACCATTAGTTCTATTTTCGTTTTTTATATTTTATGCATTGTCTGGACCTACAATGCTATTAATAAGATTTATTAGAAAACGCAAATCTTTATCACAAGAGAAAAAACTACTGTAAATTTAATATTCCTTGCAAAATTGTATTTTTAATATACAGTTTGAATTATGATAATTTATAAGCATAAAATTAATCATTTCCTTAATATAGTTCTATTAGAACTATTAGCAATATAACTCGTCTAAAATATCTAAATAACATGAACGAGAAAAATTTAATAATTTTTGATACTACTTTAAGAGACGGAGAGCAAAGCCCTGGGGCATCTATGGATATAGATGAAAAGGTTAAAATTGCTTTAGCTTTAGAAGAATTAAATGTAGATATTATAGAAGCTGGATTTCCTATCGCTAGTAGTGGTGATTTTAAAGCAGTAAGCGAGATAGCAAATCAAATTAAAACTTCTAGTGTTTGCGCGTTAGCGCGAGCGCTTGAAAAAGATATTATAAAAGCATCAGAAGCATTAGAAAATGCTAAAAAACCACGTATCCATACTTTCATTGCAACTTCACCAATACATATGGAAAAAAAATTAAAAATGTCGCCAGAGAAAGTTAAGCAAACCGCTATTAACGCAATTAAATTAGCAAAAACTTTTACAAATGATGTCGAGTTTTCTCCAGAAGATGCAGGTAGATCCGAGTTAAAATTTTTATGCGAAGTAATAACTGCAGCCATTGACGCTGGAGCCAAAACAATAAATATTCCTGATACCGTTGGATATAATCTTCCTCATCAATTTGGCTCATTAATACAAAATATTATCAGCAATGTTAAAAATTCAGATAAAGCAATATTTTCAGTTCATTGTCATAATGACTTAGGTCTAGCTGTAGCTAATTCTTTGTCTGCAGTAATGAGTGGAGCAAGACAAGTCGAGTGCACGATAAATGGATTAGGTGAAAGAGCAGGAAATGCTGCATTAGAGGAAATCGTTATGACGGTTAAAACTAGACAGGATATATTTAATTGTGATACAAAAATTAAAACAAATAAAATTTTGAAATGTTCTAGATTAGTTTCTGGAATTACTGGATTCCCTGTACAACCAAATAAAGCTATAGTTGGAAAAAATGCATTTGCGCATGAATCTGGAATTCATCAAGATGGGGTAATTAAATCTAGAGAAACATATGAAATTATGAAAGCTGAAGATATTGGCTTAGTAAGCAATTCTCTTGTTTTAGGTAAACATTCTGGACGTAATGCTTTTAAGCAAAAAATTATAGATTTAAATGTAATGCCAAAAAATGATACTGATTTTGATAAACTTTTTTATAAATTTAAGGATTTAGCCGATAAAAAACATGAAATTTTTGATGAGGACTTAATTAATATTGCAGCTAATACGGTCGTTACAGCAAGCTCAATAAACTTTAACTACATGAATGTGGTTACAGAAAGCGGGAGAAAACCACATGCTCACATTAAATTAGAAATTGATGGGGAAGTTAAAGAAGCTAAATCAACAGGAGATGGTGCTGTTGATGCAGCTTATAATGCAATTGAGCATATTATTAAAAGTAAATGTAAATTGATATTATATTCAGTTAACAACATAACATCAGGTACAGACGCTCAAGGAGAAGTAACAGTAAGAATAACTAAAAATAATAGTATTTATAATGGACATGGAGCCGACACTGATATTGTTAAAGCATCTGTATTAGCTTTATTAAATGCGTTAAACAAATATAAGCAAAATCCTAACGCAGATTCATCTAAAAAAAGAGGTGTTTAAATTTGAATCGTATACATAAGTATTTTCCTGAAATGGGAATAAATATATTTTGGTATAAAGAACATAAAAGAATATCAAATATCTCTACACCTAATTTAACTGAATTAAATAATAATGTTGTATTGTGTAAAAAATGTGATTTAAGTTTATCACGAACTAATACTGTTTTTGGATCTGGTGACAGCAATGCAGAAATAATGATAGTTGGAGAAGCGCCTGGTAAAGATGAAGATCTTCAAGGAATACCATTTGTTGGTAGGGCAGGAAAATTATTAACTGAACTTTTAGATAGTATCCATTTACAGAGAGAGAATATTTTTATTACAAACACAGTAAAATGTAGACCTCCAGAAAATAGAAATCCAAAAACACAAGAAATTGATGCATGTGCTTATTATTTAGATGAACAAATAAAAATAATTAAGCCTAAAGTAATAATATTATTAGGGAAAATAGCAGCAGATAGAATGTTAAATGTAGATAAACCAATTACAGAACTCAGAGGAAAAAAATTTTTTCTTAAAAATCATTCAATACCTGTTATAGTCTTTTATCATCCAGCATATATTTTAAGAAGTCCTTCACAAAAACATAAAGCGTGGCAAGACCTTAAGTTTTTAAAAGAAATATTATCACCCCATGTCAACTAAAGCTTCTGAATTTATTGAAATTTTTGATATGAATCTTATCGATTTAGATTATGTATATGATTTAGAATTTAAAACCTATGATTTTCCTTGGACTAGAAACATTTTTAAAGATTGTATTATTAATAAATATGATTGTTACGTTGCAAAAAACCATACTATTATTGGTTATGCAATTTCTAAAATTACTTCATTTGACAGTCATATTCTCAATCTCACGATTGATAAAGAATATAGAAACATTGGAATAGCATCTAATTTTATAGAAATGATTATTTCAAAATCTAAAGTATGCAATAGTAACTCAATATTTTTAGAAACACGGATATCTAATTTAGCTGCAAAAAGTTTATATGAAAAATATGGTTTTACATGTATTAATATTAGAAAGAATTATTATAAAACATTTAACGGCAGAGAAGACGCTATTGTTTATAGAAAGAAATTAATTTAATTTTCCTCATTTGGAGAATAAGCTTTAATTGATAGAGCGTGAATTTCAGTTTTCATCAAGGCTCCTAGAGCGTCATAAATAATTCTATGTCTCTCAATTAGACTTTTATTTTTAAAATGTTCAGATATTATAATTAATTTAAAATGGCCTCCAGATTTGGCTCCAGCATGACCTACATGCAAGTAACCTTGATCCTCAATCTCAATTTTTATAGGATTTAAAGAATCTAGCTTATCTTTAATCATTTTAATTCTTTTTTCTGTCATACCTTATTATATAAATTTTTTTCCTAATATAAAAATGAGAGACGCATATCTTTATGTTAAGATTAAATAAAAATTTTTACATTTAAGGCTATATATGACAAAAAATGTTATTTTTTCTGGGGTTCAACCATCTGGTGAAATTCATTTAGGAAATTATTTAGGCGCTATTACCCAATTTGTTAATTATCAATTAGATTATAAGAGCATATTTTCCATAGTAGATTTGCATGCTATAACAGTATGGCAGGATCCAAAGTATTTGCTTAGCCAAACACATGAAGTGTTAGCAATATTCCTTGCTTCTGGCTTAGATTGTGAAAAGAATATAGTTTTTAACCAATCTCAGGTTCCTGAACATACACAATTATCATGGATTTTAGGTTGTACCGCTAGAATAGGCTGGTTAAATAGAATGACTCAATTTAAAGATAAAGCTGGAAAGAATAAAGAAAATGCTTCTGTTGGATTATATACATACCCGATATTAATGGCTGCAGATATTTTGTTGTATGGTGCAACACATGTACCTGTAGGAGATGATCAAAAACAACATTTAGAGTTATCAAGAGATATTGCGCATAAATTTAACTCTGATTATGGAATAGACTTCTTTAAATTACCAAATTCATTAATAAATAAATCATCAACTAGAATAATGAGCCTCAGAGACGGCTCTAAAAAAATGAGTAAATCAGACCCATCTGAATACTCAAGAATTTTAATGACTGATTCAAGCGACCAAATTAAACAAAAAATAAAAAAAGCAAAAACAGATTCTTTAAAAATGCCAAACTCTAATAAAGAGGCTGAATCTAGATTAGAAATTAATAATTTAATTAATATTTATTGTGCTTGCTCGTTAGCAGATAAAGAAAAAGTCATAGAAAGATACTCATCGAAAGAAATATCTTTATTTAAAAATGATTTGGCAGATATTGTTATATCAACAGTAGAACCTATTTCGAAAAAGGCAAAAGAATTTTTATCTGATAAAAAATATCTAAATGAAGTGTTAACAACAGGTGCTATTAGAGCAAGGCAAATATCACAGAAAACCATTTCTGATCTTTATGGTATAATTGGAATAATAGATAAATCATGATTCAAACAAATTCAGACCAGCTTGAAGTAAAAGTAAATGGATCAATCATTACAGACATTCCTGATGATTTATTTATACCGCCAGATGCTTTAAGAGTAATACTTGAAAAATTTGAAGGGCCATTAGATTTACTTTTATATTTAATAAAAAAACAAAATATTGATATTGTAGACATTCCCATTCTTCCAATTACAAAGCAATATGTTGAATATATTAATATGATGCAGCAATTAGAGTTTGAATTGGCATCTGATTATTTAGTTATGGCAGCAACATTAGCCGAAATTAAATCGAGAATGTTAGTTCCAAATGAAATTGAAGATGAAGAAGAAGAAGACCCAAGAGCTAATTTAATAAAAAGATTATTAGAGTATCAAAAATATAAAGACTTATCGATGAAAATTGATGAAGTGCCACGTTTGAATAGAGATACATTTGTAATTTCAGGAATTTTGACTAATTTTAAAAAAAAGGAAACAATGCCAACAATTAAAATGTCTCAACTTCAAGAAGCGTTCCATGAGGTTTTAAGAAGAGCTGAAATCAATGCATCTCATAATATTCAAACTGAAGTGCTATCTGTAAGAGAACGAATGTCAAAAATTTTGGATGCAATTAATCAAAAAGAAACAATTAGCTTTATTGATTGTTTTGATTTTAGTGAAGGAAAAATGGGAGCAATAGTAACTTTTTTAGCAATTTTAGAAATGGTTAAAGAAAATTTAATTGATATTATACAAAATAAAGATTTTTCAATGATATATCTACAAACAAGAACAACATGAAGAGTGAAAAAAATTTAGAGCTTATTATTGAAAGCGCACTTATGGCTGCTCATGAACCTTTGTCATTACAAGATATTGCAAATTTATTTGATACAAACAAACCTTCAAAAAATCAAATTAAAAAAGTAATTGATGACTTAAATCAATCATTTGCAAAGCATTCTTTTGAAGTTATCCAAGTTGCCACAGGGTATAGAATACAGGTAAAAAAGGGTTATGATGAATGGTTATCTAAACTTAATAAGCAGGCATCAACAAGATATTCAAAAGCTTTTTTAGAAACTTTGGTTATTATTGCCTATAAACAACCTGTGACTAGAGGAGATATTGAAGAGATAAGAGGTGTAGCCGTTAATCCACAAATAATACGTAATTTAATCGAGTTTGAATGGGTAAAAGTTGTTGGGCATAAAGAAACACCCGGAAAGCCAGAATTGCTAGCAACAACGAAAAAATTCTTGAATTATTTTAGCATGAAATCGTTATCTGAATTACCTCCACCAGAAGAAATAGAATCAATATAAATTTGTTATCTTAATCTAGGCATTAACATAACTAGATTGCATGGTTTTGTATCACTATTTAATTGATATTGAATAATTTTTTCCCACGCTGTCTTGCAGGCATCTACAGAGCCGGGCAATACAAATATAAAGGTAGCATTAGCAACGCCTGCTAACGCTCTAGATTGAAGACTAGATGTTTTAATCTTGCTATAAGAAATAGATCTAAAAAGTTCACCAAACCCATCAATTTCCTTATCTAATAATACTTTCACTGCCTCTGGCGTACCATCTGATCCTGTAATTCCAGTTCCTCCGCTTGTGATAACAACGTCAATTTTTTTATTAACAATATAATTAGCAACTTTTGATCTAATTTCATATATATTATCTGGAATAATTTCTTTTTCAAAAATGTGATGCCCCTCTTTTTCAATTAACTTTTTTAGCAATTTACCTGATTTATCGGTGCTTGCTGTTCTTGTGTCTGATATTATTAACAATGCTATGTTTAATTTTTTCATCTTAAAAATATCTTATCATAAAAATAAACACTAAAATAATAACTTATATGCACAGAATACAAAAAATTTTATCTATTATGGGTGTTCTTTCTAGAAGAGAGTGTGAAAAATTATTATTAGAAAATAAAATAAAAATTAATGATAAAAGTGCAACCGTAGGGTCTAAAGCAGGGGTTAATGACATTATTGCTGTAAATGATAAAAAATATATTGTTACTGAGGATTTATTTAAATTAGAAATCAAAATGATAGCATATCATAAAAGATGTGGTGAAATAGTAAGTAAAAAAGATAGAAAAACAAAACGTACCGTCTTTGAGCAACTTCCATATATAGAAAATAAATGGATTAACATAGGAAGATTGGACGTAAATACTTCTGGTTTATTATTATTCACAAATAATGGTGATTTAGCACATAAATTAATGCATCCATCTTCTAATATTAAGCGTGTTTATAGCGTTAGAATAAAAGGTGATTTTAATAGAGAGAAAATGATTCTGTGTAAAAAAGGGATAGATATTGGAAATAATGAAATAGGATATTTTACAGAAATAATTAAAAGCGAAAAGAATAGCTATTTATTAACATTAACTACTGGTAAAAATAGAGAAATTCGAAGAGTGCTAAAAAAAATTAATTGTAGTGTAGAGAAGTTAAAAAGAATTTCTTATGGCCCAATTGGTCTTGAGTATCTTTTAGAAGGTCAATATAGAACATTAAAAGATTCAGAGATTAAGTTATTTCTTAATTAATACGTACGTTACGCCGTCTCCACCATCATTATTTTGTGCAGGAGTAAAAGCTAAAACTTCAGGATTATTTAATAAGAATTTTCTAACCAAATTACGCATTGGAGAAATTTCTTTATTATTGTGCAACCCTTTTCCATGTATTATTTTAAAATATTGATGTTTATGATAATTATCTTTGAAGAAATTATTTAATGTTTTTAACCCTTGAATTGTTGAAGGTTGTGCATGTAGATCAATCATTGCATGAGGCAGTGATTTACTTTTAAGTTTTTTTAGCGCATGAAACCTTTTGTCTTGTAGACCATTTTTTTTATATATCGCTTTTTGGTTTTTTTCATTTAAATCATCCAAACTAATTTCTACATCTTGAAAAGTATAATTATAATCATCTACATCCATATCTCTCCCATATTTTTTCTGTTCTATATTTGTGGGATCAGATTCAGACTCTTGAAATAATCTTTCAAATTCTGTTAGTTTTTTATCCATATTCATGTTTAATATTATTTATTTATTTTTCCAGTATAATGTAATTTATAACTTTTAGAGGATTTTTATGGATATTTTGCTATCAAATGATGATGGTTACAAAGCTAAAGGAATTAAAATATTAGAAAAAATATTAATGGAATATGGCTCTATAACAATAGCCGCACCTCATAAAAATGTTAGCGCATGTAGCAGCTCCTTAACAGTACATGGCAAAGTAGAGATAAAAAAAATTAATCAAAAATGTTATGCTATTAAGGGAACTGTTGCTGATTCTATTCACATATTAACTAGGGGAATACTTAAGAAAAAACCTGATGTTATTATTTCAGGTATTAATTTTGGTAGCAATATGGGAGATGATGTAATATATTCTGGCACAGTTGCAGGAGCCATTGAGGGGAGATTTTACAAATATTCTCCAATTGCAATTTCTATAGCAAAAAAAAATCCAAAATATATTTATGATTTAAAGGATAAGGTGGAATTATTTTTACCAATGATATTTAACAAACTAATTAAATTAAAAACTATTTTTAATATAAATATACCAGATATGCCATTCAACAAAATAAAAGGAATTAAAATTACAAAACTTGGAAAACGCAATATTTCTAAAAAAGCACAAATAAATAAAATTAATCAGAAAATTTATGCAACGATTGGAGCTGTAGGTAACTCAATTCCTTCTAATTCATATACTGATTTTAATGCTGTGAAACATGGTTATATTTCTATTACACCACTAAATATAGATATGAGCGATTATGAAATAATATCTAAATTAAAAAAATATGAATAACATACCAATCCAAGTAAAGGACAAATTTATAAACACGTTAAAACAACAAGGAATAAGTAACTCATCCGTATTAAATGTAATGGGGTTGATACCAAGACATATTTTTGTAGAAGAAGCTCTAAAAAATAGAGCATACGATAATGATGCTTTACCCATTGGCTTTAGTCAGACAATTTCATCACCATACATTGTAGGAAAAATGACTCAACTTATAATTGAAGATAATATGGAAAAAGTTTTAGAGATTGGAACAGGGTGCGGTTATCAAACAGCCATTCTTGCATCATTATTTAAACAAGTTACTACTATAGAGCGCATAAAGCCCTTATATGAAAAATCAAAAATAATTTTAAAAAACCTTAATTTTAAAAATATAAAAAATATATATGGAGATGGATACGAAGGGTTTTTGAGTAACGCGCCATTTGATGCCATAATCATGACTGCTTCACCTAAAGAAATACCTGAAAAGCTAGTACAACAATTAAAACCAAACGGAAGAATGATTATACCTTTGAATGAAAATGGATCTCAGAAACTCTTTCGGATTAAAAATACTAAAAATGGTATTCTAAAAAAAGAAGTTGATGATGTATTATTTGTCCCAATGTTAAAAGGTATAGTAAAATGACATATCAGGAATTTGTTCATAAAATTATAACATTTCAATCTAAATCATTGCTAGGATTTGTCAGTTTCATAGAATCTATTTTTTTCCCAATACCAACAGATGTTTTGTTAATACCAATGGCAATATCAAAACCAGATAACTGGTATAACTTAGCAATATTAACTACTTTTATGTCTGTATTGGGAGGTATTGTTGGTTATTTTTTAGGTTATTATTTATTTAATGAAATTAATCCATATATACTTGAATACGGCTATGAAGAAGAATTTTTAGAAACAAAATTACTATTTATAGAATATGGTGTAATTATTTTATTTATTTCTAGTTTTACACCTTTACCTTATAAAATATTTGTTATTGTTTCAGGATTTCTCTCTGTCAATCTATTTTTGTTTATAATAATTTCATTTATTGGAAGAGGGATGAGGTTCTTTTTAGTTGCTTTTATTTCAAAAAAATATGGAATTGAAATAGTACGTTTTATCAATCATTATTTCCTTTATATTTCTGCTTTTATTATTATAATTTTCGTAATTTACAAGTTATACAATTAATCCAGAGATTACTTTTCGACCTTCGGATAATAATATGTTAAAGGTTTTACATGCGGATTCTGTAATCATGAACTCTATGCCTATTTTTTTTTCTTGCACATAATTAATAAAATCAGTTGATGGTATGTATTGTTTTTCCCCTGTACCAATTATTATAATTTCTGGGTCATAGGATAACATTAATTCTATATCTATAATTTTAATTTTTTCAATATTTTGAATATTCCATTTATTAATTTTTTTTTCTGACAATATAATATTATAATTATATTTTTTATCACCTATAAATAATATGCTATCTTCATAATTTTTTATGAATATATCTGATTGGCTTTGTTGATGCGTTAATTTCATATTAATAGGAATTATAGA
>Ga0066836_10001377_pt1 | contig 12721 bp, 10 predicted proteins | sample ETNtaG_18_FD_71568 | JGI IMG/M metagenome (GOLD analysis project Ga0066836, IMG submission 71568) | Marine microbial and viral communities from oxygen minimum zone, Eastern Pacific Ocean - ETNP201302SV91 | ecosystem: Environmental > Aquatic > Marine > Oceanic | place: Pacific Ocean: Eastern...
GGAAAAGGCGGGACTCGGTACAGCGTATGTATATGGATTCAATTGGGCTTTAAGCCAAGGATATGATATTATAGTTCAAATGGATGCTGATTTATCTCACGATCCAAAGGACATACCTAAGCTTATTACTAAATTAGAAAATAATGATCTTATTATAGGTAGCAGATATGTAAATGGTGTAAGCGTAGTTAACTGGCCAATACAAAGATTATTATTGAGCTATGGTGCTAATATATACTCAAAAATTATTACAGGTATGCCAATACAAGATAGCACTGGAGGGTTTAAGGTATGGCGAGGTTCTCTCTTAGATAAGATTGAAATTTCTAAAGTCAAATCGCAAGGATATTCTTTCCAAATTGAAATGAATTTTCGTGCATGGAGACTAACTAAGAAAATTGCTGAAGAATCTATTATTTTTGTTGATCGCACCATTGGAGAATCTAAAATGTCAAAAAGTATTATGTATGAAGCTATATGGATGGTATGGCGTCTTCGAATATGGAAAATACTGAGTTGGATATAAAAAATATATGGACATTTCAGTCTGCATTGTTAACCTAAATGCTAAGAAGCACTTAATTAATTGTATTAGATCGATTCCAAAAGCAGTTAGACCTCATTCTTATGAAATTATAGTTGCTGATAATCATTCCAGTGACGGATCTGGTCCTTATATACTTAAGAATTTTCCATTCGTTCATTTATTATCGAATAATCGCAATATTGGTTATACCACTGCAATGAATAGAGTATTAAGCATGAGTCGTGGAGATTACAAAGTGATTCTGAATCCTGATACGGTATTGATGCCTAACTCGATTACGCTGTTAGTAAACTTTTTAAAACAGAATAATACCATTGGGATAGTTGGGCCTAAGGTAGTAAATGATGATGGAACCTTTCAACGATCCTGTAGAAGAGGTATTGCTCGTCCTGTTGCTGTATTCTCATATTTTTTTGGTATGGCAAAGATGTTTCCAAATAATAAAAATTTTACGGAATATCACCTTAATCACTTAGATGAGAATGAACTTAGTGAAGTTGGAGGTGTGTCAGGTTCTTGTATGATAGTTCGCAATGAAGTCATAAAAGAGGTTGGGTTACTTGATGAACGATATTTTGCTTATCAAGAAGATTCTGATTATTGTATCCGTGCAAAGGAAAAAGGTTGGGGGGTCTATTATAACCCTGAATCAGTTGTGAAACATTCAGGAGGAAAAGGAGGGGCAAACTCAGTCCCATTTCAGGCCATCTTTGAATGGCATAGATCATATTTTAGGTATTACTTCAAACATTTTTCAGATGATTATTCGATGGTTTTTAATTGTTTTTATTCCATGATCATGCTTGGAAAATTGATATTTGCAATTGGCATTCATTTTATAAAAAGATAGATGTTAGAAATTTTAAATCTAGACTTTGTAATCCTACTTTTGTTATCAAGCATCATTATTTCAGTTACTTTTGGATGGTTAAGTATTAAAATTGCTCCTCATATTAGCCTTATGGATGTACCAGGCAGTGCAGACCACAAGTTACATGATTATTCAGTCCCTTTAACTGGTGGTATAGTGGTCCTCGATACTTTGATTGTGATGGTGATGATTACAGGATTATGGAAAATACCAGATATGCTGGCAATAATAGTTGCAGGCGGTACCATTGGAATCTTTGGTTTACTAGATGATTTTTTACATTTAAATCCAATTAAGAAGATAATTGGACAAATAATAGGTTCAATACTGCTTATTTATCTGGGAGTACAGGTGAGTATTTTTGATTCTCCTGAATTCTTTTTTCGAACAGAATCAGCAATTGATATGTGGTTAAATATTATATTCACAGTACTATGGTTAATAACTCTGACTAACGCTTTTAATTTTATAGATAGTACTGATGGTTTGGCCGTTGGATTGAGCGGACTTTCATCTGCCTTTTTTCTTGTAATATCATTATCTACAGGTCAATTTGTGCTCGTTTATTTTTGTGCAATTTTATTGGGAATCTGCATAGGTATTTACTTTTTTAATGCATATCCAGCGAAATTATTTCTAGGGGACTCGGGGACTCAGACACTTGGATTTTTATTAGCTTCTTTAGCAATTATTTTTAATCCAAAAACTGGATTTCAGTCATCCACATGGTTTGTCCCGATACTATTATTTTATGTACCTCTTTTTGACCTGATCTTAGTTGTATTTTCGAGATTGAGGAGGAAAAACAGTATTTATAAAGCATCCCGCGATCATACTTATCACCGTCTAGCCTCTAGAGGAATATCAATACAACATGCAGTCATATTTATGCATGGTATATCTCTGATAATGAGTATGGTTGGATATTTATGTTTAAATTTATCTATTCTATATGCAAATATTGTTTTTTTTCTTTCTTTATTGCTGGGTATTTCTGCAATTATTGAATTAGATAAAGATTATTATTAAATATTATGTCTAAATATTATCTCGATTTTGAAAAACCTTTAAAGGAACTAGATGAAAAGATCATTCTTCTAGAATCCAGTAAAAATCTGGATAAGGAAACGATTAAATCTCTGACAAAATCAAAAGAAGAGCGAACTGTGTTAATTAAAGAAATTTATTCAGGTCTTTCACGTTGGCAGAGAATTCAATTGGCTCGTCACCCAGATCGGCCGTACTCTTTGGACTATATTAAATATTTTTCACACAATTTTGTTGAACTTCATGGTGATAGATATTTTATGGATGATACGGCTGTGGTAACAGGTTTAGGTAATCTAGAAGGACATAAAATTGCATGGATTGGCCAACAAAAAGGAAGGAATACTAAGGAGAATTTGCATCGTAATTTTGGAATGATGCGCCCAGAAGGATACAGGAAAGCTCTGCGTGTTATGCAACTTGCCGAAAAATTTGGTTTGCCTATCATATCTTTCATGGATACGATTGGTGCATATCCAGGCATTGGAGCAGAAGAACGTGGCCAAGGCCAAGCAATTGCTAATAATCTGATCACTATGTCGGCATTAAAAGTTCCAATAATTGGAGTAGTTATTGGAGAAGGTGCAAGTGGTGGTGCTTTAGGCATAGGTATATGTGATAAAATGATTATGATGGAAAACACATGGTACTCAGTTATAAGTCCTGAAGGTTGTGCTTCTATATTATTTAGAGATGCGAAGCGAGCAGAAGATGCAGCAGAAGCATTAAAGCCAACACCTTCAGACCTATTAGAAGTGGGTATATGTGATCAAATAATCCAAGAGCCCTATGGTGGTGCGCATCGAAACTTTCAAGCATCTGCAGATGTGCTTAAAGAAGTTTTATTGAACAACCTAGAAATGTTATCAAAAATTGAGCCTGATGATTTTCTAGAGAATAGAATAAAAAAATATGATAAACTTGGTTTTTTTGAAGAAATAGAGTGATTGAATACAAACATAAAATTAAAGTTTATTATAAAGATGTTGATCAAATGGGTATCGTTTATTATTCGCGCTATTATGAATATTTTGAAGAGGCACGGACTGAGCTACTTGCATCCATTGGACTAGATGTTACATCCATAGAAAAAAATGGGATACAGTTACCAGTTATTTCAAGTCATTGCGATTATAAAAAAGGAGCAAAATTTGAAGATACACTTATAGTTAATACATGTATCAATGAAATTCCTCGTGCAAAATTAGAAATAGAATATGAAGTATTTTCCAATGATTTAATTCATTTATTTGCAACAGGATATACTGTTCATGCATTTATAAATAATAATGGTAAACCTGTAAGAGCTCCAGCTACTATTTTATCAAAAATAAAAAACTAGGAGATAAGCTAATGAAAAGAATAATGCTAACCTTTATTTTATTAATATTTTATAGTTGTGAAAATTCTGAAGCCTATAGCTGGGAAAAAGATACCTCATTTGAAACTGTTTTATCTAAATCAAATGGAAAAATAATCTTATTAGACTTTGAAACAGAGTGGTGTGGCTGGTGTAAAAAGTTGGATGAAAATACTTACAGTGATGAGAATGTAAAAAATTTTGGAAAAACTCATTTGTTGAGTATGAAAATTGATGCAGAAAAAGGTGAAGGCATTGAACTAGCTAAGAGGTATAATGTTCGTGGCTTTCCCACGATAGTTTTTACAAATAATGATGGTGAAGAAATTGATCGCATTATTGGTTATAGAGATCCTATTCCATTTTTAAATGAATTGAGACGGGTCCAGTCGGGTCGAAATACACTACCATCTTTATTGCAAGACTACCATAGAGATCCTGAAAAATTCAGTACACTCTTTAAACTTGCAAAGAAATATGAAGCCATGGGCGATCAATTGTCTGCAAAAGAAATGATTGATGCAATTTTGTCTGCAAATGTTGATTCAGCCGGAACAGGAAAGTTTTTTGAGATTCTTTATGATTCTAAAGAAAGTCAAGATCCTCGTGATTTAATTAAATATATAAATAATAATGAAGGAAGTTATCTAACATCTGCTATCCAAGAAGCGATGTATTTAGTTAGAAAAAATGGAAATAACCCTACACTAGAGGCTGATTTGTATTTAAAATTAATCAATTATCCCGAAGAAAAGACCCCGTCAATGTTAAATACTTTTGCATGGAGAATGAGCGAGTTGGAGATGAATCTAGATGTAGCAATTAACAAAGTAAATGAAGCAATTGTGAGAGTTAAAGATAAGAGTCAAAAGTATATGTTTATAGACACGAAGGCAGAGATACTCTGGAAATTGAATAAAACTGAAGATGCGATTGTGGAAATTAAAAAGTGTATAAATTTTGAGCCAGATAACAAATATTATCAAGAACAATTAGAAAAGTTTAAATTATCTATTAAAGCTTAAAAATAATACTTTCTTTTTTGAATCAACTCCATGCAGCAAGTTTATTTTAAATTAATAAAGGTATGTTTGGTAACTTTTTTTGTATATCATGTTAATTGTTAATTATATATACTGCCCCGATTCCTATTGTTCCACCAATCAGGGTATATAATTCTAAAGGTTCAGACAAATAATACATTGCAAAAGCCATTGCGGTTAATGGAACAAGAAAGATAAATGAACTGGCTTTTTTGGGCCCTAGCTTGATAGATGCTAGAAAATAAATTGAAGTTCCAAAAGACATGGCTAATATTGATAGAATCATCAAATTCAGCCAAAATATCCAATCAAAATAAATAACTGACAATATATTTTCACCTAGTGCTATTGGAAGACTAATAAATGTAGAAAACAAAAAGCTCCAAAAACTATAGGTTATAAAGGGTATAGCCTCTTTTGATTTAGATGTGATAATTGTAACTGCAACCCATGATAATGATGCCAGAATAAAAAATAGATTACCAGAGTGATAAAGATTTTCAAAACTGAGCTCCCAAAGTCGCAAAATAATTCCACCACTGGCTAGGCCTAGACCAAGTCCAACCCAATCTTTGTTTAACATTAACCCTCCAAAAAACATACTGGAAAAGATTGCTGTTAATATTGGATTTAATGTGGTGACAAGTACTCCTCCAGCACCAGCGAGACCTATTTGTGTTCCTTTGAAATAAAAATAATTATATGAGACCATGAAAATTGAATTGAAGAATATGAATAATATATTATTTTTTGAGATTTGAAAAGTTGCATTTGACCATCTCACTACTATAGTAAATGAAATAGTTGCAAAAAGGAATCTCCAAAACATTATTAAGGGTGCATCGGCGTACAATCCCAATATTTTGGCATTTGTCCATGATAGGCCCCATGTTAACATGCCAAGCACCATAAGAACGGTTAATTTTAGATCCTTTCTCTGGTGCATATAGTTTTACATTCTAAAAACAGGAAATTTTAGATCTGATATGGGAGAATTTTTGATAGCATAGAGTGCTTGTATGATGACTTTTCTTGTATCGATTGGGTTGATAATCCCATCATCCCAAAGACGTGCACTTGCGTAGTAGGGATGGCCTTCCTTTTCATATTTTTCAAGGATAGGTTTTTTAATTTCTTCTATTTCTTCTTCTGATAATTCTTTTCCAATCATTTTTGCTTGATCTGATTTCACAGTGCCCATAACGCCTGCAGCCTGGCTGCCTCCCATAACCGATATTCGTGCATTAGGCCACATCCAGAGGAATCTTGGTTGATATGACCTACCACACATTGCATAGTTTCCAGCACCAAAACTACCTCCAATTATTACTGTAAGTTTAGGTACATTAGCTACTGCAACTGCCTGGACCATTTTAGCTCCGTCTTTGGCAATACCTCCAGCTTCAGCCTTTTTTCCAACCATAAATCCTGTAATATTCTGTAAGAATAAAAGAGGGATCTTTCGTTGACAGCAAATTTCGACAAAGTGTGCGCCTTTGAGTGCAGTCTCACTAAATAAAACACCATTATTACCGATTATTCCTATAGGTAATCCTCCAAATTTTGCGAATCCTGTCACAAGAGTTTTACCATAGTCTGCTTTAAATTCTTCAAAATTTGATCCGTCAACAATTCTTGCAATTATTTCATGAATATCATACTGTTTTTGGCGATTTTTTTCTAAGATTCCAAATAAATCATTTTTGTCATAGACTGGCTCATCAAACTTGTAATGAGTTTTAGTAATTTTAGGAAGATGATCTATAATATTTCTTAATTTATTAATTGCATCTTCATCATTTTCTGCAAAATGATCTGCTACGCCGCTATATCTCGTATGTAATCTTGCGCCACCCAATTCTTCAGCTGTCGCAGTCTCACCTATAGCTGCCTTAACAAGAGGAGGGCCTCCCAAAAATATTGTACCTGTTTTATTTACGATGATTGCTTCATCACTCATGGCGGGGACATATGCTCCGCCAGCGGTACAAGAGCCCATTACTGCCGCCAATTGCGGAATTCCTTTTGCGCTCATTTGGGCTTGATTATAAAAAATTCTGCCAAAATGTTCTTTATCAGGGAAGACCTCATCTTGTTTAGGTAAGAATGCTCCACCACTATCAACAAGATATATACAAGGCAAATGGTTTTCCATTGCAATCTCTTGCGCACGAAGATGTTTTTTTACTGTGAGAGGATAATATGTACCACCTTTAACAGTGGCATCGTTTGCAATTACAACACAAGGTCTTTCATTAATAGTGATAATTCCAGTAACCACTCCAGCGGCTGGTACTTTGCTATCATAGACATTATGCGCAGCAAGCTCAGAAAATTCAAGAAAATCAGTTTCACTATCTTTGAGCTTATTTATTCGATCTCTTGCGGATAACTTTCCTCTTTCAAGGTGTTTATCCATACTATGGGATGGTCCCATCTTATATATAATTTTTTTTATACTTTCTAATTCTTCAGATAAATGTTTATGGTATTTATAATTGTTTTGGAAGTCTTCAGAACTTGTGTCGATCTTTGTTTTTATTACTGACATTAGTGAAAAATAAATTTTGTAATAAGTATTAGATTATTATTTGTTAATCTGGTGATAAAAAGTCGTTGAATGCCAATGATTGCAATTTAGAAATAATATTTTCTGTTATCTATAATATCTGAATTATCTTTTAAATTTTCAATCCATGCCTGGAAATACTGGTTTTGTTTCCTACTAAATATACTCTGTCTTATCTGATCTCGTTGTACCTCAAGCTCCGTTGAGTCAATCTCTGATATTGATACTATTTCTAAAAGAGCATAGCCTTGATTTGTTTCTAGAGGTCCTAAAATTTGTCCGGGTGATGCAGACAATAGTGCCCCATTCACAAAATTACTTCTGCCCACGCCACTAAACCCTTGGTTAAGTCGTTTTTTTTCTTTGATAAATCCCTTTAGTTCTTTTTTGATTTTCATCAGAGTTTCTAAAGATAAATCATCAGAAGAAACTTGAATGAGTAAATTATTAGCTTCTTCTAAGGCTGCTGATTTAGATTTTTCCTGACTTAATTTATTTTCAATGCGCGGTCTAACTTCATCAAGTGATTTAAACCCTGGAGGGATAATTGAATCGAGCGAACAAACAGCATAATAATTATCATTTTCAAGAATACCCGACACTGAATGTAGGTCATTATTGAATGCATATCTTACTGCTGATCTAAGTGCACCTACACCACTAATTGATATTGCACCTTCATCTAATTTTTCATGCTGTCCAACATTAAGCGCATGGTCAGATACTGCTTGCTCAAATCCATCATCCTGCGCGTCATAGTTAAATAAAGTTGCATCACGCTTTATATTCGATAATGTGGTTGGGCTTATTTCAATTTTAATTAGTATATGAGATGCTAAAATTTCTTTTTCACCTGTTTCAGTAACCTTACTGTCCCTTATATGTATTACGTGATAACCGAAGTTTGATAATACTGGACCAACAATCTGATTTTTACTTGCATTAAAAGCAACATCCTCAAAAGGCTTGACCATTCGACCTTTTTTAAACCATCCTAAGTCACCACCCTGAGTACCCTGATTACCAGGGTCCATGGAATATTTATTTGCTAATTCTGGGAAATTTTCTCCTTTTTGTGCACGTTTTAGAATATCGTCCACTAGCAATTTCGCTTCAGATGAATCATAAGATGAGGGTTCCTTCTTCCATGAGACAAATTTTATAGATCGTAATTCATCGTGGCTAAAGTCATCTCTTGTACTTTCATATTCACTATTAATTTCTTCATTAGTGGGTTTATCAGCATTTGCCATCTGTGAAGAAATATTAATCCCTGTTACAGTAAATTCAAGATTACGTCTAATAAACTCATCAAGTATATCATTCTGAGTTATAATTATACTCTCATCTAGAATTTTTTGAAGTTTAAAATTAGGTATAAAAGTATTTTTCATAAATGCTTCAATAGGAGTCCATTCATTGCTCTCAGGGTTCGCTAATGCTTGGCGATATTTATCCCAATCAAATGTGCCATCAGTTTGAAAGCTGGGGTTTTGTTGAAGAAATGGAGGCGGATTATTCTCTAGGTGGTAGATTACCTCATCGTCAGATGCGCTAATTTTCATTCGTTGTACTTCTTGAGAAACAAGCACGTCTTGTAAAAGACTCTCCCAGGCTTGGTCTCGGGCTCTTTTTATTTGGAAATCATTAATTGATTGTCCCGTATTTCTTAAATTACTGAGTTGTTGAGTCACAAGATTATTGAACCGTTCTGGTGATATCATTTCTCCATTTATGCTGGCAATAGTAGTTTGTGGATTAATATTGCCAAATAATTGATCAATGATATTGGCACCACCAACTAGTCCGCCAATTGTCATACTTAATAAGAAGAGTGCAAGAAGTATCCACAATACAACATGCATTTTTTCACGCATGGAAGTCATTAATGCCATAGAAAATCCTTCATAAAATTAAAATATTACCATTACCTATAATTTATTAACAAATTTGCTGGCGAATTTATGCTCTGGTATTTGATGAAACAATGAACAAGACTTTATAAGTTAAGGATATAATTATGAATAATTGTCAATCGATTTTTATAACAAAGCACGGTGCGCCAGATGTTTTACAGCTAAAGTCAACATCTATTCCTGATCCCAAAGCTGATGAAGTTCTTGTTGGAATAAAGTATTCAGGGATTAATTTTGCGGATATTATGAGTAGGATGGGTTTATATACAACTAGGTTAAAGCCACCCTATGTGTCAGGCATGGAGATAGCAGGGACTGTCACAAAAGTTGGATCTGAAAAATTTGATTTCATGCTGGGTAAAGCAGTAGTAGGTATTTGTAAATCAGGTGGGTATTCTACTTTAGTTAATGTGCCTGCGCATCAGCTGTTTATTATAGATAAAGATTTATTAAGTATTGCTGCAGCTATACCAGTGAATTATTTAACCGCTTACTTTATGATGGTCCATCAAGGTAGTTTAAGAGAAGATGAAACTATATTAATTCATGGTATTGGCGGGGGTGTTGGTCTTGCAGCACTACAAATAGCTCAAAAAATTGGATCAAAAATTATTGGTACTGCCTCGCTTATGAAACACGATAAAATTAAAAATTATGGAGTTCATGAGATTATTGACTATCGTAATGAGAATTTTCAAGAAAGAGTACTAGAGATCACAAATGGTCGAGGCGCAGACCTAGTTTTAGATTCCCTTGGAGGTGCTGAGCTCACCAAGAGTTATAATTGCTTGTCAGAATTTGGTCGTGTTGGCGTATATGGGTTTTCTACAGCTGTGACAGGATCAAAAAGGAATTACTTTAAAATTTTACCTAAATTTTTAAAAATGCCAAAATTTCTTCCTAGAAATTTAATGATGAAAAATAAAGGAGCTTTCGGATTCCACTTAGGAATGATTAAACAAAGGCAAGATCTTGTCAAAAAATATGGTGAGATACTATTTGACTGGCTCAAAAATAAAAAAATAAACCCTGTTATTGACTCTGTTTATGATTTAAAAGATGCATCCAAAGCTCATAGCTATATTTTAAATAGAAGAAATTTTGGTAAAGTATTATTAAAAGCTTCCTGATCTACAATGATAATCTCACAATTAGAAAACGATATTATTAAATGTAGAAAATGCAAACGTCTAGTTGCATTTAGAGAGAAAATAGCTCAAGAAAAAAGGAAATCGTATAGTGACTGGGATTACTGGGGTAAAGGAGTTCCTGGTTATGGTGATCAAAATGCTAAAATGTTAATACTGGGACTTGCACCTGCTGCTCATGGTGGTAATAGAACAGGCAGGGTATTTACTGGTGATAAATCAGCTGATTTTCTTTTTAAATGTTTACATCATGTAGGTCTAGCTAATCAAGCAAATTCTGATCACAGAAATGATGGACTTGTGCTAAATGGTTATATAACAGCAGCTGTGAAATGCGTTCCGCCTGGAGATAAACCAACTGCAGAAGAAAAAGATAATTGCGAACAGTTTTTAGTTAAAGAATTTCAAATACTAAAGAATATAAAAGTGGTTTTAGGTTTAGGTAAAATTGGATTTGATGCATGTCTAAAATTTGTAAGAAAAGTTCATCATTTGAAGATGAAAGACTATATTTTTGGACATGGTGTCCGTTATGAATTGCCAAATGGGTTAATTCTTTTTGGTTCTTTCCATCCTAGCCCAAGAAATGTTAATACTGGGAGGCTGAATTTTGAAATGATGGTTAAATTTCTGGAAAAAGTGAAAAAGGAAATCAATTGAAACGTAGGTTGCTTTATGCGATAGTATTACATGCTTTAATTTATGCATCTCGATTAACACTAGAAGAAGCAATTGTTAATTCTCCATTTAAAACTGCATCACTGGGTTGGACTATTGTATTTCCAAATGAGGATGCGGTCTTAATTAAAGGAAAAAAAGATAACTGGAAACAATGGTATAAAGTATCCTTTGCAAGTATGGATACCACGCTTTTCCTAGATAGTACATCATTGAAATGGAAGGATAATGATCTTGATGTGCAATCATTAAGTTTCTCATTGGATGCAAGAAAAATACTAATAAAGACTAATATGAAGAAATTGTGGAGATACTCAAATAGTGCTGACTATTTTGTTTATGATCTATTAAGAAAAAAATTATATCCATTAACTGATGATAATAAAAACCTGCGGAATGTTAAATTTTCTCCCGATGGTGAAAAAATTGCATATGTAAGAACTGATAATAATCTGTATGTTTTTAATCTGAGTAATAAACGAGAACGTAAACTGACTAATTCTGGATCAGAAACTGTATTAAATGGTCATTTTGGGTGGCTCTATGAAGAAGAACTAACTGGCTATGATGGATACAGGTGGTCTCCTAATAGTGAATCAATCGCATATTGGGAGGAAGATGAATCAAAAGTTCCTCAATACTCAATGATTAATGAATTGGAGTTATATCCTTCAATAAAAAAGATTCGTTATCCAAAAGCTGGTGAAACAAATCCAACCCTAAGAATCGGAATTATACGTGTTAAAGGTACTGGTAGAAAATGGATTGATGTCGCTCATTCAGCCAATGGATATCTTCCATGGATGGAATGGGTTAACAATAAAAAAATTGCTTTCTTAAAAATGGATCGATATCAAAAAAATTGGGATCTATATGTATCAGATAAAATGTCAGGGAAATCAATAAAGATACTATCAGAGTCTGACCCAGAAGGTTGGCTGGATAATGATGGCCAGATTATGTTTTTAGATGATGGGAAAATTATTTGGATATCTGAAAGGTCAGGATTTAAACATTTATGGCTGTCTAAGCATTCAGGGTCAAAATTTTGGCAGATTACAGAAGGAAAATGGGAAGTGTCAAAAATTATGCATATAGATGAAAAAAGGCAGGTGGTCTACTTTATTGCTAATAAAAATTCTGTCTATGAAAATAGGTTGTACTCAGTCCGGTTTGATGGTACTGATTTACAATTGCTCTCAATTGAGAGTGGCAACCACAGCGTTACAATTACCGGAGGAAAAACATATTTTATTGATACGTATTCAAGTATTGAGAAACCAAAGGTAATTGTTTTAAAGGATTTAGTTACAGGGGAATTAATTCAAGTACTTAAAGAAACTGACCTGAGTCAATATGAAGAATATGACTGGAGTTTTCCAAAATTTGTTCATTTTTTATCAGATGATAAAACTGTTACACTTGATGGTATGTTAACCTTTCCACCAGATTATAACTCGAGTAAAAAATATCCTATTATAGTTTATGGTTATGGTATGCCCGGTACTCAGATTGTATGGAATCGTTGGGGGTCAACCTGGA
>Ga0066836_10001379_pt1 | contig 12716 bp, 13 predicted proteins | sample ETNtaG_18_FD_71568 | JGI IMG/M metagenome (GOLD analysis project Ga0066836, IMG submission 71568) | Marine microbial and viral communities from oxygen minimum zone, Eastern Pacific Ocean - ETNP201302SV91 | ecosystem: Environmental > Aquatic > Marine > Oceanic | place: Pacific Ocean: Eastern...
GATATTAGCGACGCATGGTCAGAAGCTACACATGAATCATTGAAAGCATTACCACTGGGGCGGGGAGGGCAACCAAACGAAGTCGTTGGAGCCGCTCTTTATTTCGCAAGCGAAGCGAGTTCTTTCACAACAGGGGCTGTCCTCAAAATAGATGGCGGGCTTATAGCATCGCCTTCCTAGTTACAGCGTCTTTGGACGGTTCACAAATCTTTTAGCTTCAGGAGAAAAGAACCAGCCTCCACCAGCATGACTTCCCCCATCGGCAGGAATATTATGACCCGTGATAAAAGCCGACAGGTCGCTTGCTAGGAAAAGGGCAACTCTTGCCTGATCTTCGGGCCAACCAAGCCTCCCAACAGGAGCCCAAGCCTCCCATAAATGGTCAACATCTTCATACCCTGAGATGTAATCAACCTGATCAGTTTGGGTTAAATCAACGCCGATTCCATTCACACGAATGCCGTGTCTTCCAAATCCGGCTGCTAGACATGTAGAAAAATGATTCACTGCAGCTTTCATCGCTCCGTAAATCGGATCACCCGGATAGCCGCGCATCCCCTCAACAGAATGAACATTAATGATGGAACCACCATTGCCATCAACCATTGATTGCAAAAAAGCGTGGGTTGCGAGAAACACATGATGCAAATTGATGTTGTACATGTCATTCCATGAATCAGGAGATGAATCAAGGAACCGAACCAATGGCCTGTAATCCCCAACATTATTTACGAGAACATCAACCTGTTCATGTGTTTCTAAAATATTTTTTTTGAGCATTATGACATCGTTTTCGTCGCTGACATCAACGACATGTGCACGAGCTTTCCCCCCCGAAGCAACAATTTCATCAACAGTAGAATTAGCTTTCTCTTCATTAATTTCAGCGATTTCTACTATCGCTCCATGTTCAGCAAACAGAGTGCTGATCCCTCGCCCTATTCCTCCTCCTCCACCGGTAACAACAGCGACTTTCCCATCAAGGAGAAGGTTCCAATCTTCAATATTTGGAACATTATTGGGGGTTTGTGACGTCATAGAAGCCTTAACGATTATCCGAGTGGGAGAACAACATCAGGTAATGGATGTCGATACAGTTTCGCAGCGTTTTCAGAACACATCATCCGAAGCTCATTCGCTGGGATATGGCCCCAAACATCTCGAATAACTTGTTGCGTTTCTGGCCATGTTCCATCCCCGTGCGGGTAATCAGTTTCAACGCAAATATTCTCAATGCCAATCACATCACGGGTATCTATTGTCGATGGGTCATCAAGGGTGCAGAACCAGAAATTACGACGCAGCACATCAGCAGGCCTGTCATCCCAACCTAATCCATATCCTGAACGGTCAACAATGTTGTCAAGCCGATCAATGAGCATCGCAACCCAGCCAATACCTCCTTCAGACATGGCGATCTTCAGATTCGGGAATCGGATCGGGTATTCACTCCATAACCAATGAGCGCAAGCACCCAGTGAAAGCTGTCCAAAGAGGGTAGCCCCGATCTGCATGGCTGGGGCTCCAGGGGTGAAAGGGGTCATCCCTCCACTCCCGACATGGAGAGAAATAACAGTATCAGTATCAACGCATGCTTGAATTATGGGATCCCAAAACTGTTTATCCCAAAGATTAGGAAATCCAACGTTATGAGGCATTTCCGGAAGCGTCACTGAAACGAAACCACGCTCAGCATTTCGGTGAATCTCACGAACCGCTTCGTCACGATCACCAAGGTATGTGATCCCACCGGGAATCACCCGCTCAGGGTATTTAGAATACCATTCAGTAAAAATCCAATCATTCCATGCTCTGACAGCGTCAATGCCAACTTCATGATTCTCGGCTTTTGCAAAAACAGTTCCACAGAACCCAGTGATTTGAGAAGGAAAATTCAACATCGCCCAAATTCCACCAATATCCATGTCCTTTATTCGAGCATCAATGTCGTAACAACCAGGTCGCATCTGTTCGAAGCGGAAGGGTTCCACCTTGACTGTTTCTGGTTTACGACCAGCCACAGCGTTCATTCCAACCTGGCTATAGGTTGCTCCTTCAAATTCCCATACCTGATGACCTTGCTCAGTTTCAATTAATTGTGGTCCGAGATCCCGTAACTGTGGCTGCATGTATTCTTTAAACAGGTGCGGGGGTTCAACAACGTGATCATCAACTGAAATAACGGTGTATGTGACCTCACAGGGTTCTGGATCTGGGAGGAAAAGCTCAGAATCTAAAGAAGTTGTCAAAGTGGACTCCAATGCAGTGTAATAACTGTCTATTTTGTGATAGCCATAAAAGCAACACATCATCACCCTAGAGTTTCAAGGTGAAGGAGAAAAGGTGAACACAAGAAAAGTCGCTTTCGTAACTGGAGCAAGCCGAGGCATAGGCAGAGCATGCGCTATCGCGTTAGCACAGGCAGGGTATGACGTAGCGGTTTCTGCCCGGACCATGGTTGACGGAACAGCGTTCCTTGATGATGGGGTAACCCCAGTCCCAGGAGGGTTGGATACAACTGTTGAGCAAATTAATGCAACAGGACAAGAAGGATTCCCTGTAGAAATGGATTTATTAGATCGAGAATCGGTACTCCATGCAGCGGACACCGTATTAGATCATTTTGGCCATATTGATGTTCTTCTCAATAACGCTATCTATCAAGGACCGGGTGCGATGCTGACGATTGAAGAACTCGAACAGCCCTACCTAAATCATTTATTTGAAGGAAACGTGTTTGCCCAACTCGCTCTCATACGGCACCTACTGCCAACGTTCATAACGCAAGGGGGAGCGACCATCGTGAACATGATTTCGGCGACTGCGTTTACGAACCCACCTGGGAAAATAGGTTCAGGCGGATGGGGGGTAGGTTACGCAATGACCAAGTCAGCGTTTGAAAGAATCGCCCCGCTGCTCATGATTGAACACGGCGACGAGGGAATAATCACGTACAACATTGACCCTGGGCATGTTGTAACGGAAAGACAGAAAGCAAAACGGAAAGACAAAGAATATACTGCCTTTCCAAGTGCACCGCCTGAAGCTATCGGAGCAGCCGTTGCGTGGCTCGTGCAAGAACCGACAGCGCCTGAAGAATACGGGGGGGCAATAGTAAACGCGCAACGAGAAACAAAACGGCGCGGATTACTCCCAGGATGGCCAGAATAAATTAGTTACGAACGCCAGTTTTTTGGACCACCACGTTCACCAGGCCATCGAGAACCACCAATCGTGTCAGCAAATGGCCAGAACGCCTCCGGGTCTAAAGGTCCAGCGTTCGTAATGTCACGGCTCTTATGGGCAGAACGCACAAGTTGCGCCGATACCTGCTCTCGCATTGGTAACAGTTCTGTATAAGGATCCCATGGGCTTTCTCGAAGGCACAGATCTCCAGCAAGGTTCTCAATTTCAACACGCTCACTGACACTATGGACACGGACGACATGAGGGGGAAAATCATATTGTCCTTCCGCCCCACCAATTTGCCTTGATGATTTAATCCACCATTCATTCTCCTCAACCTCTCCACTGTCAGGGTCAACGGTTCCAGTTGAATGACCGCGAAATTCCATGAATGTATATCCCTGATGCTCACAGACAGCTTCCACATAATCATCAATTCGGTAGAAAGAAATGTTGCACGGGAATTTAGGTTGTCCATTCAACTCTTGACTAATAAATATTGCTGCTTCCTGATCAATTCCCATCCCCACACAGAAAAGACCATCTGTGCCATTAAATGAAGCACCAACTTTTGTACTAACCCCATATTCAGGTTCTCCAAGGATAGGAACGCAATACACATTGATCTGCACAATAGGATCTCCACTTGGCTCAAGACCGGGAGGAAGCAGAGCCTCTATTTTTTCAGGGTCAGTTCTATACGAAACCTTTAATTTAGGCCATCCGCCTGTTTCGCCTGGTCGTGTTAGATGCTCACTCATGTTCTCTCCAATGCATTATTTCTCTTTTGGATACTTTGGCACAATCAACGGTATTTTGCGAAAAAGAAGGAATCGTTCTACAAACAAAGAAGAAGAAAGGAACAAAAAACAATCATGGCTGAACAGTTACGCGGGAAAACAGTGGTTATCACTGGAGCGAGCAGAGGCATAGGCGCTGCAGTCGCGAAACGGTTTGCAGCTGAAGGCGCTGACATAGCCATCACCGCAAGAACCCTTGATAATCACCCTACGCTTCCTGGGTCGCTCAATGAAACAGCTGATCATTGCCGACAATACGGCGGGCATGTAGAAGTCATTCAAGCAGACCTCGGAAATGAAAAATCACGGGCGACAATCATCCCCACAGCCATTGAAACTTTTGGATCCGTTAATATTCTTATTAACAATGCAGCAGCCGCAATCTACAAAAGCCTTGACACTTATACGTTAAAACATCGACGACTCATGACGGAAATAAATGTCCAAGCCCCGCTTGATCTGACCCAACAGGCACTCCCAGCAATGATCAACAGTGGACAAGGATGGGTCGTTAACCTTTCCAGTGCATCAAAGAAACATCCGACAGGACCCCCATATGACTTAGGAGGCGTTCGCGGCGTATATGGTTTCTACGGGGCGACAAAAGCCATGCTTGACCGAACAACCTCTGCTTTAGCCTCAGAACTCCACGGAACTGGAATCCGGATTAATACGGTTGAACCTAAAGCAGCCGTCCTCTCAGAAGGAGCAGATGTCGTTGTTGGGAAAATACTAAAACCCGAACAAATTGAGTCAATGGAAGCAATGGTTGAATCAATCCTGTACCTGTCAACGTGCGAACCCGACCACACCGGGGAAAATGAGGTCAGCTTAGATGTTATTGCCCAAAACAAGTTAACGGTCATGAGCCTAGATGGGGAAGAACCGCACCCTGGTGGGATACGACCATAACCACCCAAAACAGAAAGAGTATCAATGCCAGAATATGAACACATTCTCATAGAAAGTCCCGCCACAGGTGTACGTCAGATCATTCTCAACAGACCAGAGAAACGAAACGCGATCAGCACACCAATGCGAACAGAAATCCTAGAAGCACTTCAAACCCATGACACTGATGATGATGTCCGCGTCACCATAATTTCTGGAGCTGGGAAATGCTTCTCATCAGGTTATGACCTCACAAGCGGGGGATTAATGGAAAATCCACCAATGTATAGTGCACCAGGAGATGGCCAATGGACACGTCAGGCAACAGACAGCTGGTTCAGTATCTGGGATTTAGCGAAACCAGTAATTGCTCAAATACATGGGTTCGCCATGGCAGGAGGAACGGAACTCGCATCAGCATGTGACCTTATATACATGGCCGATGACGCCACCATCGGCTATCCCGTTGTCCGTGTGATGAGCACCCCAGACTGGCAATTCCACACACCAATTCTCGGGTTACGAGCATCAATGGAAATGATGCTTACCGGAAACACCTACACGGCTGAAGAAGCAGTCCAAGTCGGTTTCGCCAACCGGGCGTATCCTTCCAATCAACTCGAAGCAGAAGTACTTTCCATGGCTGAAACCGTTGCCCGAGTCCCATCAGACCTCCAACAGGTCAATAAACGCTCAGTTCACCGCTCGTTTGAAGTTCTCGGTGGAAGAACCGCCATTCGGGCAGCTCAAGAACTCCAAGCATTAGCCGCATACCAAGAATCAGTGAAAGAAGCCCGGAAAAACCCCTTTGAATCAATCAAAAAAGCTTTCGACTAAGGGCCACGATCATTCTCCTAAATCAGGAGCCCACGAAGACCCATTAATATGGGATCCGCCATCAACAAAAAGCGTATTCCCTGTCACATAACTTGAACCTTCGCTTGCAAGAAAAACCGCTACAGGCCCAATATCTTCTTCACAATCACCCATTCGGCCCATCGGATTCGCATCGTCAGCTGCCGCTATAAGCTCCGGGAATTGACGCATCACCCGAAAAAACGAGGCAGACTTTGCAGCTGGGCAAATAATATTCGCTGTTATTCCCAACGGAGCCCATTCTCTCGCAGCCGTACGCGTCGCACTCCGTAATGCTTCTTTCGCTGAGTTATATTCAACGGTTCCCATATGCGCGTTAACGCCGTTCAGAGAACATAAATTAACGATTCTCCCATACCCCTTTTCTTTCATAATTGGATGAGCGGCAACCATTGCCCATAACGGGCCAAGAAATCCAACATTTAAACCATGTTCCATAAGTTCAGGAGATTTTGACTCCACCCGAGAAATAAGACCACCACCCCACGCATTATTCACTAAAATATCAAGAGCGCCCCACTCCTTTACAGCAGCCTCAACCATACGCTCATTATCTTCCTTCACAGAAACATCTGTTTGAACAAAAACAGCATTGTCACCCAACTCATCTGCCGCTTGCTGACCGAGTTCGGAGTTGATTTCAGCAATAACAATTTTTGCCCCTTCTTTAATGAATGCATTCGCTATCCCACGACCGATACCTTCACCAGCACCGGTAATAATAGCGACTCTATTTTCCAACTGTCCCGACATTGGACCCCCTCACATGTGATACCTGTAGTTTTACTCAAAAGCTCAGTCTGCGCATCTTCGATGAAAGATTTGCGTAAAAAATCAAGTAGCGGTCAGCATGGAACACAGATATGGTTCATTCCACGAAGGGGAGACATGGCGGAGATACAAGAACATAAGATTCGTGATGATGTTCGCCAATGGATCAAAGAAACATGGGATCCAACCATTTCACTACTGGAATGGCGAACCCGACTTGTTGAAGGGAAATGGGCTGTTCCTTCATGGCCTAGCAATTGGTTCGGTCGTGATTATCCAGTGTGGGCTGACGAAATCGTGCGTTCAGAAATCCTCTCATCTGGTGCCGTTACAACTCCAATTGGCGCCAGCATGAACTTAGCAGCGCCAACAATTCTCAAGCACGGGGCAGAAGAACAAAAAGAACGGTTCCTGCGACCAGCGTTAACGGGTGAAGAAACATGGTGCCAGCTTTTCAGCGAACCGGGAGCAGGGTCGGACCTCGCTGGGTTAACAACCCACGCAGAATTAGATGGAGATGAATGGGTTGTATCCGGTCAAAAAGTCTGGAATACGAGTGCCCACCACGCTGACCTTGGACTACTCGTAGCCCGAACTGATTGGGATGCTCCAAAACATCGAGGCCTCACGTATTTCGCTCTACCAATGAACCAAGAAGGAGTAGAAATACGTCCACTCATGCAAATGAACGAGCATAGTTCCTTCAACGAAGTTTTCATGACTGAAGCCAGAATCCCCAAAAACCACATCATCGGATCAGCAGGTGATGGGTGGGCGGTCGCACTCACAACACTCGCATTCGAACGCGGATTCGCAAGCCTTAAAAAACCAAAATATGCAAAACACAAAAGCAGAGTCCTCGAAGAAGCTGAAGCTGAAGCGTCAGAGCATTTCAAAGTATATTCTTGGTATCCGCAACGAGCTGGGAGAGTAGACCTCGTAGAAGCACACGCAAAGCAACAAAACAAAAACAATGACCCAAATATCCGACAAGAAATCACCAAACTATTAAGCATGCATCAGGTAGGGGAATGGACTGCGGCACGTGCTAAAGAAGCTCGCAAACTCGGACGGGCACCAGGAGCAGAAGGGTCCATTGGGAAATTAATGAGTAGTAACGTTGCCCGACAAGCAAACAAAACCCATACGCTTATTGCCGGAAACAAAGGAATGCTCACAGGGAAAGAAGCTGGCTACGACGGGGTCATAGCGGAAATACTCGTATCCACTCCAGCGAAATCAATCGCAGGTGGAACAGACGAAATACAACGAAACATTATCGGAGAACGCGTCTTAGGTTTACCGAGAGAACCATCCGTTGATAAAAACCTTCCATTTCGAGACGTCCCCCGCAATTAAGACACTCAGCGAAAACCGACTACCCTACAAAACTATGGATAATGCCACAAAGAATAAAAACAAATTCGCTGTCATTGGAGCGGGAATGTCCGGAGTTCTTGCCGGCATCAAACTTAAAGATGCCGGATACGACTTCCAAATCTTTGAAAAAGCAGACAGGGTCGGGGGGACATGGAGAGAAAACACGTATCCGGGAATCGCATGCGACGTTCCATCACACATTTACAGTTACTCATTTGAACTCAACCCCGACTGGAGTGAATTCACATCACCTGGATCCGAAGTACAAGAATATTTTGAAGGCGTTTCAAAACGATACGGCATTGACCCACACATACGATTCAATGAAGCAGTAACCCGATGCACATGGCTAGAAAATGAATGGGAAATAGAAACAGAAAAAGGGCATATAGAACGTTTCACATGGGTGATAGCCGCAACCGGAATTCTTCATCACCCCAAATACCCAGACATTGAAGGAATGAATGATTTTGAAGGACCCATGTTTCATACCGCCCGATGGGACCATGATGTAGAAATAAAAGATAAAAAAATAGGGCTTATCGGAACAGGTTCCAGCGGAGTCCAAATTACAGCAGCTGTCGCCCCAGAAGTAGAAACACTCAACGTTTTCCAACGCACCGCGCAATGGATCGTCCCCAACGAACGAATCATCTACACAGAAGAAGAAAAAGAAACTTTCAGAACCGACGCGGACCTCCTTCAAAACCTACACATGGAAATGTCCAACGCTTTCAACGACGGTTTCGCCACGTCAGTCATTGACGGAGATTCAGAATTAATTGATGGAATACAAGAACGCTGCCTAGAAGCACTCAATACCGTTCAAGACCTAGACCTTAAAGAAAAACTTCGGCCGACATACAGGGCAGCATGCAAAAGACTTGTTGTTTCACACAATTTCTATGACGCTGTTCAACGCTCCAATGTGAATATCATCACCGAATCCATTGAACGAATAGAAAAAAATGGTGTCAGGGCAGGCGGTGAACTCCACGAACTTGATGTACTTGTTCTCGCCACCGGTTTCCATGTTGATGCTTTCGTACGTCCCATGGATATCACTGGGCGGAACGGTACCGTTCTTGACGAAGTCTGGGAAGATTGGCCCTCAGCGTACTTATCGATAGCAGTACCCGATTTTCCAAACTTTTTCATGCTCAATGGCCCCAATAGTCCAGTAGGGAACTTCTCACTTATTCAGACCGCTGAAATGCAATTCGATTACGTCCTTAAAGTTGTTGACCACGTCAACCAAGGGGACTTAGACGTAGCGGTAATCAGCGAAGAAGCCTACAACCGATTTGACGCTGAACGCTATGAAGCAGCTAAAGGAACGATCTGGGCAACAGGATGCAATAGTTGGTATCTAGACAACAATGGTGTTCCCTTTGCTTGGCCGTTTCCATTCTCCCGATTTAGATCAGAAATGGAAGCACCAAAGTTAGAAGATTACGAATCAGTTACAAGTTGATTAGGTTCCGGTCCAATTCGGATCACGACGCTCAATGAAAGCAGCGATACCTTCCTTACCATCATTCGTTCCAGCAGCATTCACAATATTTACTGCTTCAAAATCTCCGGCTTCTTCCAAAGAACTTTCATAACCCTGATAGATAACGGTTTTTGCTGTCCCAGCGGCATTTGGAGCTCCATCAGCTAACTGTTGTGCCAAAGCAATTGTGGCTTCAGCGATCTCTTCATCAGGAACGACACGATTCACTAATCCCCAGGCTTCCGCTTCAGGAGCAGTTAAGACACGGTTCGTTAATGTCAGATCAAGCATTCGCCGTAATCCTATATGGCGGGCCAGAAAGTAACTTGATGTTCCATCAGGGGTCAACCCCACTTTTGTGTATGCCATAGTGAATTTCGCTGACTCACCAGACACAACCAGATCAAAAGCACTCACTAAAGACATCCCAGCTCCACCAGCGGCGCCTTGAATACCTCCAACAAATGGTTTAGGTAATGAATTCATTTTATAAATTGCATCATGAAGATCTTCGAGCATGGCAGCGACTACATCAGGAAGTCCATCACCAGCGGCATTGAATTCTTTCAGATCACCTCCGGCGCAAAAAACTTTTCCTTCAGCAGTGACAGAAACTGCACGAACAGAATCATCAGCTTCGATTTCTAACATGACAAGCTTTAACTCTTTGCAGAAAACAGGATTCACCGCATTTGCTGCTTCAGGACGAGTAAAACAGACATGAGCCAAATTTTTGTCAACCTCATACGTCATTGTTTCTAATTCCATGCAACTTCCTCTTTTAAATAATTTGGTCGACCAAATAGGCGGGTCAGTATCTCTCCGTAATCTTAATTGGTCTAAGGGAAATAAGAGAATTTAGAAAACTAACTGCGCTACTTTGAATTTGTTGATTCAGGTCCTGTAGGCCGTTGCTTTTGATACTCTTTCGGCGCATTTTCTGCTAACCAATTGGTGAGGTCAGCTTCTTCCCAGTCATCTGGCCCATACACGGTCCCAGGTAGTGGGGTCATAATGTGGGTATCGCCGCTCACAATGTACGAAGAAGCTTTATTTTCCCAGTAAACGATTCGATCATCACTACTGCCAGTGTCATCTAACCCGCGTGTCGTGTCATAGTTCTTCTGGTATTGCACCCAAGTCTCAACTGTTGTCGCCCAGATCATAACAATCTCATGGTTGTTATTAACGACTTCCCATAATCCTGTGGCATGGATTCCATGATCGTTCATCATGGGAACACGTTCTGCTGAAACTAATTTAAGATAGTCAATTTGCGTTCCGGGTTTTACTGATATCACTTCGTTGACAAATAATGTTCCTTTAATTCCACGTTCTTCGATTTGTTTCGTTGTTGGGGATTCTGGAATTCCAGCGCAAACCCTGTCGAACCCCCCAGTCCGCCATTGCGCTGCTTCATCCCACCAGTCTCCGTAAAAAGCTTTCCTGCGTTTCAGGTTTAAGCGGTCTAGGTTTCGTCCCCAACCATCCCATCCATCTTCTCCACAGTCCCAGATGTTAATAACCTGAGGCCACCTACCACCGCCGAAACCAAGAACGTAAAACGTTCCCTGTAGCGAGGTCATGTCTGGCATGTGCTGAGCTGGTTCCCTATTAACCATATCCATGTAGTCATACTGGCCCTGACCGATGACGTCTATGGTTTCATGAACGAAAACTGAGCGTGCCATACCTAGTTGTTTGTAGGCTCGTGGTGTTGGGTCATGGGAAGCAGGTAGTACCAGAAGTAGAAGTTTGCTCCTGCTTCTTTCATATTGATACGCGCTTTTTGTATAACAGATCCTGCTTGCGTTTGTTCCACAAACCAGCTTTCAGCGCTCCGTGCTGAAGGGGGGGTCTCAGAAAGAGAGATAGAGGCTTCTTCGTAAAAGTTTTTAATGTCCGCAGCGATCTTTGTCGGATCTCCGGGTATGCCTACCTCTTCCCAAGCTTCACCATCAGCGACGCGGGTGAAAAGGTCAAGCATGTCAGGGACTTGTTCAGCAGTAACGACTTTCCCAACAGTTGAACGGCCATACTTTTCATTTGTTCTCCGCCAGGCGGGAAGTAAACCAAGCGCTTCCGCAGCAGCAGGATTCCGATCGCCTGTATCGGCTGGGGGAATGGTGCATGACAGTGGAGCATCCGCATCATCAATAATTTCAATCGGGTAATCAATAATAACGGGGCCTGATGGTTGATGAAGTAAATCAAAGGCTGCATTGAGGACTTCGCGTTGGAAATCAGCATCGTTGGGTTTTCCGAGCGGTCGTCCTAGTGGAAATTCACAATGGAGAGCTCTCGGGGGAGCTGTTGTTACTGTCTGCTCACGAATACTGGATAAGGCAATAGTTACGAATCCTTCTTGTTCTAGGACTGAAGCGAGCGTACCCACGGTACGCGTGCAAAGCGGTCAGATGGGAGTGAGGAGAACAACATCAACATTGTCTTCTCGTAAAGCTTTCGCAGCTGCCGGACCGCTATCAAGCCGAATGGTTTCGAGCGTGTGGTCGGGCTGGGCCCCCATGAAAGAAACATGGGTGTCAGCGACTGATCCTATGATCCCTTCTTCTGCCATTTCATTTAGTCGGTCAATGGGGAAGACAACATTTTTGTCTACGACCCATCCGGTTCGGTCAAAATTTGGACTGTAGTGGGCGAGCGTTAAATCATCAGCGTTTTTTGGAATGATTTTGAATCCTTGATCTCCAGCATTCCAATCAGCATTGCCATCCACTGTTAAACCAGCGGTTGTTACGATCGCGACTCGGCTTTCTGCTAGTGGTTCGGGTTCATTCCATGGAACGGCATCAAATTTGTGCCCTTCAAGTTTGCTTAGCATGGACCGAACTTGTTTATCAGACATGCTACTTATCCTAGACCGGACGTTCTCACGCCACAAAGATAAGACCCCAACTACCTATTCGATAAACCATGGTTATTTACTGGGTAATGGGTTTATTGATGGAATGTAATTGCTCAGGGGTGACCTTATACACCCGGTCGTACGTTAGTAACCCATTTATTTCCGACTCCACATCAGTTGTTTGCGTGTAGATAACGCCAGCGAGACCCTTCGGAACTAAATCGGCAATAACACGCATTAATTCTTCATAGGAGTCAAGTAAGTCAGATTCGGTGGCTGCTTTCGTATACCCCCACCCTTTCTCCAACATGGTATGCCCATCCACGTGCAGGCTAATACCACCAAACTCCCCATATACCGTTACCCGCCCCGGTTCATGTTCAGGGAGTTTCTCCGGGTTTTGATACAGGTGATGGTCGCGCATGTGACCAGAGCCAGTATCGGTCCAACC
>Ga0066836_10001382_pt1 | contig 12707 bp, 14 predicted proteins | sample ETNtaG_18_FD_71568 | JGI IMG/M metagenome (GOLD analysis project Ga0066836, IMG submission 71568) | Marine microbial and viral communities from oxygen minimum zone, Eastern Pacific Ocean - ETNP201302SV91 | ecosystem: Environmental > Aquatic > Marine > Oceanic | place: Pacific Ocean: Eastern...
TCATCATTGAGTTCCACCGGGCGCGGAGGTCACTGAAAGAATTAGATTCCAGGGATACATAAATCTCCCCATCATTGTGTGAGAAATCGACCTCGGTTACGAGTGAGGATGAAAGCGGCGCGGAATCGGCGTGCTCCAATAGAAATTCGAGTGAGACTGAATCATTCCTCTTCTGTTGCTGCATCTGAATCTCTCTCGGAAAGCTTTCTCTCGAAGTCGAGTGCAGCCTGTTGGGCTATTACTGTCATATCAGTCGCGGTAGCTCCTTCGAGGGACCTTCGAACAATTCTCTTATTGGCATCACTGGCCCTGGTGTAGGGTTCCCATACGCCTCCTGAGAATGTGTGATCACACTTCCTACATTCCCAAATCCCAGCAGCCTTTCTTCGAACCTTTGGATAATGGCAACTAGGGCATGTGTACTTTCTAGATTTCTTTGAAAGAGCAGATCCAGCTCTCCTTCTAACACTAACACCGTACCTAGCACCAAATCGTGCTGTTGCTCCTGCCTTTTGGGTTCTCTTTGCCATTATTTTCACCTACAATGAATCCACTATCTCTCTCAGTTCCTTAGTCCTTCCTTTGGCATTATCCATGATTTCGGTGAATTCCTCGGCTGAGAAAATTCCCTTTAGACCCTTCTGCAAGGAATGGACGTTATCGTTGTCTCCCAGTGTGATATGGATTCGCTCATCCCCTCCAAGCTCTTCCCTACCACATGCGTCATATACGAATCGCCCTCCAACCTTGTGATAAGAGCACATTATTGGAGTCTTAGAAACAGATAGCGGGTAGTCATCGCCCACTTCGAATCGCTCTGCGGGGACGGTGGCATTCCGTAGTGCTGCTATTCCTGCTAGGGCGAATGCGTCGAATAGATTTCCATCGTCAGATACTGCGAAGAGATCGAGGATCACTTGCCAGGCCTTCTCCCCTGGAATAATGCAGAGAGAATCTACGTCTATACAACCCGATTCACGAATTCCTCTATCCACCACCCTACCAAGTTCGATTGCCTCGGGACTGGGTGGTCCTGCCTCCCAATTACGCCCAGCAATCGGTCTAACATCAGCAGAACACATCAGCCCACCTTGATTAGGCCTATCGGGATATGGTTGCATTATCTGGAACTTTACGCCGGCGAGAACTATCGTATCCCCCATCCTTACCCTAGCTGATCCCTCAGCCCTGGGTAGTACTGAATTCTCAACTTCTAATTTTCTCCCTTCCCATTGTGATCGGCCATCTATCCGGGCGTTCTTCCCGGCAAGCTCCGATAGATGTGCTCGTAGTAGTTTAGGGACAATTGGAATGGCCATTAAGAATCACCTCTCTTCAAAGCCTCGACCATCATTTCATGGACAATATTGGCAGCATCCATGTTGTATTGCCAAGCTTCCTTGAACTCTTTTTGAGAGAGGTCTCCATCCATCTGCAAGAATACCAACTCTCCCGAATTAGGAAGGATTCCCATGGGCAAATCTGCTTCTCCGTAGTTGTCTTCTTCTTTGTTCAGATCACAGACTACTACATCGTTTATCTTCCCACTAGCGACACTGACTACCAAATCTGTCATTGGAATTCCCGCATCGGCTAAGGCTACTGATGCAGCAGTTAGGCCGACGCATCTTGTACCAGCCTCTGCAGAAACAATCTCGATAGTTACTCTAATCTTTGAACGTGGGTAAAGTTCCAACAGAACTACGCTCTCAAGTGCATCCTTCGTTACCTTGCTGATTTCTCTGCTCCGGCGATTGAAGCCTGGACGCATTCTGTCAGTAGTAGAGAATGGGGCCATGTTGTAAGCGACATCCAGAACGGCCCTGTCTTGCCTCTGAATCTTTCGAGGATGGGCCTCCATTGGACCATAGACGGCCACAATAGCCTCATTGGTCCCCCAAGTCATCTTACAAGATCCATCAGCTACTGGAATTACTCCGGTCTCTATTGATATTTCTCTAATGTCACCCGGTGAACGGCCATCCATTCTGAGTCCGTTTTCATCGATCATCTGCACATCTCCGTAACCACCCATCAGTTTGCACCCCCCTTGGAGGAATCTCCGGATATTGCCGAGAGACTGTTCCGGACTTCAAGAATTCCATCAAGATCGCCGTCAACCCACATTCGGCCGTTGTCTGCCACGACAATACGGCACTCGGTTTCTGCTTTCAGCCTTCTTAATGTCTCGCCGCCCTTTCCGATGAGCCGGCCGAGAAGATGTGGATCGATCTCTTCCACCACCCCCGATCTAATCTTTCGCAGGCCCATTCCTTTCATTGTGACAACGCTTGAGTGTGTTTCCTCGACTTCTTGAATTCTGCAAAGAACGGCATCGCCGATATCCATTACCGACCTTGTTCCTCCGAAATCAACCTTACCAGGGCCCAAGCTCATTGGCAATATTGCGTTAAACGGTGCACCCAATTCGATGAACCACAGGTTATTGGTGCAACCCTCAATGTATCCAATTACCAAATCTCCTGGCCTAGGTATATACCTAGTGTGGTTGGGCTCTATCGATATTGAGCGGCCCTTTTCCCTTAGTCTTCCTTGCTTTACTGCCTTGAGTCTGCCAGAGATTGCTATTACCCCATGGCCGGCCTCAAAGCCTTCTGAATCGCCTAGGTCTTCACCAGGCACAACGAGGTTTCGTCCTCGATTATTATCTCGCGGCCCCGCCGCGCCATTCCTTTTTGTCATGTTATCGGGCCGCGCGACCGGCCCGCTGTTCATAACCGTTGATGCTGCAGATGTTAGTGGAATCAGTCTAATTCTCTTACTTCTACATCAGAAGCCCTAGAAGCTACTTTGTCAATAATGTCGTTTTTCATCCCACCGGGAACTGAAACGACACATGCCCAATTACCATTACTCAACCATTCTTCCTTTTGGATCGAATCTCTTAGCATCTGACTGACGCCGCCATAGTCCTTGCCTTGTACCAAAAATGCAAGTCGAACTGTGATGAATTGTAGAGGAATCACAGGACGGAGCGCAGCGACTGCTTCCTCGACCTGGCTCTCAATAGATTTGAACGGATCTACTGAAAAACGAATCTCCTCGAGAGCGTTTTCTATTCTTGTCCGTGGGTGTGGGAGTTTTGTCTTTGGATCTGTTGCTGTGCTGGCAATCTCATTGATTATCTGACGCTTCTTTTCGTCTATCATCTGCTTTCGTTGGGAGGTCGTTAGCTGTATGCCACCCCTATCCAGAATTATTCTAGCGCAGGACAATATCTCAGAGGTTCCGAAAGTTTTCTCCAAGGATTCCCCAGTTGGTCTTTCTCCGGCCCTAGCATCGGACCACACTTCTTCAATGGCAAGAAGTTCACCAAATTCAACTGATTCGTTATCTTCTTTCCATAATTCGACCAGAACGGGGTCGACGAGAATCTCGTACCTACTCCCGCCCTTCTCAAGTCGAGCTAGGACTGCATCATCGAGGCTTACCATGGCAGCCGATGGGGGATTTGGCTATTGATTATGGGGTCCTCAAGACAATTTGTTAAGATGCTTGAGGGTCGATTCCCTGCCTAGTTTTACATAACCGCCCTTATCCACACAACCGATCTCCACCGTTTCTTGGTTCAGATCTTCTTCAAGTGACTCTCGAAGGGCCTCTAGTCCCATCTTGATTGCTGAATTCTGGGTAAGTCCTTTCTTCCACTTAGCCTCAAAGTAGTCGATTGCGGTGGCTTTCCCACGACCTATTGCACCCGCATTGTAAGACTGGTATGCTCCAGAAGGGTCCGTTTCGAACAAGTGGGCGCCTTCGTCATCGAAACCAGCGATTAGGAGTGCTGTTCCAAAAGGCCTTGCACCACCGTATTGTGTGAATGACTGTTTGTAGTCGCACATCTTCTTTACCAACGTAGAAACGGGGATATCATCGCCATATGTCATTCGATTTACTTGGCACTGGACCCGGGCTCTGTCTACCAATTGACGTGCATCTGCTACTAGTCCAGAAGTGGTGATTCCGACATGATTGTCAATCTGATACATCTTCTCTATTGAATCAGTAATTACTAGCTTACTCTGAACTCTCTTGTCAACAATTAGAACTACGCCATCTTTGTAAACTAGTCCCACAGTAGTTGTTCCTCTTTTGACTGATTCTCGAGCATACTCTACCTGGTAGAGCCTCCCATCTGGGGAGAAAGTAGAGACCCCGTGGTCATATCCTCGTCCGCTTGGCTGCATCGCTATCGGCCCCATGCCATAACGGACTCTTATCAATCTTGGTCGGGGGAAGACTCAATCGGGTGCCCATTATGTGAAAAACTGTTGGAGAGACTATGAAGGTCGCAGTATTGGCTTCGGGTGGCAAGGATTCAACGTATGCTGCTTGGTGGGCAAAGCTAAAGGGATGGGAAGTTGTATCTCTAGTCACCGTTCTAGTTCGTGGAGAAGACTCCATGATGTTCCAGTTGCAGAATTCGTGGATTGCTGGCCTTCAAGCATCCTCCATGGGAGTTCCTTGGAAACCGGTTTTCTCAAATGGTCAGGAGGAGAGGGAGATAGACGATCTGGAAAAGGCAATCCGCGAAGAGGGGGTCATTTGTGGCGCTCTCGATGATTATTGGCCCAATGGAGTGGATGTCCCAGGAGACCTTGAGATTTATTCTAAACCTCTAGATATTGATGGCATTGTAGTTGGTGCACTTCGTTCCGATTACCAGAAAACAAGAATTGAGATGATGTGCGAAAGACTTGGGATTAGGTCTTTCTGCCCCCTGTGGCACAAGGATCCTCTTGACCACATGAAGTCACTAGTTGGGCATGGATTCGAAGTAATCTTTACCTCTGTTTCAACGGATGGAATGGATGACTGGTGGGTTGGAAGAATGCTAGATAGTGATACTTTGGGAAAGTTAGTACGAATTTCAGATGAATATAGATTCAATCTTGATGGAGAGGGTGGTGAATTTGAGACGATTGTCGTAGGAGCTCCCCCCATGAGAAGGAAGATTTTACTAGAAGGTGAATCGATATGGTATGGCTCAAGGGGAGTGTTTGAAGTCAATTCTTGTATGCTTTCTTGAAATCGCTATACTCAAACAGGAGACCCCGGTCGGACGACTCGTAGTTATGCCGGTTTCCCCTTTGGATTACAGGTATGGAAGAGATGTTGCCAAGGAAATCTGGTCACGTGAAGGAAGACATGCTCGTTCACTTGAAGTAGAGAGGGCCCTAATATGGGCCCATAGCAAGATGGGGAGGGTTTCTCCGGAAGATTATGATGCAATCGCAGAGATCGCAGATCCGGGCATTGTCACCGCCGACAGGGTGGATGAGATAGAGGAAGAGACAAAACACGACATTATGGCTCTAACTAAGGCCATGGCTGAAGCTGCCGGAGAAGCCGGATGGTGTGTACATCTAGGTGCAACAAGTAATGACATCGTTGACTCGGCAGTGGCCCTGCAGATCAAAGATAGCATTGGAATACAGAAACAGTCTCTGGTGGAGTTAATCGAGACGATGTGTGGAATTGCTGAGAGGGAAAAGGAGACGGTAATGCTTGGCCGGACTCATGGACAAGCGGCTGTACCAATTACATTCGGACTTAAGGTTGCAGTATGGGTTGACGAAATGAGGCGTCATCTTTCAAGATTGGAAGAAATTGGTCCCCGTTGTATGACTGGCAAGTTCCTTGGTGCTGTGGGGACCGGGGCGGCACAGGGAGAAAGAGCACTTGAATTGCAGGATTTAGTACTCGGTGAACTGGGTTTGGAAGTCCCGATTGCAACGACCCAGGTAGTTGGAAGGGACCGATACATAGAATGGGTCGGATGGATGGCAAATGTTGCAACCAGTATTGAGAAGGTACTGCAAGAAGTTAGGAACCTTCAGAGAACCGAAATTGGCGAGGTTTCAGAAGCATTCGACTCAAAGAAGCAGGTTGGATCGTCAACCATGGCTCACAAGAAGAATCCGATAACTGCCGAAAATGCGTGTGGACTAGCCAGAATCGTGCGTTCGATGATTATCCCCTCGTACGAAAACGCACTACTATGGCATGAAAGAGATCTGGCAAACTCTTCAAGCGAGAGGTTCACACTTTCACATTCAATGATTCTTCTTGATGATGTAATATCAAAATGTGACAGGGTTCTTTCTGGATTAGTAGTTGACAGAACCAAGATGATGGAGAACATTGCAGCGCAAAATGGCTTGATTATGGCTGAGAAGGTAATGCTCGAATTGGTTGATCGTGGGATGTCTAGGGACATGGCTCACGAGGAACTTAGAGCAGCATCCATGGATGCAGTTGGCTCGGGATCTAACCTAGAAGAAGTCTGCAGGAGATCGGATTCAATAATGGGTTTGTTTGAGGAAGATGAAATCTCAGATTTGTTCGATCCGGGATCTCACCTAGGTTCATCCATTGAGATTGTGGAGAATGCCGTTGCTATTGCAAGAAAGCAATGCTCAGAAAATTGATATCAAGAGAAGTAATATTGCTGTTGCCGATGCAACGGCGAAAAGTAACATTATCATCGCATGCGGCCCATACTGGTTTGCATCGTCCAAAGCGACGTTTAGAAATCCACCCTCCATCACGCCGCCTATCATTGAAGCGTCGGAATGGTGGAACTCTGGAGGAGGTCGCCTTGGGATTCTCTCAATCGAGCTCTTCTGCTTTGCCACGTTACTCGCATGCCTACTAGAGGCATTATCCTTACTGACTATTCTTCTTCCGGCATAGAAAATCCTGCTTGTTCCAGTAACTGGTCCATATCTTCTAAGGCTTCTTCGTCAGGATTTATCAAAGCATCCGGCTCCTTAGCTTCGCCACTGTAATCGTCACCGCCTTCGGCTGCAAAATTTATCCTTCGTTGTCTAATTTCCAGAACCGTCCACATTAAGTATCCAGTAATCGCAATCATGACAAACGCTGCCAACAACTCGCTGAGCCCGACCATGTCATGGGATTCAGGGTCCTCGTTTCAGTTTGTCCCCGGTACTCCATGGGAAAGGGGCCTAGATAGGTGTCTACGATTTGATGGAGACGGTTCCAGCCACTCTCCAACTGGTGTTTCAGTTGTGCTCTCAAAAGCAGTCGAGTACCAGGATTTGCTTTCAGTACGACCGCAGGAAAGGCATCTAATCCCTTGGCCACGGCCAGAGCTCCGCATTGTCCTAGAGCAGCAAATTGGCCTACCTACGATTCTAGCTGTTGCGAGATCCAATTTTATTCTCTCCAAATGTGTGGATCCATCAGGAGAAATCAGACCCGCCCAAGTAATTCTATCTCCTGGAATAAGGGATCTAAGGAGCTTGTTTACTGGCCCTCCCTCCGAGAAAGCAACTAGCTCGACTGAATTTCCTCCAGAAAATACGGAAATGTTTGCATGGCCTCCTCTAATTTCCTTCGGAAATGAGACTACTGCTCCAGTAAGTGTGGATTCGATGTGATCATCACTAAGCTGGTTTGTGCGATGGATAGCGAATGAGTGGCATTCCTCTACATCAGTCCTAGATTGAAGCCAATCGTGCGCCTTTTGGACGCCAGAATATGATGAGCCACGAATCCCGTATAGAACTGGACAGGGGGTTCGTGGGGCAATCATGCTCTTTCCCTTGGTTGGGTCCCGATTCAGGAATGTCTCGGGAAATTTATTTTCCAACTCTGAAACTGATTCTGAAGAGACCTGCCTGGGCGTTCCTACTCTTGAGTCATTTCTCCATGAAATTAGTTCCCATGTAGAGTTCGATATATTGTCCCAAGAAATGGCCGCGCAAGCCCCTACCACACCGAATGTAGAATCAGAACTAATCACGATAACTCCATTTTGGATGGCTTCATCAAGCAAAGCATCGGAATCGACATGCTTCCTAACTGCATCCCAGTACCAGTCCCTCGGGACAGGCATGAAGGAAATCACCAAGCATGGCGAAGCAGGGACTTCAGAATGTGGATAATTGCTAATTTGAACCAACAAATTTGAGAACCACTCCTTGCAAATTTGTTCTATTTTCTCTGAGCTGTTCTCGGAGATCTCGATAATGGCCCCCAACGCCCCATTACCCCGTGTTCTCCTGTTAGCGAATGGCCAAAGCCTAACGAGCCTCCTTTCGACAATGTGGCATTCCATCTGCTCTCTTATTGACTTTAGAAGGTGGTCGAAACTTGATGTCGTACAACCAACCTTGATGTGATCAGTGTCATCGAGACCGATTAGGCACTTCAATCGATTCACCTTTCTTTGATGGGATTAATCTCGCTGATTACTCCTGCTAGCCCAGAATATGAGTCGCATAGGATTCCACGCACTCCAAACCTCTCTGCGGCAATAATATCGGATTTCCGGTCTCCAACCAGTATGGAGTCAGACTCACTGGGCCTATCTTTCCAATGATCTCCAAATAAGAGAAGATTCTGCTCGCCGGGGGATCTGTGTGCATTTTCAATGAGTTGTCGTCCTGCTTCTAACATTCCTGGATTCGGTTTTCTGGACCAAGACGCATCGGTTGGTGAATAGGGGCTGTAAAGAATTAGGTCGATTACAGCGTCGGGATCCTCGTCGAGAAGTAATTCGTGCAACTTCTCATGAATTTGGGCTAGTACCTCGTGCCCCCATAGACCCCTCCCTATGGGTGACTGATTGGTTACCACGCAAATTCTGAAACCCATTTTTCTTAAGCTGGCAACGGCCTTTCCTGAACCAATAAGTAATTCCAGATCATCTGGAGAATTCACGTAATCCTCCTTCCATCGATTAAGAACTCCATCACGATCAAGATACGCAATTTTCCCTGACCACTCAGTTTGTTCTGGTAAATAAGAGAGGATTAATGGGTCCTCTAGTGAAGAGCTGTGCCTATAAGGTGGCAGCATTTTGTCACAACCCATTATTCGACTTAACTGCCTCTTTGATGATGTGATTAATTACCAATTGCAAATCCTCTATCCTCTCCATAGACTGTGATGGCACTAAGATGCATAATTCTGCAATATTGGCTAACTTACCACCCTCCATACCCTCGTAATTTCCAGTGATCGCAACAGTATTGCAGCCGTTTTCTTTGGAGAACTCGATGCCGTTAATGACATTGGCAGAGTTACCGGATCCGCTGAAACCTACTACTAAATCTCCGGGTTTGATAAAAGTAGAGAGTTGTCCAACGAATACATTTCCGTAATCAGTATCGTTCGCCCAAGCGGTCAGTGAAGATGCGTTATCTGAATGAGAAATCGTTCGGAGGGACAATTCTTTCGACCAATCTCCAGCACTATGAGAGGGGGTTCCTGCACTCCCCCCATTTCCAATGAAGTGGACCGTTGCACCTGAGTCGCGTGCATTCTCTACAAGCTTCCAGAACTCTTCCAGCATAGGAACAGGTAAATTCTCTATTGTCGCCACTAGTGAAGAAGTGTAAGATTCGGTAAATTCAGTAAAGTCGAAACCCATATCCCTAACGGTTCGGGGGAGGGCATCCTATTTACGGGTTGATGAAAGCAAAGTGGTCATGGAGGACCCGATATCATCAGTTTTGGAATCATTCGCCAGCATTTTCGGAGTCGCTGATGTAACCATGCAGCTATTGATAGGGGCGATTGGGTTAATCCTGATGGCATTTGCATTTCATCGGCATTCCGAGAGTTATGCTAAAGCCTGCGCCATAATCTCCTGGCCATTAATCGGCCTATTCTTCTACCTATACTCGGGACATTTCGTAGAAATCTCCGATCCGGTTCTGGTTATCATGACTGCTGGTGCCCTCCCAGTGGGTCTTGCTATTTCCTATTGGGAGTGGGCAATCGAAGGAGGAAAAGATGAGACGATATTGTGGTTGAGGGGTTTCGTGGTTTGGTCCATGGTTCCCTATTACATTGTTTTCGGTGTACCATACCTTAACATGGCATTCGTACAATTTACTGCAGTCAGTGCAGAGTTCATGCTAGAATTCGCAGGATTTGGGGGGTACGAGATCGGGGCGATGATGATCGAGAGGTACGGTGAGCCCGCCATTCCAGTTTCTGAATGGAAAGGGAGTCGATTCGTGCTAAGCGAACCACTGGGTGAAGGGGGATTCTACGCACCCATGATTAACGAGGAGGGGGAGTCGGTTGTTGCATTCATTCTAGCTTGCTCTGCCCTACAGTCCATGGCAGTATTCATTGGAGCTATTGTTGCATTAAATTCGGTACATTGGAAGAGGCGAGCAAGAGCGTTGGCGATAGCAATTCCAACAATCCATGTTCTGAACGTTTTCAGAAATGCTGGAATTGTCTGGCTAACTGATTCCTACCCCGAATGGAGTATGGCGGGAATGGGGATATTCGATTTCGCCCATAGTTATGCGGCTAAAGTGGCAAGCCTTTTCGCGATGTTCCTAATGGCTATCGCACTGTTTGATCTGCTTCCAGAATTACATCGTCACATAATGAAAGTGCTGAGGCCGATTGGATTCAAATCCCCAAAAAAACTGACTTCAGACGATTCTTGATCGTATTCTGTCGAATAGCTTCCCAGATAAGGGCATGTCGTGCTCCCAAGCGAACTCCTTCATGACCCGAATTGCCTCTTTTTCCAATTCCGAGTCGCCGACGAAATCAGTTAGCTCGATCTTGTGATTCCGCGTATTGGCCTTGAATGCAGCAATTGGGTCTTCCTTGTGGAAAACTAGGTATGCAGACCCGAAGCCGAATCTTTCCCTCAATATACTGCCGAAATAATGTATTAGAGGGTCCGATGGGGGGATGACCAAGTCACGAGTTCGACTAATAGTGTCGCCTTCTAACATATCCAGTCTGCCCCAACAGATATCCTGAAGGTCATCGACAAGGAAGCCCTTGATCAGAGTCCCATCGTCCTCAAAGTCATGCATTACGTCGCTAATCTCTTCAGGTGAAAAAGAAGACCCGGCCAACCTCTCTACCTGCCTTAGTGTGATTACTGGGTAATCTTCTACCAGAGAACGCAGATAGGATCTTTTCGTATCCCACAAATCTACTTTTTGCAGTGGTTCGACCGTTCGGAATCCTCCACGGTAATCTTGGATTAGATGTCCACTCCGAACAAGTGGAGATACCAATTTTCGGAACTCTGACCTTGACATTGCGTTCCGCTCCATGAATAAATCTGGATCATTTGTATCTCTAAAGAACTGGAGAATCTCCTCGTCCTCCGGATCAGTTGGCACGTTTTTAATGGAAAGCAACTTCTGGAAGTGAGGGTATCGAGCCCAAACAAGATGGCCTCGGAGATTTGAGCCCTGATGCAACTGGTGAGCAGCCACCATGGAATCGAGATTTACCCTGAACATCTCGCAACGACCCCTTAGGGAGAAGTCGTCCCTTAACTCTGTGGAATTTTCAAGCGCAAGGGTCTCGTTTTCCCACCTGCTATTCTGATGAACTGAGTGATGATAGAAAAGCATCCTATTGATTTCCTTTCTTGATCTCGGTTCAACGACGCCCCCTCTGATGTACCTCTCTCCATCGCCCATAGAGGAAAATCCCAATTCTGACAGGATTTGCTGAATGTTCTCGTCGCAGTCATGAACGGGGACGCCGTTGAAGGCATGGAGAACGGAGACGTCAACGAGCCTGTCTCTGTAATTCTCGAGTAATTCTGCAAAGGTTTCCTTGAAGTCATCCAGGTATGAGTGTGGGATGTTGATGTCCTTGATCTCTAGATAATCGTTAACCACGAACATAAGGACGCGTCCAATTGGATCAACTCCCTTGAAAACTGGATAATACCACCCTTGCTTGAGGAGGAGGCGGACTTCCTGGATGAAACGGCTACTGAATGGGTCTGACTGGGCTAGAATTCGCATCTTCCTATCCTCTTGGAGTGGAGAAAGTAGGCTTTCTGCATCCTCATGCGATGAGTAATAGTCAGTAGGATCCGGTTGTAGTGCGACGACTCGTGCAATTGAGCCCCTTCTCTCGAGCTCACGAAGTGTGTCAGCCAACTCTTCAACAGGTCTGGAGACAAATAATCGCAGAGTGTGCAGACGAACTGGCCCGATTCTGGCAATTAGTTCAGATAGTGCTTTGTCGAAAGGGAGGGGTTTGATACGCCCATGCAACCTCTTGAAGATGGCCATGGACCTCTTCCTATTTGGGACATCGATGAATTGCTTTGCCACCACCAGTTGCCTTTCCATATTCGACAGAGCTGACTTCAGACTTCTCTGAATGTGTGCATTCTCTTTCCCCTTGGGATAATCGGAGAATAGGTCGTTCCTGGATATTCCCTCTTCGGGAATCTTCTCAATCAGCTCCTCTTCCAGGGGGCCAAACCAAGGCTCAGTTCGAAGTCCCATTAGCATGGGAAGTTTTTCACTTAGTGTGTATCCAACACGATTGTGAAGGAGTCTCCCATTGTATACGTCGGAGTCGTGCTTGATATCCTTCCAATCACGGAATCTATAGTTTTCAACCCTATGTAGTAGCTCCTCTCGTCTCTGAACGAAGGTAAGATTTCGGATTGCATCGGCCGGCTCCTCGAACCTCTTGAATGACTTGTTTAGAATTAATGTCTGCAGAGTCCGGTAGTCAATGACATTGAATTCACCGCCAGTAATCCTGTATTCGTCGATTCTGAGAATGAACTCGCCCTCTTCGGTCTGTGTGAAGAAACCGATTGAGACGAGATTACGCATTTCCAACTCCTGTAGAACAGACTCAACTTGAGCAGTAGGGAACGGAAGACGATCGCTGAGTGATTCTATGGTCTGCGGCCC
>Ga0066836_10001385_pt1 | contig 12697 bp, 8 predicted proteins | sample ETNtaG_18_FD_71568 | JGI IMG/M metagenome (GOLD analysis project Ga0066836, IMG submission 71568) | Marine microbial and viral communities from oxygen minimum zone, Eastern Pacific Ocean - ETNP201302SV91 | ecosystem: Environmental > Aquatic > Marine > Oceanic | place: Pacific Ocean: Eastern...
GAAGAAGTCTAGCATCAGCCACGTCTTCTAACTGTAAGATTTCCGAAAGTAAATCGTCAGAAACTCGTGGAGGCTTTTCCAAGCCCTGGCGCCATGCAGGGGCTTCTTTGGAAAAGGAACCCTCCAGAGGCGCTTTGTTGGAACGAGGGTCAGCAGCAGGTATCGAGGTGGCATCAATTATCAATTTAGAATGCACATTCTCGAATGTCGATGCCGCCTCTAATGAATCGGATACCATACCATCTAAAATTATCAAATCATCATTTGGATCCACTCTATCATTGAGAGCGTCTAATAAATCATCCAAATTTTCAGGATCATCATCCGTGGCAATCATGATTTTCAAAAACATCATCTGCCCTGCACCGAGTAAACCAATACATGTTTTCCGTGCTTGCCTTGGATAACGTTGCTTACTCCTTACTATTGCAAGATTATGAAAACCGGTTTCCAAAGGAAGGTGTACACCCAATACATCACGGTGTTGGAACTGCAATATAGGAGTAAATTGTTTCCCGATCGTCTCACCTAGGAAGCCATCCTCCATAGGAGGTTGTCCAACTATTGTTGCAGGCAGTACTGCATTTTTTCTCGCTGTAATGGCGGTTACATTCAAGACTGGATATTGACCAGTTAATGAATAAAAGCCAAAATGATCACCAAATGGCCCTTCTGTTCTAGTTTCACTGACATCACACCACCCCTCGATTACAATATCTGCTTCTGCTGGAACAAGTAAATCTTGAGTCTTAGCTTTAGTTAATTTAAGTCTCCTTCTTGCTAAGAAACCAGCGAACATATATTCCTCTAAGTTATTTGGCAAAGGAGCTATTGCCGAAAATATTAGTTCAGGAGGGCCCCCCAGGCAAATTGCAACGGGCATCTTACCGTCAGGCCATTGTGAAGCATGGTCAGCCCCATGCTTGTGTATCTGCCAATGTAATCCAATTTCAGTTGGAGAAAATATCTGGCCCCTATACATTCCTAGATTATGTTCGCCAGTTGTTACATCCTTTGTTACAACTAATGGCAAAGTGATAAATCGGCCACCATCAAGAGGCCACGTCTTAGGTATAGGTAGTTTGGTCACATCTGTTTCCAAGGTTATGCGTTGGCATGCGCCTCTACGCCTTTTTTTAGGAGGTAATGATAAAGCATCTCTTAACAATGGCAGTCCAGTCCATGGACGACGCAAAATACCCCCGATGTCAGGTTTCATTAATGCAACAAGCCGGTCTCCAACTTCAGTTCGATGCTTTGCGCCTAAAGCACGCATTGTACGATCATGACTGCCAAATAGGTTCATAGCAAGAGGAATCTGGCTAATTGAGCCATCTGGCAATTTAGGCTTTTCAAATAAAACTGCCTTTCCATTAGACTTCACTAGAAGATCTGCAATTGCTCCGGCTTCAAATTCCACATCAACTGGTTCATTGATCTTGAGTAATTCATCATTCGCTTCTAGAGCGGCTAGCCAATGTGAGAGAGTTCGCCAGCCCATGATGCCCCTACGGGGCATTACTCATCAATCCTTGTCAATGGCCGTGGCATTGATGAGCCGGCTAAGAGTGGACTTAGCATGGCGACCTGTGATGTCCTTGTGATTGGAGCGGGTCCAGGAGGGGGTTCTGCAGCCCTGCACGCGTCTAGAGCAGGTCTTTCAACCATTATCGTTGAAGCCGACGACCAAGTAGGAGTTCCTGTTCATTGCGGAGAGTGCTTGTCACAAATGGCAATAGATAACTTAGATCTGGAGTTGCCTGAGGAAATTATAGCATTAGATTGTAAAGGCATTAGAGTAATTTTTCCGGATGGAACAAAAAAATTGCTTACTGAAAAAGGATACGTGTTAGAAAAACATCTGTTCGAACAATGGCTAGCCAATGAAGCTGTGAAAACCGGAGCATCTCTCTTCCTTTCACATCGCGTAACCTCCATGAAACGAAATTTCAATAGCAAAAATCAATTTTCCAATTGGATTATCGAAGGAAGAGGTGATGAGTTTCCAATTGAATGTAAAGCAGTTATTGATGCATCAGGAGTTGCTGGGGCTGCAACAAAATTACTCGATATGAAAACAGAGATCGAAGTTATAGCAGGATTCCAGTACGAAATGCATGACATTCCAAATGATGGCTATCTTGATTTTTATCTTTGGCCAGAGTATTCTCCTCACGGCTATGTTTGGATGATACCAAAGAAGGAAGGAAGAGCAAATGTAGGACTAGTTACTACTGAAAAGAGAGGGGCTATAAAATATCTAGACAAATTCATCGAGGATACTTATCTGAAAGATATGCCCATGGCCAATCCTCCATGGCGGAAGGAAGGGATCAAAGTTCGTCCATTTGGAGGTACGATTCCGATTTCTGGACCACGCGAAATTACAACCGGTGATGGCTTAATATTGGTGGGAGATGCTGCAGGATTTACTTCACCACTATTCGAAGGTGGTTCTCATTTAGCCCTATGGTCGGGACGAGAAGCTGCCAAAGTAATCGCTACTGCCATTGAAGATGGAGATTTGAGCGACTCTAGGATGCAAAATTATTCTAAAGCCTGGAAGAAGAAATTTCCCCCATACCATAAAATCCTAAAGGGCAAGGAATCTCTTTACGATTTAACTGACCAAGAGTTGTCTAATATGGCGCATTGCTTACCTGAAGAATTGGGATCTATGTCACCTTTAGACAAGATTTGGATCGGACTCAAGTTGCTTATCAGACACCCTCTACTATACACAAAAGGAGTGATTTCGGTTCTACTATCATTTGGATATTCTAGAGCCAAACATTTCGGATGGTGATTTAGTGAATGATTTGATTTTACCATTTACTATAGTTGTAATTGGATTCATCACCTTTGTTCCAGAAATACATACAAAGAAATTAGCATGGATTGGAGCAATCCCATTTTTCCTTTTGGCACTAATGTTCACTCTGGATTATACCTCAATTGAATTAGTTGCATGGTACGGAGGTGAAGAACTTCCACTACGTTATCGCTTTGCTGCAACATGGGCCGCGAGAGAAGGCCCTATTCTTCTATGGGCTGCTTGGATGGCTTTGCTTGCAACGATATGGAGTAAACCGTTCGTAAAAGAAAGTAAGGCTGCAGCCAAAATACGTCTACGTCTAATGAATGGATTTACACTTTCATTATTACTAATTTCATGGGGGATGAAACCCTTTCAACAATCAAATGGATACAGAGGACCTGGACTAAATGAATTATTGCAAACTGATTTGATGGTAATTCATCCACCACTTATCTTTCTCGCATATTCTTTCTGTATCGCTCTTGCATGTACTGCAATTTCCTCAATTCTCACCGATACAACTGGATTAAAAGAAAGATTGATTCTAATCGCTAGACCTGGTTTCTTTTTTGCTACACTAGGTATTGGTTTAGGCGGGCTTTGGGCTTACCTAATTTTAGACTGGGGCGGATATTGGGCTTGGGACCCGGTAGAAACTGGTTCCATGCTTCCTTGGATTGCATTGGTTGTACTTCTTCATCTTAGGACAAGACCCGGGAAAACTACTGACACTATGTGGGCAGGGATTGCAATGCTAAGTGCCGCTATGGCGCTATTTGCAACCATGATAACAAGGGCAGGGGGGGTCTGGGCAGTAAGTGTCCATACCTTTGTTGTAAATAGTGAAGGTACAACACCAACTGACGTATTTGGTCGTTTAATGACTCTTAGAAGTGATGAAAGTGGAATTGAAGTGATATGCTATCTTGTAGGGATTATTCAATTAATTGCAATAATTTTAGCATGGAGACTAAATGGTAAATTCAGTAAAAAATGGTTGCTAGCACTACCTGTAATTGCAACATTAGGCATTATCGGTGGTGGTAATGTGCTAGATGGATTCCCTCCTACGTTACTAGTAATTTTAGCATTAGGTCCATTTGTGGAATCGGGAATTTATCATTTGCAGGAAAAGCAGGACAAGGAATGGTGGTACTGGATGGTTATTCCTGCAATAATGGTAGCTTTAAGAATTCAACATGGCATGGTTCTGTTTGAATTGATCACCTTACTACTAGCATTTGGTTTGGTGTTCGAAAAAGACCGAATGAAAGGATGGGGTTGGGCAAGTGCAGGAGTAGTAGTTTTCCTATCTGCTGCATGGTCAGGAATGATAGAAGTCTGGCTTGCAGCAATTGGAATGGTCACATTTGTATCGCCTTGGCTATTGTCAAGTGAAGATAGTGATTTTAAGTTCAATTTGAAAGAACGTAGTTTTCAACAAAAACTGGCTTTATGGACTCCGGTAGTGGTTGTTGGATTATACCTAGTACTGACATTGATGATTCTTATTTCAAGTATAGATGCGATTCAATTTGCAGCTCATGAATTGTATGGTGCGCCCTTTGTTGCGGCAATTATGTTAGCTCTTTGCGCATGGTCTATGAGAGAAAAGCCGCAGAGAGTGTTTTGGTTACTATTTGTTCCTGTAGCAATAATTCCTGCTGCATATTTCTTTGGTTCTGAATTAGGCTCGGACTCGGACCACATGATTGCTAATTCTATGAGTCGTGGACAAGTTGCTATGATTTCTCTCATTCCGGCATTACTAGCATTACCCGCTACCATGTCTCTAATCAAGGAATCTATACCACGTAAAGGTATTACAATGTGGGCTCATACAATCCACCTCGGTCTTGTACTGCTAATCATTGGCCATGCATTATCAACCACTATTGTCAATCGTAGCACATATGAACATAGTGTCACAATGGTACAAGATGAAAATATAATTTGGGGAGACTATGAATTCAAATTCATTGAAGTGGTATCGACAACTGAAGGCCTAGAGGTCGGAGACGGATACTTGGGAGCAAAAATTGAAGTATATCGTGATGGAGAACTAATTGATACTGTCGAACCGGGTATTTTGCGATTTGATAAGGAGAACGGACCATCTACACATCGCTCTGAAGTTGATAGAATTTCAATGATGAAAGGCGACCTTGTTTTTATCATGGACGGGACTCAAGCAAGGACATTGATGGAAGGGAGTGATTTGGTTAGAATTACTGTCTATGACTTAGGTGGAATTCACCTAGTATGGGCGGGGTGGTGCCTGATTATGATAGGTAGCATTGCCACGTGGATTCGTACTCCACCTCTACTCAAACGGAAAAATTAGTTGTTTGATTGGCCCGTTCGATTGATATATTGATGTCCGGTCGGCGGCTTATCCCCCCTACGGGGGGCATAGGTGAAAATATGGAAGAAGGTACAATCATTCATGTCGAATACGACCTGTATAATGCAGATTCTGGGGACTTAATTGAAACAACTCGTGAAGAAGTTGCTAAAGAGCATGATATTCATCAGGAAAATAGAACATATACACCACTGGTTTGCGTTGTTGGTTCTGGACAATTGATCCCTGGGTTTGAGGAGAGTCTACTTTCCGCAAAGGCAGATACTGATATTAGTTTGGAAATCGCTGCTGCAGATGCTTATGGCGAAAAGAACAGTGAAATGATCGATACTATGTCTATTGACAAACTATTGAGATATGTTCGTGACCCAAAATCACTCTACATCGGAGGTCCTGTAACTATCGATGGAAGAACTGGAACTCTATCCTATCTGGCTGCTGGACGTGCTAGAATTGATTACAACCATCCAATGGCTGGTCGAACTTTGAAGTATGATTATAAAATTGTAAAAGTCATTAAAGATAAGAAAGAAAAGGTTGCTGCATTACTAGAATCAAATACTGGTCATGAAGGATTTGAAGTTAGTTTCGATGGAGATGACATTTCTATTATCACTCCTGAAGCTATGCTATTTGATACAAATGCTGCAATGCAGAAATTTAGAATTGTTACAGTGCTAAGAGATGCTGTCGATGCTGGAAAGGTCTCATTTGTAGAAGTTCATGAGCCTAGAGTTGCTTCTGAAGAAGAAGAATGAAATTTTAACATAATATCTTCACCTAAAAATGTGAGGCACCACTATGGAAGATGCAGAACTCGCTTATTAAGAGCGTATTCTTATTCAGTTTTTTGGAGTTGCATTCATTACGATTATTGCCGGGGTTATTTTCGCACCAGAGACATTCTGGGACGGTTGGCTTAGGCCATTGATTTGGGACCCTATTGTAAAGGATGCTAGCGTTAGTGGTGATGCTGGATATTCACTAGGCAATACTGCGATTTACATCGTTGTGATGATTGCTGCAGTGATAATGTTTCAAGCACTATTTCGAAAATGGCAACTTCCATGTGATGACAAGATGGTCTGGGCACTAATTGCTTGGGTAATTCTAGCCCCAGTAATGCGTGTTTTGGAAGATGCTGACTTCTTTAGCGATGGTTTGGATGTACTATTTATTTCGCCTCTTATCCATTTGCATCTTGCAGCATGGCTTATTCTTGCCGGAATTATTGGTCATTTCGGACAAAAGAATATATTAAATTTCATCGCCATGCTATTGTTAGCATATCTGTTATTCACTGGGCTACTTCTCCAACCAAATTGGAATCAGCACGAAATGGGGACCAATTGGGCAATGGCTGGATGTATGCTTGGTGCTTTGACGGTTGTAAGTGTAATCAGATACACAGCATCATGGCATCATATTAGTCGCTCATTGCTCGCTCTAGCATCAGGACTGATCGTGATGGGACTGGGACATTGGGCTCAATTGGCATCCACTCCTTGGGCTCAGGAATCAGGATTATTACCTAGGGATAATGCAGTAATTTGGCCATTATTGGTCGTAGTAGGAATCCCGGCTATCATTTCAGTAATCGTTTGGAGATATGGTCAAGACGATTTGGCAAAATTACGCAAAACTGGATTTGAGCCTGGAATAATACCTGACGGTTTAACCCTGAAAGAATGGGAAAGTGAAGATCGAAGCAAACATCCTGTTGAGATTCATACAAAAAGAGCAATTTTAGCAACCCCATTGGTTGCTGGTATGCTATTTGGTCAACTATGCGATGGTTTAGCGACTATGGTCGGAATCGATTGGTTTGGATATTCAGAAAAACATCCTGTTAGCGATTCTGTGATTCAAGTGGGGGACAAATTGGAACTATTAGGAGAAGGGGCTTGGTTATTCTTTATTGTAAAGGCAGCAATCGTTTCTTTGATTATTTACATGTTTGCGGAGATGCGTATCGAGCGAAATCAAAGGCACTTGCGCGTATTGATCGTATTAGCTGTAATGATTGTTGGAATGGCTCCAGGTTTACGAGATATCGGTCGGTTGATACTTGGAGTATAAGCGGTTGATTGAAGGCTAACTAGTTAATCGGTACAGCAAGAGGGAGATGAATGGATAGGCTAGCCACCCGAATCAATCGCTCTGACCCTGACTTTACTAAGAGGAGAGAGCACAACTTAGAACTCATCGCACTTATGCGAGAGAGACTTGATGCAGTAAGTCTTGGTGGAGGCGAAAAATATGTTGAACGTCATCGTAATCGTGGTAAAATGCTTGCACGAGAACGTATTGAGCAGATAATTGATCCAGGAACTGCCTTCCTTGAGTTGTCACCTCTTGCGGCATTCGAACTATACGATGGAAGAGCGCATTCCGCAGGAATTGTTACAGGAGTCGGAATTGTTCATGGGCGTGAATGTCTATTTGTTGCAAATGACGCAACCGTAAAAGGTGGTTCATACTATCCAATGACGGTAAAAAAGCATATTCGAGCCCAAACCATTGCACATGAAAATAACCTTCCATGTATTTATCTTGTTGATTCAGGTGGAGCTTTTTTACCGATGCAGGACGAAGTTTTTCCAGACATCGGACACTTTGGAAGAATATTTAGAAACCAAGCTAGGATGAGTGGAGATGGGATTCCACAAGTCGCTGCTGTACTGGGTTCTTGCACAGCAGGAGGAGCATATGTTCCTGCAATGAGTGATGAGTCAATAATTGTAAAGGGCAACGGGACTATTTTTCTTGCAGGCCCTCCCCTAGTCAAAGCTGCTACTGGTGAAGAAGTCACTGCGGAAGAGCTAGGTGGAGCAGATGTACACACTTCACAAAGTGGCGTTGCTGACCATTACGCTGAGGATGAGCCTGAAGCTCTGAGAATGGTTCGTAATGTCATCGAAAATATCGGTAGTCGTGAACTTGCTCCATTTGACAGGATACAACCAGAAGATCCTCACCATGATAGTGAAGATCTACTTGGACTGATACCTAGTGATAATAGAACTCCTTTGGATATCAAAGAAATCATTGGAAGAATCGTTGACGGTAGTCGTTTCCATGAATTCAAAGCAAGGTATGGCACTACGCTAGTGTGTGGTTTCGCACATATTCATGGATATAAGGTTGGGATTGTTGCCAACAACGGTATCCTGTTTTCGGAATCATCGCTTAAGGGGGCGCACTTTGTTGAATTATGTGGCCAGCGTAAGATACCACTAATCTTCTTGCAGAATATTACTGGATTTATGGTAGGAAAGGACTACGAAGCAGGTGGTATTGCAAAAGATGGTGCTAAATTAGTAACTGCTGTATCTTGTGTAAATGTTCCAAAATTTACAGTAATTATAGGTGGATCGCATGGCGCTGGAAACTACGGAATGTGCGGTAGAGCATATGACCCAAGATTTCTCTTCATGTGGCCTAATAGTCGAATCTCGGTAATGGGGGGCCCACAAGCTGCTGATGTTCTCACCACCGTGAAGCAGGATCAACGTTTGAGAGAAGGGAAAGAACCGATGGAAGGAACTGAATTAGATGAGTTCAGAAATCCTATTCTTGAAAAATATGAAACCGAAGGCTCACCGTACTATTCAACTGCAAGATTATGGGATGATGGAATAATTGACCCAAGAGATACCAGAGATGTTCTAGGATTATGCATTGCCTCATCTCGAAATGCAAAATTACCAAATGACCGTTTTGGCGTATTTAGAATGTAATTGAAAAATTAAATTATCAATTGAGGAATTAAAATGAAATCTACTCCAAATACTTCACTTATCCAATTGGAAATAAATGGATCTATTGCCAATATTACTTTAGCACGTTCCGAAAAATTCAATGCGATGAATACCGACTTGATTTCGGAACTAATCGAAGTATTTGCATGGACTGCGCAGCATTCTGTAGGGAAGCAAGAATGTTTAGTCGATTCAGAGGGGAATGAAAATCTACGCATTTTAGTCCTATCCGGTGAAGGGAAGCACTTCTGTGCCGGTGCTGACATCAATATGATGAGAGATGCTGGCGCTAATACACCTGAAGAAAATCGAAGAGATTCAAAACGATTAGACGAATTATTCAATTCTCTATGGGCGCATCCTTGCTTCACAATTGGCTGTATCCAAGGTGTTGCGCTAGGAGGAGGGGCTGGTTTGATTTCTTGCCTAGATTATGTAATTGCAGAAAAAAGGGTGAAGATCGCTTTGTCAGAAGGGAAGTTGGGCATCTTGCCTGCTGTAATTGGCCCGTACGTATACCGTAGAATAGGTAGTGCACAATTCCGAAGGCTCGCTATGATGGCTAAACGCATAGGAGGGGAAGAGGCACTTAGAATCGGCATGATTGATGAACTGGTCGAGGATACAGGTCAATTCGAACAATGTGTCAGCAATGCCGTTTCAGAAGTAATGACAACAGGTCCAATGGCGGTTGTAGAAGTCAAATCTCTGACACTCACATTCGACAGATGGAACGGCTCAGATGAAGAATTAAGAGAGTGGACTTTGGATAAAACTAGCGAGATGCGTGGTTCGCCAGAAGGTCAAGAAGGACTTGCTTCATTCCTTGAAAAGCGCTCACCAGACTGGAAAAACGAGGAGTGAAGTCGATGTTAGAGCGAGTTCTTGTCGCCAACCGCGGTGAGATTGCTTGTAGAATTCTACGCGCTTGTAAAGAAGCTGGAATTGAAACGATTGCAATACATGCAAAAAATGATTCAGGTTCTTTATTTTGCGAACTTGCAGATTTATCGATTCAATTGGAAGGAGAAGGAATTACTGAAACTTACCTCAACCAAAAGCAAATACTTGATATTGCTAAGCAATATAATGCTGATTCAATACATCCTGGCTTTGGTTTCCTTTCAGAAAGAGCCGACTTCGCCCAAGCAGTAATTGATTCCGGCTTAGTATGGATTGGGCCATCTCCTGATGCGATTAAAAATATGGGAGACAAAATGACTGCTCGAATAAGTATGAGAAATGCCGATGTTCCAGTAATCCCGGGTGAAGAGGTTGATGGTGGTCTAGAAGAGGTCTTGTTGGCTGCGGGTCGTGTAGGTTACCCATTATTGCTCAAAGCAACCGCTGGAGGAGGCGGTAAAGGAATGCGGGCGGTTAGCGATCCTGCGCTATTGGAGAGTGAAGCGAAGTCTGCTATGAGAGAAGCTGCCAATGCTTTTGGCGATGATAGAATTTACGTAGAGCGCTTACTAACCGGTTCTCGACATGTAGAGATTCAGATTCTTGCCGATATGCACGGTAGAACAATACACTTGGGCGAGAGAGAGTGCTCGATACAAAGAAGGCATCAAAAGGTGTTTGAAGAATCACCAAGCGTTGCTTTAGATAGCGAATTGCGCGAAGCTATGGGCGCTGCTGCTGTTGCTGCTGCTAAAGCGGTTGATTATGTTGGAGCGGGGACTGTTGAATTTTTGCTAACTCCAAAGGACGAATTCTTCTTTCTTGAAATGAATACCAGAATACAGGTAGAACACCCGGTCACTGAGATGGTTACCGGGGTTGACTTGGTGCGTGAACAACTTAGAATTGCTGCAGGCGAGCCTATGTCATGTGGCGATCTAATGATTCGAGGTCATGCGATTGAAGTCCGATTGTATGCGGAAGACCCTGCCAATAATTTCTTACCAGCTATTGGTAAACTTGCAATGTTCAAAGCGCCACAAGGGCCAGGAATTAGATTGGATACTGGAGTTAGAGAAGGTGATGAGGTAACTCCAAATTATGACCCAATGCTTGCTAAATTGATCGTTTGGGCTCCATCACGAACAGAAGCATTGGAAAGAATGCGTCGAGCATTAGACGATTTCATCGTTCTGGGCTGTACAACCAATATTCGATTTTTGAGAGAATTGTGTGACCATGATGACGTAGTTGATGGATGGACTACCACCGACCTTATCGAAAGATTGTGGCCTGATGGATGGACTCCTGAGTTTCAGGAAAATGTGAAGGAATCTGCTCTACTATTAGCTGCTGCAGGAGAAAGTTCTGGATATGGAAGGAAATTGTCATCTAACTCGCAATCTAGTTCAGAAGAGATTACTCCCTTCGAGACCCTCAATAGGAGGTTCCCATGATGGAATTCAAAACCGCAGAAGGGGTAGTAGAAATTACGGTTAATCGTAAAAATGGCCTTTTTGAATATTCAGGAATATTTGCCGATCTTAGTGATGGTGCTTCAATCATTATCGATGGAAAAAAACACAATGCACACCTAGCCAAAGTCGGCGATGTTTGGTGGGTTCACGTACTGGGACATACCATTCAATTAGAATTGATTGAACCCGGAGCAAATAGCGGTGATGAAGAAGGAAGTCTTGTCGCTCCTATGCCGGGAAAAATCCTGCAAGTATTCGTTGCTGAAGGAGAACGAGTAAATGCTGGTCAAGCATTGATGGTAATGGAGGCTATGAAGATGGAACATAGGATTGTAGCAAGCCATGATGGTATTGTAGATGCCGTGCATTACAATGTTGGAGACCAGGTTATACAAGGTGCTGAATTACTGACTTTGTCAGAATAATCTAGATAATTTTGGGTTCTAAGATTTTTTTATGCTTTTTGCATGATTTTTAATTTGATTTGCATTTTATTCGATTTATGGCTTCCAGCACCACTATTAAGAATACATCAAATGGCGTTCAAATTGGCCTAATTAGCACCATAGTAAGAAAATTCGACCCATCTTATATCATTTTAAATCACAACCTTTCTTTTCTCATTAGAGAAAGAGTAACTACTGATTTTCAATCATCGAGTTCAAGAAGGAGATGCTAGTCGGGAGGTTTGGGCACTTAGGGTAGTCTGGATATCCTTTCGGCCTTCGGAGCCGAAGACGTGGGTTCGAATCCTGCAGTGCCCGCTTCAAATCAGACTAGCTCAACTCTAGATTATTCTAGTTATTTTGTATAGATTTTTACTTCCTCAAATCCCCAATAACTATCTTGGCAGTTTGCGAAAGAAGTCAGGTCAAAATTAGCAATATACGGATTTGCATGCTCAACATCGCTTCTAACCAAGATGAATTCATCAACATGGCCTTCTGCCATGAATTGATTGATTGTCTTAGGACCCCCTTCAACCAATAATCTCTGAATATCTAGATCCCCAAGCATATCCAATAATGCAGGTAATCCCCTAAAGTCATGAGTTAAGTGCTTAGTTGCAAGGCCATCGTTGAATATTTTAGCATCTAGCGGACATCTTTTGTTTGGATCGATTACAATCCTTAGTGGCTGGTTATTACTTTCAACTAAACGAACTGTCAAAGAAGGGTCGTCCCTAATCACCGTTTCAGCACCAACAAGGATTGCATCACAATCCTTACGCAATTTATGCACCTCCACCAAACATTCCTCTGAAGTAAATCGTTTTGAGGACCCTTTCCTATCATCAACGCTGTTATTTTGATCTACAGCGACCTTGACGGTAACCCAAGGCCTTCTTTTTTCGCACCAGTGTAAAAATTCA
>Ga0066836_10001394_pt1 | contig 12675 bp, 29 predicted proteins | sample ETNtaG_18_FD_71568 | JGI IMG/M metagenome (GOLD analysis project Ga0066836, IMG submission 71568) | Marine microbial and viral communities from oxygen minimum zone, Eastern Pacific Ocean - ETNP201302SV91 | ecosystem: Environmental > Aquatic > Marine > Oceanic | place: Pacific Ocean: Eastern...
AAAGGTGGCGGTGGTATCGGTGGTATCTGGCCTCCACTTATGAGGATGGTGGCACGTAAACGACAGAACACTGACTTCGATTACATGGTACTAGGTCACTTCCATCAACTAATCATGGCACCATCATCAGGGTTCCTATTGAACGGTAGCCTCAAGGGTTACGATGAATACGCTTCGATAGGTAACTTTGCTTTCGAGGTACCACAACAGGCGTTATGGATTAATGTTCCGGGTAAGGGTGTGCTTTGGCAGACAGCTTTACTCGTTGACGACTAGCGGAGAGGCATAACATAGGGGACATTCATTATCAAAGTCATCCCTTTGTACAATATTCTTTCCAATATAACCATCACAGTTCCAACACTTTACATAGTCCCTTGTTCTACCAGTCGGGTTATGCATCGTCATTTAATTCACCGAGATCATACTTCATCATCTGATCGAACTTAGCTTCAGTCCACAACTTGTTAGTAATACTTGTGTCACTATGATCCAGTATAAAGAATAAGATCATAGCCGCTGGTCCTTGTAATTCTAATTTCCATACCCTTGTTTCAGGATCAAGCATAAGGTTAGCGGCAATACTATCTTCTACTTCTACATCATCTAGGTAATCATAGTCATCTTCAGACAAGACCCATCTCCTTTGCTATCTCTCTTAATCGTTTAGCTTCTTCTTCCCAATCCATCTTATCCATGCACTCTCTCTTACGATAGAGCGCATAGTAGTTGTCTTCACCTATTTGTTCGATAGTAAACTTTCCAAACTCAACAGGATTGTCAGTGAATGTCATATGACATGATGCACACAAACAGAAAGCATTATCTAAATCAGTACGTGTGTGTGAATACTTACGTGAAATAATATGAGCGCATTGCAACGCATTAGTAGTACCACAATTCATACACTTACCAAAGTCTCTAACAATTAATGCATGTAATCTAGTAGCCCTACCCTTCGCACCCTTACCATATATGTCTGCCATTACTGTGTCTCCCAACAACGGTAACTCGGCCACCAGTGTGACAATCCTCCCCATCTTTCATTACCGTTTTGCCCATAGTATAGATGAGAGGCAACAGCTACGTTAGCTACTGGATCAAGAACGTGTGCTCCTGCATAACCAGCGGCAGTTGAGCGGTCGTCCCAATACTGGGGGAGGTGCTGGAACCAGCCAGCGGCTTTGCTCTTAGGATTAATAGCATCACTATATGTGTCATCAGCATCAGCCGACGATTCGCAATAAGCTACTTGTAACATTTGATCTCTATCTTCAGGTGCAAAGAACACTGACACTAGCTCACCTAATGAAGAGCAACCGCCTACACCACTAAGCGCTCCGACTAATAATAATTTAGTTAGCATCAGCAGGTATCCACTTCGGTGAACCATTCGGATTCTTCTTAACTGCTACGCCTGCTGGTGGTACGTCCCATCCTTCGGTTACTATCTCAGCTTCAACGACTTCAGCTTCAAGTGCAAGCACCGGCGCTGGCCGAGGGGGTGAATCCAGCGCCGATGCCAGACCCTTCCCTTCAAGTAACTCTTGAGGCGACGTATCCATCGACAAGCGAGGAACAACAAAGTGTCTGGTCTGTCCACCAGATACCTTAGTCCTCTTCTCTAACGATAGCATAGCCTCAGCCAATCCTATACTCTGTAACTGACTTAACATTCCAGCCATTCCCGGCATTTCATTAGCCGCATTCCATCCCTTAGACTCTAGTCTCCATACTCCACCGAATCTTATGTCGGGGAGAACCACACGTAACCTAGTATAAGGAGCACAAACCATTGACTTCTCAAGATCACACAAACAAGGAACGCTGTCAGTGTCCATGCCATCTGGAGTTTTCACCGGAACATCGACACTCACGCCATCGCAACGACGTTGACAACCACCACCAGACCACTGCTCGTACCACACATCAATGCTGTTCGGAGGTAGATACACCCGTATCTCAGATGAAGTAGTAATAACTTCCCACTGTTGTTGTTTAGATTTAGGTGGAGTCCAACTCTTTACACTACCACCATGAGCATCCGCTATTTGTTCTATGGCTTCTTTATCAGGAGAAGTAAAACGGAACGTGTCAAGACTTTTCATGGCACGTTCCGTCTTCACTCCCAACCTAATACGACCATGCTCTGGTGTCCGTCCCAGATCTTGTATAGGTTTAATTGCTTTCATTATCTTTGTAATATCCCCTCATCTTTTTAACTACATTAAACATAAGCTCTGATGTTTCTTCAGCCGCCTTGTATCTTTGTTCAAGCACATACAATCCATCTGATTCTTTATCTTTCTTAGCTTTATAATAACTAAGCTGACCATACAACTCTGCTTTGTATGTCTTTAATGAATCAACAATAGCACTAGCTTGCCAGTAATCTAACGCACCTACTTCTTCCCACTCATCATCACCTGTTATCCAATCAATGACAAGGAACCCACTGTTCGGGTACTGATCTTTCTTAGAACCCATTAGCTTTATCCTTTACACACTGGTCTTGATGGTTGCAGTAATTACATTGCCATACCTTGCCGTAACTTGTACCTTCAACCCACAATCCCTTACTTGGATCATCTATCTCAGCAGGGAAAGGAACATCAGGATCAGAGTGCGAGAACCTACGAGGTATAGACTGTGGTCCATCAGCTTCAGTAGCTAACGCAACACCCTCTATCCTTGCCATCTCCTGTTCAGCAAGAGGGAAGAATTCATCAGGTGTTAAGTGCCACTCAGCGGCGAACCTACCTATGTCATCAAGCCCAAACTTAGCGGCACGACCCGGAGCTATGTTCTCCAATGATAAGTAAGCGATGACTAGATAGTCTGCATTCAAAGCTCGTGCATACATAGAACCTTGTAACACAGCGTTGTGTCGAGGCCCCTCCCCCTTCTCAATAGCCATCTTGTAACCGAAGCCGTTGATTGTTTTCAACTCAACAACCACTGTCTTACCATCTTCAGTTTCTAATACAAGATCAACATGACCGTGACCATGCTCACCTAATACTACGTTAACTTCTTCTTCTGCATTCAGTGTTGTATCTGAACCTATCCATTGTTCAATAGCAGGTTGCAACAACTCATGCACTACAGATCCCAATCCCATACGCCATATGTCAGCAGTACTAGACGGATTAGTTTCAGGCACATCAGCAACCATGTACGCAATCTTTCTTGCACACATGCCAGCCCATGAGCCACGCCATTTAGTTTCATCAGGTTGTGACGGTGCTTCATTACCTTCAGCCCACGCCTCAGCTATACGATGAACAACTAATCTATTATCTGATTCAGCTAGATGCATTAGTCCATCCTTCTTTCTTTATGAGGAATCCACCCTCGATCTTTACTGTTCTTATAAGACCATACTGTTTCTTCTTCAGGTACAATAAATTCCTGAACGACATATCAGTACAATGATAATCAACACCACCAATTACTTGATGCCAGTTACCATCCAACCACTTATGCCAGTTGTATACACTACGTCTATTAGGCGCAGAGGCTATCAACCCCTGCGCTTCTTCTTCTGTTAATTGTCTAGACATTTAATAACTCCAATGTTTTGGTAGCCAAGGGTGTCTTGCCCTCAACAGCTTTGATTAATGATCTAGTACTCTTAGCTTCATGATTGCCACGAGTACCACGGTTAATGTAATGTTGTTCAGCACCTTGAATAGCATTGTAAGCAAGCCACTTGTTCCCATCACCCCAAGTCTCTAACTCTCTACGCCACTCATTCTTAAAGTGAGATTGCTTTTCTTTAAAACTCTCAAGACTTTTCTTATGAGGAGCAACCCATTCACCTTTAACTCTTCTTGACTTAGGTTCAGGTACTAACTGCTTAGTTAATATACGGAACTGTTCATCAGTATAAGATTGATCCTTCAACGTCACAGCTATACGCTTCATAGTCTCAGCGTGAGCAACAGCATCACCTAATATTCTTGAACGATACTCAGCAGTGATATCATGCTGGTCAGTACGCCTAGCTTTAAACAAAGCAGTACCCATCATCAACATGTTTGAACAGAACACACGAGTCGTGAAATCATACACACCTGTTGACCACGTACCATCAAACGATGCAGTCCACGCAATCTCAGGCTTGATAACATCACCATCACCCAGATCAACAGGCTCACCTATACTCTGTGTCATAAACAATCTCCTACCACCATCAAGCACAGCACATCCTGTTGTACTCTCAGGTAAGAAGGACTCCATCATGTCAGCCACAAATGTATAGCTTTCATTCTGACTATAACCCGGACCATGAATCCCAATGGGTTCACCGTTATCTTTCCTTATCACCCACCTAAACTGTGGTTCAGGTTCATCCTGATGATGCCTTGTTGTTGGTGCCTCTGGAACTACGAACCCATTCTCAAAGGTGTAGTAACCAGCCTTGTTGTACCATACTTGAAAGTCACCACCATGCTCAGTTAAATATTCATGAGCAGATTTCTTATCGCCAGACTTAATCATCTGGTCACGGAAATTACTTTCCATTCTCATATTTTTTTCCTTTTAAGTTGTGCGCGAATCTCTTCGATGCGCTCTTTATTTTCTTCAGCAGACAACGAGTCAGTATATTCTACTGGCTTATAGTCTACCATACGTTGAGACTCATGAGGCATTGCGTTCATGATATCTCTCAGTTCTCTAATGAAAGCTAATACTCTGGCATGATCCAACTTATTAGCCAACGGTTTACGTCTTATGTTAGAAGCGAATACATTAGTAGCCTTACCTATCGCGGCTACCTTTTTGTTTCCTTTCGCTTGCATACTGACTCCTTGCTATCTCAACAACACACATGTCGAAGCTGTCTTTAATGTTCTTACCTTGCCAGTAATATATTTCATCTCGTTTACCAGCAGTTAACCCACCTCTTATAAACGTGGCACGATCACCAACTCTGTCGTCTTTCTCCAACGCTGTCCACAAACATTCAAACTTAACTGGACATTTCCAACACAGTTCTTTCTTAATGGTTTCAACCTTCAACCCTCTACATAGGGCATCAGGTAACCAATCTTTTAGTTTTAATTCCATGATCCCTTCTTAAATGTAGGTGATAGTAGCAGGGTAGCCGTCAAACATGGTCACCCTGCCACTATCAATGTTCTACTACTCGGTCGTTGAACACAAGTTGACCATCATCCTTTCGGAATATCACTCTTGTGAACTAGGCGCACACCGCCACAGTCATCCATTACTCCTGCTTTAGTAGAACATGTGCGAATTAGAACTTCTCTTCAGGTGTAGAGTATGACTTACCTCCACCACCTTCAGCCTTATCGTTCTTAGTTACTGTAGTGGTAGCCCACCTAACAGTATGACCTATCTCTTCCACATTAATCTGTGGATAAACCTTTTTACTTCCGTCTGGATCGTCAACACGCTTAATATTAAGACTGCCAACAACCATGACACGATCGCCACTAGACATAGACTCAACCACATTCTCACCCATCTTACCGTAGATAGAAAGGTCGAAGAACTGTGTGCTCTCCTGCTTGTTACCTTTCGGATCCGTCCATGATTTATTAATCGCCATGCCGGTGTTGGTGACAGAGTTCTCGTCTTCAAAGTATCTGATCTCCGGGTCGCGTGTTAGGTTACCCCAACATACCATTTGATTTGCTTGACTCACTGTTAATTACCTCCTCGATAATTGTTTATATTAAAATGGTTCGGTTGAACGCCTTTGCATTTCAGCTTCAACCCAACGCTCTACAAGATTGTAAGAAAGAATCAACTTACTACTCGCTTCTTTACTTGCTTCTTCTAGAGTTCCTTCATGCACCCCATTGTGTAGCGTAGTTACTGCTTGCTTATGTATGTCATCAAGCATCGCTATCAAGGTAGTACATTTCATTTCTTCTACCGGAATAGGTAGAGTGTTACTTAGCATCGGCGCTCCGCTCATCTTCGAGTTGCTCCTCATGTAGCTTATTATCGTACTCTTCCATAGTAAGCTTAACTCTTTTAAGCACGGTGTCTACCATAGTAACAGGGAATTTCACACAAACATCCCCAATGTACAGGAATAGTTCATCTGATTCTCCACTATAACTTTTACTAATGAACGTGTAGCTGTGGTTACTATCAACTTCACACTCTACTGACCCTGCATTATCAATGCTGTGATACTCAGTTAAACTTCCATGCTCAGTATCTCTTTGTGTTCGGTAACTTAATTTCATAATGATTCCTCCATCATTTCTGTTATGTGTATATCATGTTGCACTTGTAGTACATCAATGAGTTCTTGGTTAGTACGTTCTCCAACAGGCCAGTTAATCATAGGTGTCAACCCATCACCCTGTTGGTGGTATTCCTCGAATGCTTCATCAGTACCACAAGGATTGCAAACATATACTGCTTTGTCTTCCACCCTTCTAGTACATCTACTTAATGAGTTCATTACTTGAGGTGTACGCAACGGTGCTCTCTCACAACGAGGACACATTTCCAATGTCATACTCTCTCCTTTACTTCAGGTAAATGAGTCCATCTATATGAACTCTTCTTATGATTAGAACGGCATGTAATCACACCGTCTTCACGACTACGCCATATATCACTAAGCGTATCGAGATCTATTATTTTATGGCAGTATCTACACTCAATCATAGCCCCCACTCTTCCCCAGTATCTTGATCCTCTATTCTCCAGACTTCAAACTCTGATACCCAAGCGTTACTAGCATCAAAGTAGTCATCAACTTGATAAACAATATGATCTCTAACATCAGAAAGTTTCATGTCTTTTGGAATATGAAAAGTCTTACTGTCTTCCCATCTCCAAAAGACTTCAACATCAACTCTCTTCATGCCTTGAGGTACAGGTTTATCTTCTTCTTCAGAACAGCAACCTACCTCTATAAGTTTTATACTTAAAGACGGTGCTTTAATTGTCCTACCTTCTACATCTACATCACTCATCGTTATATTCCTTTAGTATTTTATTCCACTTTGTATAAGCGGTTGACCATTGTCTGTCAGCAACATCAGCACGTATCTCAAGTTCTTTGATACGAAATAAGATTTCTTTAATTTGTTTGTCACTCATTGTTTCCCCTCGTAATAGTCAGTGCGATCGAACCTGTATCTAGCATCAGCTTCATTCCAATGCTCTACACATGCATTCGCATCCATCCAGCACATGATCTTGTCATGTAACAACTCAACACAATCATTCCAATGAGAGAACTGTCTACTTAATACTGTCTGACTCTCTACGCTTGCTAGATTTTTATTATCTGCTGTTACTTCAGTGAACTTGTACGTATAGTACTCATCTTCTTTGTTATAAATTATTTCTATTCCAGTTATGTAACTCATTACTTCACCTGCCTTATGTTAAAGAACCCTCTTAATTCAGGATTCATATCCATTAAATACCTCGCATAATACGGGGCATGATTGTTATTAATCTTGAACACAGGATCAGTAGTATTCATCGCTATCTGCCAACGCACTACCTCAATAAGAGATTTAATCCCCCATTTCCTACGCCCAAGCTCAAGTAAATCTATTGCCATCCGATGCAAATGTTCATACACATCAGGGTTATCAGCATGGAATCTCAACCACTCACCCGGATACTCTCTCCAATAAATAGGATGAAGATTATCTCTAATGATTTCTTCTTCACTGTAATTAGGATTCATTTCATCTAATACTGCTGGCATTACTCCTCCTTCTTTGATAAACCAGAGACAAGCTTGTCACCTGATGTGTAAGTCCAATCATGCACAAGATCACACGCATCCAACACAAACTCTGGGAACGGCACAATATTGGGTGAGTGATACTCAAATCTCATATCACCCACCCTGAATGTAATCATGACTTCACCAACACTGGTCTGCCTGATTCCTTAGCCAAAGCCACAGCCTCAGCAAGATTTATAAATGGTTTAAATGTTAATGGCATAATGCCTCCTTTATATTTTAATTACCAACTCCATACCTACACAGGTACCCTACTTATCTCTCCCCATTTTTGAGGGACACGTGAGAACGCATGTTCGACAAGGATGGTTCGCTGATCCTTCAGCGATGATTGTCCACTCATCATTGAGTGGTCGTCGCCCATGAGTGCGAAAAAATACTTTACTAGTGCTGTTATGATGAACAAGTTAAATCTTCGTCATGTTCTTCAGAAGATTTTTTACTTGTTCACATCACACGCTTGTCAAGTATTATTTTGTACTCATTAGGAAGGGCGACGAAAGCGTCTGCGACTCCGTTTAAAAAAATTTTTTAGGGAGAAGGCGAACAAGTGTTCGATCGCCCTCTCCCCGGATAAATTAAAAGCCTGCGTTTTTAATCCGCTCTTGGGCTTTCTCGTCAGTCTGGCTTTCAAACTGATCTGGGTTGAGCGGGTGACTTAACCGATACCCTGCGATGCAAGCTTGAAGTGAGTGAAGATAAACATCAGCTTCACCTGAACAGTTAGCAGGAATATCAGCGACTCCGATTATCTCGAAGACTGGCTTGGCTTCCTCTGCTGTTGGGTCAGTCACTACTATTTTTTCGGCAGTGAATGGATCAATTACAACAGAGCTATTTGATGCTTTGCTGATAATTGTTACCACGATCGCACTAGCTCCGTTTGCTCTAGCTCCAGCTTGAAACCAGACCCCTGTAGCGTCTGCTTGTTCGGACTTCTTCAAGTTGATCTGTGTCGCAAGATCAAAAGCCATTTCATGTTCATCTGGTGAGATCCAGACTGCAGGGACTGACTTATCTAGTGATTCAAACAAACCATTTCTAGCGACTTGTTGATCCTTGACAGCCTCTAAAGAATTTACATTCTTAAAGGTTTGGTAGATGTGAGTCATGTGTCGATCTAACGACTGGGTTATTGCTTCGCTAGTTTGACTCAAACTAACTGTGTCTATTGCTTCGGCTGATTTAGCCATTTTGTGACCTCCTATGGTCTGTTTGTTTACCCTTTTAGGGTATAAGCAAATATTGCTTTTTATGTAACAATCTTGTAACGATTTCATTACAGCTTTGTAATCAAAATGTAACAAAATCTTCATATTTCAAATATCTTTTTCTTTTTTTTTTTGCGCTGAAGGTCGCCACCTTCCGATCGTCCACAGATCGCTCTGTGGTCGCCGACATGGAACTCATTCCAGACAACTCATCGGCGAAACTACCTCTAACTATCAAACACGGCAGTGTCAATCTCCTCTCCTCTCCCCCTATCCTTACCCTCTCCCTATCCACCCATCACCCCCATACAACCCATACATACATTCACCTACCCTCCTCTACAAACTATGCAGAAACCCAAGGATGTCGATTACTAAAAGACCAGTGTTCCCTTGGTTGAACGGGGGCGTGTGTTTTTGGTGGTGAGGGTGTTGTGACTATGAGAAATCTTCTAGCAACGACGGAGTTCGTTGTGATTTCGGGGGGATGTACCCGCACCCCCTTTACTATATATGTGTCTGGCTTGTTATTCTCGTCGTGGACACCGAATGTGTTTAGTTTAGTTTCCCCTTGGGTGCCATCCGGCCGTTTTAAGTACGGTTCCACTTCGAGTTCGAGCGATCACGTTTTACTCTGCCTCTACTTGAGTTGATTGTAGGGGACGGAAGCCCATCTGACGGGCGAACTGAACCTGATAAGGGTTCGCAGACTTCGTTTCATATTTAAGACCCTGTAGTCTGGACGGGGTGCGTATATATTTATATCATAGGAGAGAACATGTTCAAACCTTTTAGGAGATATTAATGTCAGCAATGTCAAATTATTTGGAGAATAAAGTCTTAGACTATGTTCTTCGCGATCAAGCAGATTGGGCTCCAACCGCTGTGTACCTTGCGTTGCATACGGCTGATCCTACTGATGCCGGTTCTGGTGCAGAGTGTTCTGGTGGGTCTTACGCTCGTCAGGCTATTACTTTTAATGCCGCTCACGCTACAGCAGGTACGATAGACAATTCGTCTGCTGAGGAGTTTGCTTCCATGCCTGCTTGCACTGTGAGCCATATAGGTATTTGGGATGCTTCTTCTTCAGGTAACCTTTTGTTTTATGGGGCTGTTACGGCTTCTAAGGCTGTGGCATCTGGAGACACAATTTCGCTTGCGGCAGGTGCGCTAGTTATAACATTGGCATAGTCCAATGGCTACGAACTTTCCGGGATCGTTAGATACCTCTACACAACAACCTGCGCCGTCTAGTACAACTGATTTAGACGCGACAGGGTATGAGCATGACGTAGTTCATGCGAATCATTCTGGCGCTCTTATCGCTGTGGAGACAAAACTAGGGGCTACTGATTCTAATGCTTCAGCGAATGCTGTGCTTGTTGGTACTGGTTCGTCTGCTACTTCTTGGACTACTACTCCTACTATCAGTGGTTTGGTTACATGTTCTGGTGGTGTCTCGGCTCCGTTGTTGATTAATGCTCAGACGGGAACGACCTATACTTTTGTGCTCGCGGACGCAAGTAAGCTTGTTACAGCGAGTAACGGTTCCGCTCAGACGTACACTGTGCCTCCTAATTCTGGGGTTGCGTTCCCTACTGGGACTGCTATCACGATTATTGGTATAGGTGCTGGTAAGGTTACGTTGGCGCAAGGTTCTGGTGTGACGATTAACAGTAAAGACTCTGAGAAGGCGATTGATGGGCAACATGCTTCGGTGACGATAATTAAGACAGCTACAGACACTTGGCAACTTATCGGCGCTTTGCAGGCTTAACATGTCTTTTGTACATGGTCTGTTAGGTTCATCTTCTAGTCAAAGTAGTGTACCTGAGACTCACGGTTGGGTTCTTATAGAGACAGTCACGGCTTCGTTAACTGGTGAGAGTAGTGACCATATTCTTGGTACTACTACTAATGGGCCTTGGAGTGATTATCAAGTGTTGCAAATAAGATGGGGTGGTTCTTCTACTAACACAACTGCTAGTAATCATCCTTATATGATAGTTCAAATGGGACATACGAGTACGAGCATGACTGGTACTTATGATATAGCCGTACACGATCATTATCAGGCAAGTGAACGTGGCCATGATTATTACGATCAGTCGAGTCCAATAAACGAAGGTTACACAGCTCAAATAATAGATCAATCGTATTCTACTCCTGATAGGAATAAAGCTCATGGGACGTTCACTATATTCAATCCGAACGACACAGATAATTTTAAAACTTATCAAAGCAGTTATGTGAGTATGAGTGCTGGTTCAGAAGGAAACAAACCGGGAGATGATATGTATGGCGATCAGTGGGGTCAAAGTGACTGGACTAACGCTGTTAAAAATTTAAGAGTTTATATGGGTGCGGCTAGTGGAAGTAAATGGGAGATAGGTTCGTACATGTTTTTGTATGGTTTAGCAACAGGAAGTAGCGGATCGTAATGCCAGACGTAGGAGATTCAGCTTTAATACATTATTTCGGCGGTGAAACAACGAGCGATACTGATTTTAGTGCTTTTACTCCTGATTTAGATGATTCTTATAAACACACTCATTTTGTTCTTCGCGCCGCTTGGAATGGTAATGTTAGTGTTCCCAGTTCCCCTACCGTTTATTTTGAGAATAATGACGCAGGTAGCTGGGATTCAGGCGCTCATTACAACAGAGGCGTTGCTTGGGGGTATGGAGCTAATCGTTATGCGTTTGGAGATAGCCGAACATCGTATGGTATTCTAGGCGCTCTACCTTTTTCTACTAGTGATACAGCTTCTTTTACAGACGATGTTGTGGGTTGGACAGAAGGAACTATTTGGAATCACAGCGTATCTGATGCGGCTACAACAATAACTTTTAGAAGCGGCGCTCATAACACTGCTGGTACTACAGCAAGCGGAGCGACTGTTTATAACTATTTTTATTGGGGTTGGGTGAATTACAGGGTAGCAACTAAAGCCACCTCAATACATATAGGTAGTGGTTCTTATAATTGGGTTCAAGGTTCGCGATTAGATTTGTGGGGGGTGACAAGCTAATGGCTTCTGATGGTTTAACATGGAAAGAATCTTTTGTTGTTACTAATGACACAACTTCAACTCATAATCTTGCTTTAGGGTCGGCTGGGGTTATTTATTTGTCGTGTGCAGGAAACGACGGCGACACAGGCCATGTTAGTTACGAATACGGTTGGATTTACGGAAGGGTTTACAACGCTACCGATGGGTGGGTTACGAGTAGCACCTATGATTTCAACCAGCTTTATGCGGCTAGTGCTTATTTAACTTCTTATACAAGTGCTAGTACTTATTGGGCGTATATGGCTATAGCAAATAGTCACGTTACTACCGACGATCATCAATGGGGGGTTACAAAAATTGAATACCGTAACATGCCTAATTGTGGTTTCGTTTGGTGGCATGACGAATTTTGTACAGCTAACGACACGAACACCACAGGATCAGGTTTAAGTAACGTGTACGGTGATCTAGATTCGTACCCTCCTTATTCGTGGATTGGTCGCGGAGGAGGTAGCGAAGAAGGAAGCACAGTTACAAACACTTATTTAGGTTTGACTTTTACAGGTAATAGCCATAGTTATTACGCTCCGGGTTCTAGAATAGATCATTATGTAATGGATGTTGGGTAAGGAGAACAAATGTTAAGACCAGCGCATGTAATGGAAACGGATCCTAATGATCCTACTAAAACT
>Ga0066836_10001400_pt1 | contig 12643 bp, 9 predicted proteins | sample ETNtaG_18_FD_71568 | JGI IMG/M metagenome (GOLD analysis project Ga0066836, IMG submission 71568) | Marine microbial and viral communities from oxygen minimum zone, Eastern Pacific Ocean - ETNP201302SV91 | ecosystem: Environmental > Aquatic > Marine > Oceanic | place: Pacific Ocean: Eastern...
AGGAGGTGGACATCGAACTTAACGCCCTCAATGTTCGCCTTGGTTTTGCGGCCGACGTGCAGCTGGTAACCGCCCAGACTCAGCTTCGCCAGTTCGGCCTCGAGCACCGCTGCATCGAGGCCGATGTCGATCATTGCGCCGAGAAACATGTCGCCGCTAATGCCGCTGAAAATATCGAGGTAAAGCGTCTTCATCCGATCACGTAAAAGCGAAGCCCGGGACGGGATTAAACGCTGAAGTAGGCAAAGGGTCTACCAGTAAAACACCGGGGTGCCAGATGTGCGCTCGACCATGCCGACCAATTTACGGCCTTCCATCTTGGTTTTCTGCCAAGCAACGTGGCCGTCGAGGTAATTCAGGTTTCCACCGGCCGGGTATTTGCCGGAATTATCCAAGTGAGCCGTCTTGTGCAACTTGGCCCATCCACCGCGTACCGTATCAAATCCATTGTTCAGTGATGAGGAACAGGTGGCATCGGCGGTGAGAACCCGGTCGGAAGGCGACGGCTTGACCGTCACACCCCTCACCTTGATCGGCCGGGTTGACATCGTGTAGTTGATGTTGGTCTCAACCACGCGCGCTGCCCACGGTATAGTCAGGGCATAGCCGATGACCCGGAAATGTATCTGTCCAGTAAACTGCCACAATTCTTTGTCGTTCTGTTCGAGGAACGACGGGCAATATAGAATGTTCCGCTGGAAGCCCTGCTTTTCCATGGCGGCGACGACGTTGATTCCGGCGTCCCACGGCCAATTACCAGTTCTTTGGTCAAACTTGTTTCGGTTGTGCGGCAGTTTATTGTTATTTTCATCTGCGTACATTTGCCATGCAAGCGACATTTGCTTGAGGTTGTTGAGACAGCTGGTCCGCTTGGCGGACTCCTTCGCCCGGGCCAGTGCAGGCAATAACAGGGCCGCAAGAATGGCGATAATTGCGATCACTACGAGTAGTTCTATTAAGGTAAACCCACAAAACTGTTTACGTTGATTAACAAAGTTATTTTTCATTTCAACAAAACACATCGGAGCACACCTAGTTTCTATTGCGCCCATGCTCTATTCAACTTTTTATTTCAGGCTCGGATCTGAAAGCAGCCTGCCGTTCGTGGAGATGACGTGGATGCCGTGCGCGTTCGAGCTCGGATGGAACAGCTCCCAGACCACCTCCTTTTTGCGATTCACCTCAAACACCCTCACCTTGCCAGGGTTGCGTTGTGCGTAACTGCTGATCACCGTGTTGCCGTTGGGCAGTCGCTGGCCACCGCATGGGTCTGCAAAACGTCCTGCAACGTGTGAGTTGTCCACGCGCCAGATGACTTTGCCATCACGATTAAACTCCACCGTCTTGTTGCCGTGCGTTAGATTGACAACCGTATTGCCATTGGGCAGACGGATTGCAGTAAATGGCCAATTCTCGGCAGCGCGGCCGCCGAGTTCGGCAAGGTCAGTTTTGATTTCGTTCACCACCGTGCCGTCTGGGCTGTATTCCTTCACCTTGAATGCCAGCAGATGCGGCACGAGGTAATTGCCGTTGGGCAGCTTGCGAGCCATCCTCGTCTGCATGTGGTCGTTGTCCGTCTCTGGCCTGAGCGGCACTTCGACGGCGACTTTACCGCCTTTTGTAATCTCAAGCAGGCGCGGCTTTGGCCCCCGCTCGACGACCAGCGTGTTGCCGTCGGCCAAGCGCCACGCGGTGCCGAGTTCCTTGTTGGGCTTGGCCAGGGCGTATCGCCACACAACCTTCATGTCGCGCGTCATTTCCTTGGCGACATTCCGCGCTGAATAAAGAATGTTGCCACCAGGCAGAACAGAGCCATCGCGCGAATTCTCATTCACCTGCCAGACTACCTCGTTCTTTTCGTTGATGAGTTGGGTGAGCTTGCCGCAGATCAAGATGCTGTGGCGGATGCCTTCGCTGCTCACCTGCTGAATAATCGGCTTGTTCTCTGCTAAGGCAAATGCGCTCATCGCAAACAGCGACACGCCGAGAATGGAATTACGAAGTGATTTCATGCGCGGCGAACCTACCCCGCCACCCCCGCTTGGCCAAGCGGCTAGTTATTCAGTCTGCAAATCGACAAGGTGGATTTCGCCGTCGGTGATCTCGATATTCAGCGGGTGGAGGCTAGCTCCGGTGCACGGCCCCTCGATGCACAGGCCGGTTTTTGGGTGATACATCGCGCCGTGCGTTTGGCAGACGAACAGGTTGCCGTCGCTACTAAAAAACTCGCCGTCGCCGTAGTCTAGAGTCAGCGGCTGGTGGCGGCAGATGTTTTCGTAGGCAACGATTTCGCCCCTGTAATTAGCCACAAAAGCGTCCACCCGGATGCCGTCGCGCTTGAATGAAAACCGCTTGGTCGTCCCCTCGGACAGATCGTCGAGCTTGATGAGTTTTTTGCGCATCAGCCCTTGGCCAAGGCGACGCCCTCGTTGAGGCTACCGCGCCGATAACCCCTTGTGTCGAGCGTGACGTCGGTGAAACCGGCCTTGCGAAATTGAGCAGCAACGTTGGCCATCATTCCCTCTCCAACGAATCGCTCCATCTCCGCTTGGCCAAGCTCAAGCTTGGCCAGCGCGCCACCGGATTGCTCATGATGACGCACGCGTACTTCACTAAAACCGGCGGCGCGCAACACGTCCTCAGCCTGCTCTATCATCGCCAGCTTCCCTGGCGTGACCGCCTGGCCGTACGGGATGCGCGAGCTGAGGCAGGGCATCTGCGGCTTGTCAGCGGTGGGGAGGCCAAGCGCGGCGGAGAGTGCGCGGATTTCCCCCTTAGCCAAGCCAGCCTCCTTCAGCGGGGCACGCACTTCAAAGAGTTTAGCAGCCTCGGCACCGGGCCTGTGATCGCCAATATCGCTGGCATTTTCTCCGTAAGCCAGCACCGCGAAGCCGCCATCGATCGCGATCGGCTCGAGCCGGGTGAATAGTTCATGCTTGCAATAGTAGCACCGATTGACCGGGTTCCCGGTGTAGTCGGCGTTGGCAAATTCCTGCGTGTGGATGATCCGCAGCGGGAAGCCGTGCGCCTCGGCAATCCCTCGCGCCTCCGCCAATTCGCGGCGCGGCAAGCTCGGCGAGTCGGCGATTACCGCGAGCATACGTTCACCAAGCATCTCATGGGCGACGTGAGCCAACAGCACCGAATCCACCCCGCCGGAGTATGCCACCAAACAGGATTCGTACCCGCGCAGGATGTCGCGCAGTCGGTTGAGCTTCTCGTCAGCCACGGCTCAAGGCTGCCCCGGTCGCCCGACGATGTCCAGCGGCCAAGGTGGTCGATTCACAACGACTGGAACTTCCAGCGGTGTCGGTTCAGGCATCATGTTTTATTTCTGCTTGGGCACTTGCTGGGTCGTTTTCAGATAGGCGATGAGGTCGATAACCTCGGAATCCTTCAACGCGGCCAGCAGACCTTCAGGCATCATGGACGTTGGGATAGTTTCGCGCGACTGAATTTCCGACTTGGCCACGGTCACCGGCGGCAAGCCGACAACGCGCAACACCAGTTGCCGGGCGTTCTCGCTGGCCAACGTCCCGGCTAGGGTCTGACCGCCGCGCGTGGTGACGAGCAGCAGTTGGTAGCCCTCTGGAATTTCGCCGCTTGGGTTGAGGATGTTCTCAAGAATGTAGTCGAGATTCGCACGGTTCGAGCCGGTGATGTCTGGGCCAATCTCGCCGCCGTTGCCGTAGAGTTTATGGCAGACGGTGCAGGTGCGCTCGAAAATCGCGCGGCCGTTGTGGGCATTGCCCTTGGCTAAAGCATCGCCGGTGAGCAGTACGCGGTACTTGGCAAACGCAGCCTCCTTGTCGGCAGAGAGCGATTCCACCGCACCCCACACATCGACGAAGCTTGGGCCGACGACGCGGCGCATTTGCCGAACGACGTACGCCGGAACATCACGGCGCGGCACCGCACCCGACTTGATCGCAGCCGTAAGTTTGTTGCCATACGACGGACGCGAGGCGAGCGTCTGGATCACCGCCGTCTTGGCTCCAGCATCGAGCTTGGCGTAGCGCTTGAGCAATGCGGGCGGGTAAGTTTTCCCATCGTAAGCCGCCATGGCGCGGATGGACTCCAGCCGCAGTGAATCATCGTCGAGCAACTCAACTAGCCGGCCTTTCAGAGCGTCATATTCCTGTGCTGCCAAGCCGCGCAATGCGTTGCGACGGGCGGCAACCCCGGCTTTTTTGTTGTCGAGTGTGGCGAGCATGGCGGTTGCCGCGCCGGTGTCGCCGAGGATTTGCGCGATCTGCGTAGCCAATGGTGTGCCGTATAGCTTGGCATAGGTCGCGCCCCAACTCGGCGGCGCCTTCACGTCGCGCAGCCCCCTCAAGCCAGCGCTGAAACCGCGAAGCATATCAGCAACCTTATCTTTGCCCTGGACTTGGCCAAGCGCGGCGGAAACAGCTTCCAACTGGCCGGCGTCTACGGCGCGACGCGCAATGTACTCTGTGACGAGCGGCAGCCGGCTGGCACGCGCCAACTCCATCGCGCGGGCAGGATCCGCCGGCACCATCGGCTCGATGCCGTACCAGATCAGCTTGGGCAAATTGTGGTCGCCGGCATCCTCATCGTGCGCAACCAAGCCAGCAGCGATCGCCCAGCGATCGCCCAGCGACATGCGCTGCAGTGCCGAAGCGAGGTAAAGCCGCACTACCGGCGACGAATCGAGCTTGGCCATGGAGGCGAATTTACGGAGCGCTTCGATGGATGGATTATTGTCCTCACAGAGCAGCTGAATCGACCAAGCGCGAATGTGCGCGTCTTTGTCGTCAAGGTGTTTCAAAAGCTCGGATTTGCTCAAGCCACCCGTGACATGCAACGCCCAAAGAGCGCGCAAACGATGATCGGCGTTATTATTTTTGAGGAACATTTTTTCCAGGGCGCGATGGGTGCCTTTGGCCAATTTGCCTTTGATCGCCCTGCCCTGAAGAACAACGCGAGCGCGGCGGGCGTGCCAGGCGCTAGCGCTGGTTTGGTACTCGACTAGTTTGGTATCATTGAGCTTGGCCACATCGGCGTATCGGCCTGCCCAGTCCTTGGCCAAGCTCTCTTTCGGCGAGAGGCGAAAGATGCGGCCGGTGTCCTTTTGCAACACGGCCTTGCCGCAAATGTCGGCATCGTGCCAGTCGAGCACATACACGTCGCCACCCGGGCCAATCTCCATGCTGAAGCCAATCCACTGCGCATTATTGGCTTTCATGAAATCCTTGTGGTGTTTGCCAACGAAACCGGAGCCGCTTGGCACCAGTTCATCCGTCAACACGGCATGCTCATGGATATTGGCCATGAAGATTTTACCCTGGTACTCGTCGGGAAACGCGTCAGATAAATAAACCCGCGCCCCGCCGTGGGCCGAACGATGGCGGTGGTCGGCGATCGTGCGGATGTCGCTGTAAACATAAGGATTAAAGTGACGACCGCCTTGCCGATGGTAAACGCCGCCAGGAATGACGTGCCACAGATGCGGTATCACGCATGCGCTGATGAAGAACTGTCCCTTCGCGTCGTAGTCGATGCCCCACGGATTGCTGAAGCCGTGCGCGACCACCTCGAAGCGATCCTTCACCGGGTGATAACGCCAAACGCCGCCGTTGATCTGTGTACCTTCACCGTCGAACTCAACCTTTTTGGGGTACGCCTCTCCCGGTCTGTAAATACGGCCCTCTTCTTTTGGCTTGCCGACAACCGATGGAGTGAACAAGCCCTGACAACCGTAGAGCCAGCCGTCCGGTCCCCAGTGCAAACTGTTGACCACCTCATGCCGGTCGCGAATGCCCCAGCCGGTCAGGCGCACCTCGATGTCATCGACGTCCGCCCGGTCGTCGCCGTTACGATCCGGAACGAACAGCAAGTTCGGCGGCGCGCCAAGCCACAGTCCTCCCAATCCAACCGCCACGGCCGACGGGAACGGGATGTCCTCGAGGAAGACCGTACGCTTGTCCGCCACACCGTCGCGATCGGTATCCTCCAAGATCAAAATTCGACTGTCGCCGAAAGCCGAAAAGCCTCGCCCACGGGATTCGTAGTCGCGGTTTTCAGCCACCCACATCCGGCCACGGTCATCCCAGCAAAACGCCATCGGCTGGGTGATCATCGGCTCGTTGGCCCAAGCATTGATCGCAAAGCCCGGCTCGATGGTCGAGTTTTTCACCGCCGCCTCAGGCGTGAGAAACTTGGCCTCGCGCCCCTCACGCTGTGCCAACCCCCAAAGTACGGCCGTGCCGCGCTGTCCGGTGTAACGCATCCAATGTTGCGTGAGATCTTTGTCGTTCAGTTTGCCACCATAAACGTGAATCTGATGGCGAATGATTTCGGTTTTGCCTTTGCCAATTTTCCAGTCGCCAAGGCGGGCGCGAACCGGGCCGACACCGAGTTGGCCGTCAACGCGCCACGGTTGCGGGTAGCCGCCGTTCTTCGGGTGATCAAAAATTGCAACATGCCCCCAGTCATCGCGACCGGCTATCTCCATACCGACGTCGAGCCACATGGCGCGCTGGCCTTCGGCGGCGGCGTTGATATTCCGCGCGGCATTGACGGCCTCGCCTTTCGTGCCAGGTTTCCACGGCATACGCAGGAACAGTCCGCCGTAATCGTATTTGCCGATAGTGACATCGGTCTGCGCCTGGCCGCTCCATTCGAGGTCGAGGACATGGCGGTCCCCGTCGGAGCGCATGGCCCAACGCTGCGTCTCGGTCAGCACCGCGTTGCCGTCGGCGTCGAGCAGGTCGTACACCGTCTCCCACTTCACCGACTCGCCCTTGGCCTCGAGTACGTTCATGGCTTTGCGCTTCCAGTAATTATCGGAGGGATGATGGAAATAGTCGCGGCCGTTCACGCGGGTGAACCCCCAGTACAAGCCGGTTTGGTGCCTGTGATGGCCGGGGCTGTACTCAGTGAGCACGCCGTTGCCATCTGGCCCGACAATCGGGTGCAAGTATGGTCGATGATGAGTGCCGGCGTGCTGCGTGACCAACGGCTTGGTCAAGCCGTCACGGTGGATGGTGATCGTCCCGGTACCCTCGTCGAGCCTGGCCTCAAGCGAGGCAGCGGAGGTCGAGGTAGCCAAGCCAAGCGAGGCCAGCGAGGACAAAAAGAATTTTTCGAAAACAGGTTTCATTGTAAAAACAAGCCAAACGACGACCCGGTTCTGGGCAACTCGCGGGCGGCTCGGGCAACGCTACTAGCAGCCCGAGAAATGGCAATTAAAATTGGCCAAAGTGCGGACGACTGAGACAGCCACCCCAACCAAGGTGGGGCGCGAAAAAGGTAGCCGTGCAGCCGTCCGGCCGTAACACTCCCGCCCGCTACTATGTTGAAAGCTTTTTCCCGAACTTTCGCTGCGCTGGCGCTAGGCTTGTCCGGCGCGACGGCTCTTGGCCAATTCACCGATGCGGTTGTGTCGATCAACGTCAAGCCGGTTGACGGCGATACCACGCGCCAGGCGATCGCGCTCACGATCAGCGACACCGCGGCCGGCTCGTCGCTGGTCATCGAGGGCTCGGCCGACTTGGCCAACTGGGAAACGCTTGGTCAAGCGACCGCCGCCGGGTCGCCAACCCAATGGGAACAACAGCGAGCACTTACCGCCACGCCGTTTTTTTACCGCGTCAAAGTCACTGATGGCAGCGACACTCTGGCCGACGGCATTTACGCGATTATCACGACGAATCTCGGCGTGATGACGGCCCGGCTCGAGTACGAGAAAGTGCCACTCATCGTCGCCAACTTTATCGGCTTGGCCGAGGGCACGAAGTTTTACAGCAAGGATCAGCAGTCGTTCCCGGCCGACCCCGATGGCAAATCGTACTTTGACGGGCTGATTTTTCACCGGGTCATCAAGGACTTCATGATTCAGGGCGGCTGTCCGCTGGGCAACGGCACCGGCAATCCCGCCTACTGGTTGCCCGACCAGTTTCATTCCGACCTCAAGCACGACGGCCCGGGCGTCCTCTCGATGGCCAACTCTGGCGAGCACACGAACGGCAGCCAGTTTTTTATCACACACGCCGCGACGCCGTGGCTTGACTTTACCGACATCCGCGCCGGGAACCACTCCGTCTTCGGCAAAGTGGTGCGCGGGTTGGATATCGTGGACGCCATCGCCGGCGTGGCGGTCAGCGGGACGAACAAACCCAATACCGATGTCGTCATCGAGAGCGTACGCATCTTGCGGGTCGGGGAGAAAGCGGAGGCGTTCGAAGCCACCGAGGCGTCGATCGACCAAATGCTGCAGGACATCGCCGCAAGTCAGATGAAGGAAATTCAGGAGGCGCTGAACATCGAGCCGACCCACTCGGGACTGATTTACGAGGAACTCAAGGCGGGAACCGGCGAGTTTGTGAAAGGCAGCGACACGGTCACATTTCATTTTGTCGCGGAGCTGGTCTCCGAGGCAAACGAGTTTGGCCGGGTGTTTGCCGACTCGGTGAACCCCCGGCCCGCGCCGCTAAAAATCACGGTAAAGGAAATGGCAATAATGCTGCCGGGCGTTGGCGAGGGACTGAAGCTGATGAAAAAAGGCGGCCACGCGATGCTCTACATTCCGCCCGAGTTGGCTTACGGAAAGCTCGGCTTCTTCGCCGTGCGAGTCCCCGCGCACTCGGTGGTGCTGATGGAGGTGCTGCTGAGCGACGTAACGCCGGGCGGGTGATCAGCGCAACTTGGCGCGGTAAAACTCCTGCATCGCGCGAGTGGTGTTCGAGTATTCGAGCACGCCGGAGCCGTCGATCAACTCCAGATTCGGCCCGGGCTCCCATGTCTTCAAGTCCGGACTGCGATCGAGCGAAAACCGTTGGCCGGGAAAGCCGCGAAAGCCGAAGTTGTTCGTGATCCCGCCGTCGGCGGCAACGGCGCGATCCCAGCGGATCAGGATCGGGGTGGTGCGCGGGATGATTTCCTTTCGCAGGATAATTCCCTCGAGTCCCACGGACAGCAATTGGCCGTCGTTGGCCAAGGCGCCGTAGAGCGACAAGCCGGTGATCGTGCCCTTGGCCTGCCACGACTCGAGGTCGGAGCTGGTCAGCACCGTGCCGTTAGCGCCGACGACGTGCCACGCGTCGCCGACTTGGGTAACGTCGTTGAGCCACTGGTCAGTGCCGCTCTCGCGCTTGGCCCATGTCTCGCCGTCTGCGCTTGTGAGGATGGTTCCCGCCTGGCCAACGGCGACGAGTTGGTCGTCAAACGCGCGCACGCGATAAAGCCACTCGGTCGTGCCGGAGGCCTGCACAGTCCAGTCAGCGCCGTTAGTCGAGGTGAGGATGATGCCGTCCTCGCCGGTGGCGACGAAACGTCCCTTGAACGCCTCGACGCTCGTAAGGATGCCGGTGGTCGGAGCCTGGTGCTTGCTCCATTGCTTGCCATCGCTCGTCGTCAACACCGTGCCCTTGCCGCCGGTAACGACACACATCTCCCCAAGCGCAGCCACGCCCTGCAGGTCGTTCTCGGTCGGCTTAGGATCCGCAACCTCCCAGACAACACCGAGTGTGTTGACCTTGTTTGTCACCGCCTGGCCAAGGTCATTTTGAGTGACGACATTGGTCCACGAGTTGTGACTGGTCAGCAGTTGGCCGTGGTTGCCGACAGCAACGAGCAGGTTCGTGGTTCCGCCGACGCCGAGCAGGATCGACTCAGTCGCCGACTCAGGCACGACCTCAAGATTCCACGAGGCACCGTCGTGGCTGGTCAGCACGGTTGCGTGGTCGCCCACGGTGACCATCAGATCGCCGACCCGGTTGATGTCCCAAAGCCAGTTGCGCACCGAGTCGGCGGCGCTGAACCAGTAAAGGTACTTGTCATCCTCCTCATCACGGACACTGTCCACCAGTATGCCCGTGCGGCCGCCGAGCAGATATTTGCCTTCCACCTCGATGGCGCAATAATAGGTCCAGTCAGGCGGCGGTGAGGGGTTGGTCCCCTCGTCATCCTCAAGCAGGTCCACCCAGTACATGAAAAAATCAAGCACACCCTTTCGCACGACGTTCTCACCAGCAACGATGACCTCCGATGCCGTGCCGGTGACAGCGTTCAAGTTTTTGTCGGTGCCGGATTGGGCTGCAAGCCATGACAGGCCATCATTGTAACTGAGCAGCACGACACCATCATTGCCGACCGTCCAGAGACGTTTGTTGACGTAGGCCAGCGCGTTGAGGTCGCGGTTGCTCCGGCTCTGGCGCTTGGTCCACGAACTGCCGTTGGTGCTGGTGGCCACAAGACCGCCCTCACCCACGGCGACGAAAAAGTTTCCCGTCCAAATCAGCGCGTGAATATGGTTGTTGTACCCAAAGGTTCGCTTGCGCCACTTCTGTCCGTCGGTGCTGGTATAGAGCATGCCGTCGTCGCCGCCGGCAACGATCGTTTCGCTCGAGGCCGCCAGGGCGCGAAAGTTCCCGCTCGCAGGCTTGTCCAGCTTGGCCGGTTCAAACTGCTCCTCACTCTCGCTGTAAAGGAGTATGCCGTCGTCGCCGGCCACAATCGCCTGTTCATTAAAGAACACGGTGACACGCAGCGTATGCTCGACACCGCTCTCTCGGGGAAACCATTGTACCATGTTTTGGCTGGTGTGGATCGAGCCGTTGTCGCCGACCTCAATCGAAAAGTCTTCGCCCTTCGCGATGGCGCGAATGGAGTTGCCGTGCGGTCGAGGGTTGGACCAGCGCCATGGCCCCTCCGCCGCCTTGGCCGAGCGCGGCGCGATCGACGCCACCATGCCAAACAACAGCAGCGCCATGGCCCAACGCGAATGGATTATCATAAAATGCACCGGACGATTTCTTTTAAATAACTCACTGGTTATCAAATGCTTCAACTCAATAAAATAACTCACCGTTTTCTATAGCAATAGCGATACCGATCAAAAAAACGATCCAATTGGGTCGTTTTAGTCAACAAATCGATGATCAAATGTGTGATCCTGACGCACTTGGGAGTATTCGCATCCCGACCAAAAAAAGGGAAAAAGACCTCCCAACAAAACAAGGGCAGGCATGCCTTAAACATGCCCACCCTCAAGAAATTCAAAACTTGGTAAGCATCGAACGACACTCAGCCAAGCGGGCCAAAATCTAACGACGTTGACCGCGGTTCTTTAAGCGACCCTTTCCGCCACCACGATTCTTATCACCACCGCGTTTGCCAGCGCTAGCCTTTGGGTTTGAACCAGGCCGGCCTTGGCCGCCACGGCGAACTTTATTTCCACGCGGCTGACCCTTTTGGCCACCGCGAGCATGTTGAGCCTTAGAGCCGCCCGAACCTTGGTGACTGCGTGATCCCATCGAACCGCGAGGACCCCCAAACCCACGACGGGCCTGTGAGCCACGGGAACCCTGATCGCGTCGGGCGTGCGCTCTTTTGTCACAGTCCTTTTTTGCGTGAACTCCGCGGCAAGAGCCACGATCGCGATCACCCTTAGCCTGAACAGTAGTCGTTCCTCCTGCAACGATCATCAGAGCAGCCGTCATTGCTATTATCCTCTTTAGTTTCATAATGTTATATTTTCTATTCTCCCATCCCAGCCACGTTGCCAGGTGCTTAACTAGTCGTTTGTAGAACGGGGTTGGTTACAACTTTTCCGCAGGCCAGTCTATTGATCCAACTCATCAGCCATGACCATCTCTCGCGTGTAGTAGATAAGCCGGCCGCAGTTTGTGCAGGTGGCCATCTCGCGCCCACTCTTGGCATTGACGATTTCCTGCGTCTGCAACTTCATGTGGCAGCCACCGCAACTGCCGTGATCCACGCCCACGATCGCCTTGCCCTCCTTGGTGTCCAGCAATCGTTCGTAGTGCACGACCATTTTTTTGTTAATTTTTGAAACGATCTCATCGCGTTCCTCATCCAGCGCGTCCAGTTCGCTCTCAATATTTTTTTCGCGCTCGTCGAGGTCGGATATTTTTTTTGCCTCACCCGACTTGGCCTCCTCGGCCACCTGATTGGCCTCCGCAAGCGTTGACTTGAAGGCGTCCTGCTGCTCCATCAGCTCCATCTCCTTCTCCTCGATTTCCGAGATAGCCTCCCGGACATGGTCGATCTCCCGGCCAAGAGTCTGGTATTCCACGTTCTTTTTGGTCTCGAGCTGTTGCTGGGAGAACTTGAGAATCTGCTCCTTCTTGGCCTCCACCTCGTTCTCCAAATCCTTCCGGCGAACCTCCATCTGCCTCTGATCCTGCTTGGCTTGATCCAACACCTGCTGGGTCTGGATGCTGTCCCGCCTAGTTCTTTCGCGCTCGGGGTCGATGGATTCCAACTCGGCCTCAAGCCGGTGGGCCTTAGCGTCGCGATCCTGAAGCACCAGTAATTGGCGGATGTCCTCGTTCATAGGGCCGGGCATCATTAAACACTTCATCGTCCCGGGTCAATGACCGCACGCCGACAACACAAAAAAACGCCTGGCCAAAGCTGCGCGAAACCGTTTGCCAAGTGCCCCCACCCTCGGCATACTGCCCGGCCCTTTGGTCGGGACGTGGCGCAGCTTGGTAGCGCGCCTGGTTCGGGATCAGGAGGTCGAGAGTTCGAATCTCTCCGTCCCGACCATTTTTCCTTTTTCTCCGCGACCACACACAACAAAAAGCGCTTGGCCGCTCAAAGATCCTTGTCAGCCTTGGGGTCGAACACATCCCGTAGACCGTCGCCGAGGAAGTTG
>Ga0066836_10001405_pt1 | contig 12592 bp, 10 predicted proteins | sample ETNtaG_18_FD_71568 | JGI IMG/M metagenome (GOLD analysis project Ga0066836, IMG submission 71568) | Marine microbial and viral communities from oxygen minimum zone, Eastern Pacific Ocean - ETNP201302SV91 | ecosystem: Environmental > Aquatic > Marine > Oceanic | place: Pacific Ocean: Eastern...
GGATAAAGGTTGGGGTTTAAAGGATGAAACATGGAATAACCTCAATAGATTAAAGAAACTTGGTGTAGATACATGGTTTCAGTTAGGTGATAAAGATTTAGCAACCCATATCAAGAGAACTCAGTTAATTAATGAAGGTAAATTATTATCTGAAGTAACCGAATCTCTTTGTAGTTCATTAGATGTTAAATACAAAATCTTACCTATGTCTGAAACAGTTGTGTCTACCAAAGTTAAAACAAATCAAGGCGAATTGTCTTTCCAAGAATATTTTGTTAAAAATAAATGTGTTCCAAAGGTTAAAGAAATAAAATTTAAGGGAGATAGGGAAGCTGTAGTTCCTTTGTATATAAAAGAACAAATAAAAAGAAACGGATTTAGGGGTGTAATTATTTGCCCCTCTAATCCTTTTTTAAGTGTGGACCCAATTTTATCTATTAAAGAAATAAAAGACTTCTTAATCAAATCTAACATACCTAAACTTGCAGTCTCGCCAATCATAAACAATAAATCAGTTAAAGGACCTACTGTAAAAATAATGAAAGAAATGGGTATTTATCCTAGTATTGAATCTATCGCGCAACACTATGAAGGGATAATTGATATTTTGTTGGTAGATGTTATTGATAAAAAAGATTTACCAAAGAATATGGCTATTCAATTTAATTTTGATTCCATTCTAATGAACAGTGAAAAAAAGAAAATTTCTCTTGCTAAAGCATGCTTAGACATGCTGGAAAAGATAACATAATAAATATGATTTGGGCAATTACACCTATTAAATCTTTTAAGAGACCAAAAAGTAGATTAGGTGACGTTTTGAGCCTCAACCAAAGAAGGGTTCTTGTAAAGCACATGTTGAATAAAGTTCTTATAAGTCAAAAGAAAAGTAAATTATTTAAAAAATATTTAGTTGTTACCCAAGATAAAGAAGTAGTCAAATTTGTTAAAGAAGAGGGCTTTGACGTTCTTTTACAAAAAAGACCAGGGCTTAATCAAGGAATAACTGAAGCTTCATTAAAAGCTAAAAGGTCTGGAGCTAAAAGTATATTAATCATTCATGCAGATGTGCCTAGATCTAGCTCTTCAATTTTAAAATCTATAACAAAAAAACATAAAAAATTAATCAATGAATTTAATGAAGGCATAACAATATCTCCAGATGCACTGGGTGAGGGAACTAACTGCATGTTATGCACCCCTCCTGATGTATTAAAATTTAGTTATGGTCCTGGAAGTTGTTTGGCTCATATGGAAAAAGCACATAGGAAGGGAATTCAAGTAAGACTCTATAGATCAAAAAGATTAGAATTTGATATTGATAGAGATTCTGATTTAACTAAACTTGTTAAGAAAAGTGGTTACACTAAAGTCTCAGACTATATACAATCTATTGAAAATGAATGAATCCAATTTAAAGTCAGGTGATGAAGGGGTAATAACTTATAAATCCGCTAACCCTTTTGAATTTTTTCATATATTAAACTCAAAAGACTATGAAGAACAAGATATGTATGGAACTCTTGTTTTCCCTGAAAAAAAGAAGAAAAAATACCCTCTAGTAATATGCATGCATGGTAGCTTGGGATGGAGAGGGCACCATCATGAACATTCCGTAAATTATTTAAATAATGGATTTGCTATTTTCAGAGTCAGTAGTTTTGATGCAAGACAAGTTATTTCGATTGTAGAAGATCAAATGCAGGTAACTTTAGCTACTACACTCACAGATTGCTTTGGTGCTCTAAAAATGTTGTCAAAACATCCTGATATAGATGAAAAAAATATTTTTATTGCTGGATGGAGTTTGGGTGGTTCCACCGCTCTTTATTCGGCATGGGAACCTTTAGCAGAAAAACTAGCTCCTAAAGGGGAGAGGTTTGCAGGACATATAGCTTTTTATCCTGGTGCTTTTATTTGGCCTGAGGAAATGAGATGGAGTAAAGCCCCAATTCTTAATTTAATAGGGAAGAATGATGACTATACTCCTCCCATTCTTGTTGAAATGTTGTCACCAGCAATTAATGAAAACGGAGGTAATAGTAAAGCTATTTACTACGAAGACAGTCATCATTCATTTGATTCCATAGAACCTGTTACATATATTCCTAATGCTATAGCAGTAGGAAGGAAGCATTCTATAATTGGAAGGGATGGGATTCATTTTTATGAAGACGAAGAAGGTAATAAGTATTTAATGAATGAGCCACATGAAAGAAAAAAATTATTTGAGGATAGAGTAACTATTGGGGCGCATTTAGGCGGTAATTGGAAATCTAGAAAAGCTTCAATGAAAGACTCTATTAATTTTTTATTAGAAAACGTAGATTAATTGTGAGAGAAAAAGAATTACTAGATTTATCTAACAATACTAATACATCCGAATTAGTTAGAGAGGCCTCGTCAATTAGAGATACTGGTTTTGGTTCAATAATTACATACTCACCTAAGGTTTTTATCCCATTAACTCATCTTTGTAGGGATGTTTGTCATTACTGCACATTTGCTAAAACCCCGAAACGCATTTCTTCTCCGTACATGTCTATAGATAAAGTTATTGAATCCGCTAAAGAAGCTGAGAAATTTGGTTGCAAAGAAGCTCTGTTTACTTTAGGAGAAAGACCAGAACTAAGATATTCGGCTGCAAGAAAAGCTCTTTCTTCTATGGGCTACTCAACCACTCTGGAGTATTTAAAAGTTTCTTCTCAGGCAGTTATAGAAAACACAGAATTACTCCCTCACTTAAATCCTGGTTGCATGACTTTAGATGAAATAAAAGAACTTAGACCTTTTTCTGCGTCAATGGGAATGATGTTAGAAAGTTCTTCTAAAAGACTTTGTGAGAAGGGAGGGCCGCATTACGGTTCTCCTGATAAAGATCCCGAAAAAAGATTAGCAACTTTAGAGAATGCAGGTAGGGCTAAGGTTCCATTTACTACAGGCATACTTATTGGAATAGGTGAAACTAGGTTAGAAAGAGTAGAGTCACTTCTGGATATTAAAAAGAGCCATGATAACTATGGTCACATTCAGGAAGTTATAGTGCAAAACTTTAAGCCAAAACAAGATACTAAAATGTCTGAGCATGAAGAACCTTTAATGGAAGAGCTTTTATGGACTATTGCTGTAGCTAGAATAATATTTGGTTCATCAATGTCTATTCAGGCACCACCTAACTTGAGCCCAAATAATTTAAGTTTATTGGTGGATTCCGGAATAAATGATTGGGGAGGTGTGTCACCTTTAACACCTGATTATGTTAATCCAGAAGCGCCTTGGCCACATTTAGTTGATCTTGAAAAACAAACCTATGTTTCAGGAAAAACTCTAACTCCTAGACTAACTGTTTATCCTTCCTACATAAATAATTTAAATGAGTGGGTAGATGACGGGCTTAAATCTAGAATTTTAAAACAATCAGATTCTTCAGGGTTGGCCCGTGATACGAACTGGACAACAGGCAGAAATAATCCTAATTTTAAATTAAAGCCTAATTCAATTATTCCATTAAGACACTCTTCAGCTTTAAAAGAGATTGTAGATTTAACTCTAAATATGAAGGAACTAAAAGAAGATCAAATAGTTAAGTTATTTGAAGCAAGAGGACCTGATTTCAATTATGTGAATAAAGCTGCAGATGAGCTTAGGAAAGATTTAGTAGGCGAAGAAATAACTTATGTTGTTAATAGAAATATTAACTATACAAACATATGTTATTTTAATTGTACTTTCTGTGCTTTTTCTAAAGGAAAGACTTCAGAAGGGCTCAGAGGTAAGCCGTATGACATATCTTTAGATGAAATAGTTAGAAGAAGTAAAGAGGCCTACCAAAGAGGTGCAACTGAAGTTTGCTTACAGGGAGGAATTCATCCCAAATATAACGGTGATACTTATAAATCTATTATTTCTTCAATTAAAGAAGCGCAACCTGAGTTACATATACACGCTTTTTCCCCTTTAGAAATTTGGCAAGGTGCTAATACCTTAAATAAGGAGCTTGCTGAATACTTACAAGAATTAAAAGAACTAGGTTTAAGCACTCTACCAGGAACAGCAGCTGAGATATTAGATGATGAGATAAGACAGGAAATCTGTTCTGATAAGATTACAACAAATGAGTGGCTAGAAGTCATGAAGACAGCTCATAGTGTTGGAATGAATACAACAGCTACAATAATGTTTGGTCATATAGATAAACCTATACACTGGTCTAGGCACCTTCTAAGAATTTTAAAGTTGCAAAAGGATACTTTTGGATTTACTGAGTTTGTACCCTTGCCATTTGTTCCGATGGAGGCACCAATGTATATTAAAGGAAAATCTCGTTTTGGCCCCACTTTAAGAGAGTCTATTCTAATGCATAGCGTTTCAAGACTTGTCTTTAATAAATACATACCAAATATACAGACTTCCTGGGTAAAAATGGGACCTGAAGGTATCAAGGAGAGCTTAAATTCTGGTGCAAATGATTTAGGTGGCACTTTGATGAATGAATCTATAACTAGAGCTGCAGGTGCTCAACATGGACAAGAGTTTTCAGCAAAGGAAATAGAAAAATTTATAAAAGGTATAAAGAGAATACCTAAACAAAGAAATACTCTGTATGGAAGTGTTTCTGAGGAAGTGCATTTAAGAGGTGCGCACCCTTTTCGTTTATCTCCAATAAGAAATAATTTAGAAGATAGAAAAAACCTTATTACTAGCTCTAAATGAAAAGAGCATTCTTTTTTTGTTTTATAAGCTATGTCGTTGCTTTAATGGCAGCTTTTTTTAGTGGGTCTTACTTTGTAGGTGAGAATCTTTGGAAGGCTATTACAGTAGGGCATGTTATAGCAACTATCGTAATATATATCTCTAGTGTATTAGTTAAAAATTCAAGTCTTTATGATCCATTTTGGTCCGTAGCCCCTTTACCAATAGCTCTTTATTTAAGTTATGTCTCTTTAGAAGTGGGTGGTAGCTTAACAAAGATCCTATTGGTACTATTGCCAATCAGCTATTGGTCTTTTAGGCTTACAAATAATTGGAGAAGAAGCTGGCAAGGACTAACGCATGAAGATTTTAGATATATTAATCTAAAACAAAGGTTTAAGAAATATTCTTATATTATTGATTTCTTTGGTATTCATATGTATCCAACACTTCAAGTTAATCTATCGCTTTTACCTTTGTATTATGTATTAATTAATGATGTAACGGAAGTACCTCTTTTTCTATACATAGCATCAATATTTACTTTCAGTGCTATTATTTTAGAACATGTAGCAGATGAACAAATGTATAAATTCAGATCAAATCCTGAAAATAAGGGTAAAACAATGGATTTATTATTGTGGAGATTTTCTCGGCATCCCAATTATTTAGGTGAGGTTCTTTTTTGGTGGGGTATATTTTTCATGTCTCTTTCTTTGTCTTTAAGTAATTTATGGTTATTAATTTGTCCTTTAAGCATGACATTAATGTTTACTTTAGTTACTTGCTCTATGATGGATCAAAGAAGTTTAAAAAGTAGACCAGATTATGCTTCTTATATGGATAGAACCTCACAATTATTATTATGGAAGCCAAAAAATTGAAATTTTATTACTAGTATTATGAAAATGTTTGGAATGCCAATTTCTAATTATGGTGACACTTCAGTTTTTCAGTACCGAGAAGATTTAGAGATACCAGAAGTTAATCCCAATGATGTTTTAATTGAAATAAGATCTACATCTATCAACCCTATAGATTTAATGAAAAGAGAAGGATATGGAAAAACTGTTTTTGAAAAGCAGAGAAAAGATTTATTTCCATGGATCTTAGGAAGTGATATTTCGGGTGTAGTTAAAGATTTAGGATCTAGGGTTAAGAATTTTAATATTGGAGATGAAGTGTGGGGAAGTACTTCTAACCCTAAAGGAGGAACTTATTCACAGTTTTCATCTATAAATCAATTTGAGATCGACCTTAAACCTACAAACTTATCATTTAATGAAGCTGCTTCTTTGCCTTACGTAGGTCTTACTACTTGGGCTGCTTTAATAAGATGGGCTAGTTTAAGACCTCAAGATTTAAATAATAAAAAAGTTTTTATTAATGCTGGTTCTGGAGGAGTAGGTACTTTTGCCATTCAGTTATTAAAGAACTGGGGAGCAAAGATAGCCACTACTTGTAGTAAAGAAAATCATGATTTAGTTAGATCTTTAGGAGCAGATGTAGTTATTGACTATAAAGCAGAAAAATTTTGTGAAAAGTTATCTAATTATGATTTAGTTTATGATTGTGTTGGAGATTTTGCAGGACAACAGTCAGTCAGTGAATGTATTGGTATTTTAAAGAACAACTCTAGTTCTCATTACATTTCTTTAAATCATCCCTTTATGAGAACTATAGATAAAAAAGGTCTAATTATGGGTATTCCATCTGCGTTAAAGAAGAGACACGAAGCAAAGAAAAAAGCTAAACCTATAAATCTACATTGGTCTATTTATAGACCAAGTTCCTCAGGTTTAAAAGAAATTAGGAGAATGGTTGAGAGTAATATAGTAAGGCCAATAATAGATTCAATTTATCCCCTTAAGCAGCTACAAGAAGCTCATGAAAGAGTTGCTACGTCTCATGCAAAAGGTAAGGTTGTAGTGGAAGTTATGAAACATGACTAAGCTAAGTGTAAATGTAAATAAAGTTGCTTGGATTAGAAATGGAAGAGGAGGGACACTTCCAGATATTAAAGAAATTTCTAAGATTTGTATCGAAGCTGGTTGTCATGGAATAACTGTGCACCCTAGAGATGATATGCGACATATCAATCCAGAGGACGTAGAGGTCTTAAAAGAATTAACAGAATCTTGTGGAGTCGAATTTAATATAGAAGGTAATCCTTTCTCAGTAGAAAAGGGCCGCTATCCAGGTTTTATAAATTTAATTAAAACTTATAAGCCAACACAATGCACTTTAGTTCCAGATGATCCAAATCAGTTAACATCTGACCATGGTTGGAATTTATCTGGAGATAATTCTGAACTTAAAGAAACCATTGAGGAAGTTAGTATGCATGGATCAAGAGTATGTTTGTTTACAGATACCGATGAATTAACTATCAAAACTGCTAAAGAGATTGGAGCTGACAGGGTAGAGCTTTATACAGGTCCATATGCTGAGAGTTTTATTAAAGGAATAAACAATGACCTTTTAGATCAATACTCTTTGGCAGAGAAATTTGCTCATAGCATAGGACTAAAGGTAAATGCTGGTCATGATTTAAATTTAATTAATTTAGGAGGATTTTTAAGTACTTGCCTAATAGAAGAGGTTTCAATAGGTCATGCACTTATTTCTGACGCGTTGGAATTTGGTATTTATGAAACTGTCAAAAAATACCTAAAGATATGTAATTAATATAAAATTTAAAATTATGGATATAAAAAAAGAAATACAAGATCAAATTAACTCTAATCCAATCCTTTTATATATGAAAGGATCCCCTGATTCTCCACAGTGCGGATTCTCTTCAAGAGCTACTCAACTACTTATTTCTTGTGGGAAACCCTTTTCTTTTGTAGATATCCTTTCAAATCCTGAGATAAGAACTACTTTGCCTGAAGTATCTGAGTGGCCAACTTTTCCTCAATTATTTGTTTCAGGAGAGCTGGTGGGAGGTAGTGATATTATGATGGAAATGAGTGAATCTGGAGAACTTCAAAAACTAATTGACTCTGTTGAAATAGAATCTTAAGTTTGTACAAAGTACAAATTTGACCCATTGTTATAAAGAGCTAGAATATAAGTATATTCTTGATTTTTTTAGGAGAAATATGAAAGATTTAAATTCAAATTTACCACCCTTTGAGCTTGATAACTCTAAAATAAAAAAAGCTTTATTTTTCAGTTCTGCTATTGCTTTAACTACTACGCCAACTATTGACGTTTATGCAGAAGACAAAGAAGCGGAAGAAGAAATTATTGTTACAGCATCTAAAAGGACTTCAAGAATTGAAGATCTACCTATGAGTGTTCAAGCTATTACAGGATCAAGATTAGAGAATGCTGGAGTTAATGATTTTATGGATTATGCTGAACTCATACCCTCTCTTTCTTATATTCAGTATGGACCAGGAAGGTCAGCCTTTTACCTTAGAGGCACTTCAGACGGTAATTTTGGTAATTTAGCTGGTCCAAACACTACAGTAGCTTTATATATAGATGAGTCGCCAATTAATTTTGTAGGATTAAATCCTGACCTACATATTTATGATATGGAAAGAGTTGAGGTATTAAATGGCCCTCAAGGTACTCTGTATGGTTCTAGCGCTCAAGGTGGAACCGTTAGACTTATAACCAATAAACCTCAAAGAGGTGAGTTTGATTTTGGAATTGAAGCAGATACCTCTAGTGTTTCTAAGGGCTCTATGAGTGATAGCATTGAAACATTCATTAACGCACCTTTATCAGACAACACATCGATAAGAGCTTCAGCTTATGAAGTAAATGAAGGGGGTTTTATTGATCTTGTAGCTGGATCAAGAACTTTCAGTGCAAGCAATTATAGTGTTCCTCTTCACGAAGATGATAATTCTAATGAAAGTAGTGTAAAAGGATTCAGGGCTAGTCTTCGTACTTGGTTTAATGATAATTTAACAGGAACTCTAACTCATATTTCACAAGAGTCCTATACTGATGGAAGTTGGGATCACCAACCCAAAACTTTAGGTGATTTAAAAAGTAGTAAAGTGATTGGAGAGTTTACTGATGATGAATGGGACCAAACAAGCTTAACATTAGAAGGATCTTTTAAAAATGATATATCTTTTACTTATGCAGGAACATTTTTTGATAGAGATGTTAGATATTTATGGGATTACAATGATTATGTTGAATATTACAATCTAGACAGTCCTTTTCAAAATGGATTTGGTTATTACAGTTATTACACCTGTGATTATTATACTTACTCTTATTATTATTATGGCACCTGGGATGGAGCTTGTAACAATCCAACTATGTGGGCTGATTACTCCTTAAGCATGGAGAGGGAAACACATGAATTTAGAGTTTCATCTGGCACTATAGAGGATGACTTGCAATGGATAATAGGAGTTTTCTACGATAAATTAGAGAATCCTTATCAATACACTTACAAGTGGCCTGGTTTACAAAGTTACTATTCCAATGGTGTCTGGGGTGGTACAGGTATTGCTGGAAGAGAAGGAATTTGGTGGGATTTAGATAATCTTAGAGAAGACGAAGTAAAAGCAATTTATGGAGAGGCAACCTTTGCTCTAACAGAAAAAATGAGGTTAACTGTTGGGTTAAGAAAGTTTGACTCTAAATACAGAATGGTTGCTAAAAATGGCTATTTTGGTGGTTTTGGGCCAGCTTACTATGGACATGATAATGACAGGGTCGAAGAGGATAGCGGTACATCTCCTAAACTGGCTCTGGCTTATGCATTAGATAATGATGCTTTACTATATTTTAATTTTTCACAAGGATATAGGCCTGGTGGAACAAACAGGACTAATAAGAATAGTGATGCTGCACCTCTATTTTACGATTCAGATAAGTTAAATAATTTTGAGTTAGGATATAAATACGCATCTTCAGATGGCACTAAAAGATACAACGCAGCTTTTTATTCTATGAATTGGCAAGATATGCAATCTGCAAATTTTGATTTAGATCTAGCAAGTATATCCTTCAATTCAAATATAGGAGATGCAATAATTCAAGGCCTTGAAACAGATGTAACTTTGTTAACAGCTAATGGTTATTCATTCATAGCCGGAATGACATTGCTTCACCCAAGATTAGATGAAGATTATGTTTTAAATGGAAATGTCTTGGCAACTGAAGGAACAAGGTTAGCTAATGTCCCTAAAGTAAAGGCTTCGATTGCAATCAATAAAACCTTTGAAATGAAAGGTGGATTAAATGGTTATTGGGACTTGAGTTTGAGTAGAACTGGTAAAAGAAAATCTTCTATGACCAATCCGATAGACCAAAACGCTTATACTTTAGCAAACTTATCTTCTACGATAGAAGGAAGTAATTGGGCTGCGGTTTTATATATTGATAATTTATTTGATACAAGAGCTACACTTTGGGAGTACTCAGGATATAGACCCGAGACTATATTCACTAATAGACCTAGAACTTTAGGCTTGAGACTAAAATATAAACTTTAGTTATTAAGATAGGCTCGTAATTCTTTTATATAACTTGGTCTGGTCCTGCAGCATCCAGCTACAATAGTAGCACCTTCTTCTATCCAATACTTTGCCTCATTAAGGTAGGATTTTTCATCAATTTTTATTGTAGATTCCCAGTGCCTTTCTTCGGCCGTTTCCGCTTTTGATCTAAGTTTTTCTTTATTTATATTCTCAGCATTAGCATATGCTCCAATAGGAGAATCAGTTAACTCCTTTAAATTTTTTAGAGATGGTCTTATTAAGTTCGCAGCACAACAATTTATTAAATAAGCTTCTGCATCTAATCCTTTTAAACTTTCAAATGCTTGATTTATATTTTCTCCGCTTGGTAGCGTATCTTCTTTATCACCATGTAGAGTCCAACTCACCCAGACAGGGATATTAGCCTTTAAGGCTGCTCTTAGAGCACATTTAGCCTCTAGAGCGCTGGCCATAGTTTCACAAATAATTATATCTACTTCGTTTTTTAAGATATCAACAAGTTCGGAATATTGTTTATTCATCTCATCTTCATCAGGTATAAGATCAGCTCTATAGCTTGTTTCTAATGGAGGTAATGCGCCAACAATCTTAATTTTTTCCTTATTTGATTTCTCTACAGCTTTCCTTGCTAATTTTATTGACTCCATTGTTAAGTTTTCTAACTCATTTTCCATGTTCTTTCTAGAAAGAATTGGTCTAGTAACTGTATAGTTATTGATTGTTATGAATTCACTCCCGGCATTAATGTAATCTAAATGTATTTGTTCAATTTCTTTAGGAGCCTCTTTTATAGCTAAGGCAGACCAAATAGAATTAATGTGAGAAGGCACTTCTACTCCCCTGGCTCTCAATTCAGTGCCCATCGCACCATCGCCTAAAATTATATTTTTCATAATATTCCTATTAAATAATCCAATACGACGTTGGGTTCTTCGACCATTAATGTATGACCTGAATTTTTAATTTCTTTAACTAAAGGGTTCTTAAAAGAATTTATTAAGTCAGCAGCTTTAAATGGAGGTGTAAGAAAATCTTTTTTCCCTAAAATTAACAAAGTATCTGCCGTAACCTTTGCTGCACTTTCTAATCCTGAAGAGTAATTGGAACAAGCTTGTAAATCCTTATATATAACTCCTTCCTTAGAATTTTCTAATAATTTTTTTGTTGAACCAGTCATCCAAATTCCAGGGTTCCCATTATTTCCAATTCTAGCTTGATTGCTATATCCCATATAAGTAAGTATATCTATAGCTTCAGGCTTATTATTTTTTGCTGATTCTAGGAGAAAATCTGAGACTGCCATAGGAAAGGCTGTCCCAACCATAACTAGGCTTGTTGTTCTATCTTGTGTTAAGGCTGCTGTTTCTAGGGCTATTAAAGAACCCATACTGTGACCCACTAAAGAGAAATCTTTAATTCCGAGATTATCTAAATACTTTATAAGCCAGTGAGCCATATCTGATATAGACCCCAAAGGACTTCCTTTTGACCTGCCATGACCAGGAAGGTCTATACCAATTACATTTCTTTTTTTTCTTAAAAAATACCTAATGGGTAAAGTCCAGACTGTATGATCCATGCCAGTTCCATGAATAAAGACTATTGGATTTTTAGTATCTGTAAGACCTTCTGGTCCTGAAAAACTGTAAACTCCTTTCATTACAAAGTTTTTTTAACTGCCTTAAATGCCATTTCTAGATCATTAATTAGATCATCAGAATCTTCTAAACCTACTGAAAGTCTAATTGTTCCTTCTGAAATTCCAGCTTTTTTTAGAGAAGCTTCATCCATCCTATGATGCGTTGTACTAGCAGGATGTATAACTAAAGATTTAGCATCTCCTACATTGGCTAGGTGAGAAAAGATATTTAAGTTTTCAATAAAAACTTTTCCTGCTTGTCTCCCTCCTTGTACTTCAAAAGTGAAGACAGCACCACAGCCTTTAGGTAATAATTTTTTGGCTAGTTTGTGATCTGGATGAGATGGCAGAGTAGGGTAAACAACTTCTTTAACTAAATCATTATTATTTAGATATTCAACAACCTTTAATGTTGTGGAGACATGTCTGTCCATTCTTAAACCTAGGGTCTCAATGCCCTGTAATACTAAAAAGGCAGTATGAGGGCTCATACATGCACCAAAATCTCTTGCACCTTCTTTACGGGCACGAGATATAAAGGCAGCAGGACCATATTCCTGAGTAAAAATCATATTATGGAAACCTTCATAAGGCTCACTAAGTTGAGGGAATTTTCCAGATTCATCCCAATTAAAATTACCACTATCAACTAAGAGACCTCCTATCACTACACCATGTCCAGAAAGGAACTTAGTGGCTGAATGAAATATTAAGTCCGCACCTAAATCAAAGGGTTTTATTAAATGGGGCGTAGTAAAGGTTGAATCTACTAATAGAGGAA
>Ga0066836_10001406_pt1 | contig 12590 bp, 10 predicted proteins | sample ETNtaG_18_FD_71568 | JGI IMG/M metagenome (GOLD analysis project Ga0066836, IMG submission 71568) | Marine microbial and viral communities from oxygen minimum zone, Eastern Pacific Ocean - ETNP201302SV91 | ecosystem: Environmental > Aquatic > Marine > Oceanic | place: Pacific Ocean: Eastern...
AATTAAAAATGTAATTCTTGCGGCTGATAAAACTCGTGAAAAAAATCCAAAAAAAATGGGTCCTTTTGTAGTTCCTAGAACCATGTCAAGCACTGCATCAGCAACTTTGGCTGTCCCATTTAAAATTAAAGGTGTAAATTATACAATTAGTTCAGCTTGCGCTACTAGCGGACACTGCATTGGAAATGCAATGGAACTAATACAACTAGGAAAACAAAAAATTATGTTTGCTGGAGGAAGTGATGAAGTTCATTTTGCAATGACAGCTATGTTTGATGCAATGACCGCATTATCATCAAAATATAATGACACTCCAGAAAAAGCATCCAGACCCTACGATAAAACAAGGGATGGATTTGTAATATCAGGAGGCGGAGGTGTTTTAGTTTTAGAAGAATATGAACATGCAAAAGCAAGGGGAGCAAAAATTTATGCTGAAATTACTGGATATGGAGCTACATCTGATGGCTATGATATGGTTGCCCCTTCAGGAGAAGGCGCTGTAAGGTGTATGAATATGGCATTAAGTTCTAGTAGAAATAAAATTGATTATATAAATACACATGGAACTTCTACTCCTGTAGGCGACATTACTGAACTTAAAGCCGTTGGTGAAGTATTTAAAAATTCAATTCCTAAAATAAGCTCAACAAAATCACTTTCTGGTCACTCACTAGGTGCAACATCGGTACATGAGGCTATATATAGTTTAATTATGATGAAAAATAACTTTATATCTGCTTCAATAAATATTAATGAAATGGATGAAGAAGCAAAAAAATACCCGATAGTAACAAAGGTAGAAAAAAACGTAACTTTAAACTCAATAATGTCTAATAGTTTTGGGTTTGGAGGAACCAATGCAACTTTAGTTTTTGAAAAGATTTAATTTATGAGTTTATTAAAAGGAAAAAAAGGTTTAATAATGGGTGTAGCAAACGATCGTTCCATAGCTTGGGGAATAGCAAAAAAATTATCTGAACATGGTGCTGAACTTGCTTTCACATATCTAGGTGAATCATTGAAAAAAAGAGTTGTTCCTCTTGCAGAATCTTTAAAATCAAACTTTACTCTAAGCTGCGATGTTGAAAAAAAAGAGGACGTGAAAAAGACATTTGAAGATATTAAAAAAAAATGGGGAAATTTAGATTTTGTTGTACATGCTATAGCTTTTTCAGATAGATCTGAACTTTCAGGAGAATATTTAAATACATCCAGGGAAAATTTTTTAAAGAGTATGCTTATTTCATGTTTTTCGCTTACAGAGATAGCAAAAGAAGCTTCAAAAATCATGAATACAGGTTCTAGCATGTTAACTCTTACTTATGAATCTTCCAAAGTAATTCCTAATTATAATGTTATGGGTGTTTGTAAAGCAGCTTTAGAAACAAGTGTAAAATATCTTGCAAGAGATTTGGGATCAAAAGGAATAAGAGTTAATGCTATTAGCGCAGGTCCTATTAAAACATTGGCCGCATCGGCAATAGGAGATGCAAAATTTTTATATAAATGGAGTGAAGATCATTCTTTATTAAAGAGGAACGTAGATATTAATGATGTCGGTGGCTCAGCCTTATATTTATTAAGTGATTTAGCTTCCGCAGTAACTGGTGAAATACACTATGTAGATGCTGGCTATAATAAAGTTGGTATGCCAAACCCAAAAAATATTACTTAACTGGCCTCTTTAATTGAAAGTTTAACTTTACCTCTATCAAAACCAATAACTTTTACTGAAACTTCATCGCCTTCTTTTACAACATCAGAAACTTTGTTAACTCTTTTCCCTGCCAACTGAGAAATATGAACTAAACCGTCTTGTTTGCCTAAAAAATTAACAAATGCACCAAACTCCATTATCTTGACAACTTTACCTTTGTAAATTTTTCCCATTTCAGGTTTTGCAACAATACTTTTAACCATTTCCATTGCTTTATTTCTTGATTTTTCATCTGGTGCCGCAATGGTAACTTCACCTGTATCTTTCACATCAACTTTTGCACCGGACAATTCTACAATCTCCCTAATTGTTGCTCCTCCTTTGCCTATAACAGCTGCTATATCTTTTTTATCAACCATAACAGTTTCTATTTTGGGAGTATGTTTTGATACTTCTTTTCTTGATGATTTAATTGTTTTATTCATTTCTTCAAGAATATGCCCTCTGCCTTCCTTGGCTTGATTAAGAGCCTGATCCATAATCTCAAATGTGATTCCAGTAATTTTTATATCCATTTGTAATGATGTAATACCATCTTTTGTACCCGCCACTTTAAAATCCATATCTCCTAAATGGTCTTCGTCACCTAAGATGTCAGATAAAACAGTAAATTCTTTTTTTTCTTTAATTAATCCCATTGCAATTCCAGCTACAGGTTCTGCTATTGGAACAGCAGCATCCATAAGCGCTAAAGAAGCACCACAAACTGTAGCCATCGATGAAGAACCATTAGATTCCGTTATCTCAGAAACTACTCTTAAAGTGTAAGGAAATTTTTCTTTATCAGGTAATGATGAGTTTAGAGCTCTCCATGCTAATTTCCCATGTCCTACTTCTCTTCTACCTGTACCTATTCTTCCTGTTTCTCCTACAGAAAAAGGAGGAAAATTATAATGTAACATAAATCTTACTCTTTTTTGTCCTTCCAAACTTTCTATTCTTTGCTCGTCTTCTGTTGTTCCTAAAGTTGTTGTAACTAATGCTTGTGTTTCCCCTCTAGTAAATAATGCCGACCCATGCGTTCTTGGTAAAACTCCCACTTCACATTTAATAGGTCTTACGTCAGACAAACCTCTACCGTCTATTCTTTTTTTAGTCTTAAGTATTTTTGTTCTTACAATATTTTTTTCTAGATTTTTTAATTGTAATAATATTTCAAGTTCAGAATAATTTTCATCTTCCTTAAATAAAGATTTGCATTTTTCCGTTGCTAAATCAATCAATTCTGATCTTTTTTTCTTATCCTTTTCTGAAAATGCTTTTTCTAAATCTTTTGTTAAATCTTTTGAAATTTTCTTGTTTAGCTGGCTATAATCTTTTTCCTCTATTTTCCATTCCTTTTTTCCGCATTTTTTTTTAAGATTTTCTATTGCTTTTATTACTGAAGAAAAATTTTCATGACCAAATTTGACTGCATCTAACATTTGTTTTTCACTTAAACCTGAAGCTTCGGATTCAACCATCAACACAGCATCTTTGGTTCCTGCAACAACTAAATCTAATTTTGATTCTTTTAATTGTTCTTTTGATGGATTTAAAACATATTTATCTTTTATATATCCAACTCTGGATGCCGCTACAGGGCCTTGAAAAGGTAAGCCTGAAATTGCTAAGGCTGCAGAAGATGCAATGATTGATAATATGTCAGCTTCATTTTCATTATCATAAGAAAGTACGGTTGGTAAAACTTGAACCTCATTTCTAAAACCTTCTGGAAATAATGGACGAATAGGTCTATCTATTAATCTTGAAATTAATGTTTCAGATTCAGTAGGTCTTGCTTCTCTTTTAAAATATCCTCCTGGAATTTTTCCTGCTGCATAATATTTTTCCTGATAGTTTACAGAAAGTGGAAAATAATCTGTTTCTGGGTTTACTTTTCTTGCTCCTACTACGGTTGAAATTACAACGGTTTCTCCACAGGTAGCAATTATTGCTCCGTCAGCCTGTCTAGCGACTTTTCCGGTTTCTAGTGTAAGTTTTTTCCCACCTAGCTTTAGCTCTTCCTTAAATATTTTAAACATTTACTTTCTTAAATTTAATTTTGTTAACACGTTTTTATATGACTCTAAATTATTATTTTTCAAATAATCCAATAAACGTTTTCTACGATTTACTGCAAACAGCAATCCTCTTGTTGAATGTTTGTCATTTTTGTTTTTCTTAAAATGGTTAGTTAAATTATCTATTTTTTCACTTAACAAACCAATCTGTACTTCGGATGAACCTACATCTTTTGAATTAATCTTGAGAGATTCAATTAATTTATTTTTAATTTTTTTCATATTTGTTTATTTTTTTGTATCAATCTTTCTATTTTTTCAGCATAGTCGAACGATTTATCACTAATAAAAGAAACCCTTGGTAAAAATTTCATGTCAATTTTTTTTGATAGTGCTTTTCTAATTAAATGTGAAAATTCTGTCAATGTACTAACTATTTTGTCAGAATCTTTTCCTCCTAAAGGTATAACATATGCTCTAGCATTTTTAAGGTCAGGACTCATTCTAACTTCTGTTACTGTTATATTTTTTGTTTCTAAAATAGGAACTTTTGCTTCATCTTTTAAAAAAATTTGCCCCAATGATTGTTTTATTAATTCTCCGACTCTCAATTGTCTTTGCGAAAATGCTCCACTATTATCCCGTCTAATCATCAAATTCTTCTTTCCGTTTCAACAATTTTATAAACCTCAATTAAATCTTTCTCTTTAAAATCTGCAAAATCTTTAAGGGTTATACCACACTCAAGTCCTGCAGCGACTTGTTTTGCAGCATTTTTTTCCCTGTAAATACTACCTATTGAACCTGTATATAATACATTTCCATCTCTTATCAACCTAGCATTTAAATTATTAGCTATTTCTCCATTTATGACTTTTGAGCCTGCCACCTTCCCAATTTTAGAAACTTTGAAAATTGCTTGAACTTCAGCTGACCCAACAATTTCTTCTTTTACGTCAGGTTTTAATAAACCCGATAATGAATTATTGATAAAATCTAATACTTCGTAAATTATATTAAAAAATTTAATTGTTATTTTATGATTTTCAGCTAAACGTTTTGCCTCTTTATTTGGTCTTACATTAAAACCGATAAGAATAGCATTGGATGCACTTGCAAGAGTAACATCTGTTTCTGTGATCACTCCAATATTTGATAAAATAATTTTAGGCGCAACTTCTGCATGTTCAATTTTTTCAATTGCATTTTTTAATGCTTCGCTTGATCCATGAACGTCAGATTTAATAATTATTGGAAGTTCTTTTGGTTGATTTGTATTATCAAATGCTGAATCTTTATTAACCGAAATAGATGTCACTTGTTTCGATTTACTATGTTCGACTCTATAATCATTTATTTCTTTTGCTTTATCTTCTGAATCAACTACAGCAAAATCATCGCCTGCTAAAGCAGATTTATTCATACCTAAAATTTCAACTGGAGTAGCTGGTAAAGCAAAATCAACTGTTTGACCTTCATCATTTATCATTGCTCTTACTTTGCCCCAGGTATTACCACTTATAAAAAAATCTCCTTTTTTTAATTTACCATTCGTAACCAAAACAGTAGATACCGGTCCTTTTCCCTTATCGATTCTAGACTCTAAAATAATTCCAGCAGCAGAACCTTCAAAATTTGCTTTTAGATCAAGAAGATCTGATTGAAGAATAATATTTTCTTTCAACTTATCTAGATTTTTTTTAGTAGTTGCTGATACTTCGGCAAACAATGTGTCTCCGCTCAATTCTTCTGCTATTAATTCATATTGAAGCAATTCATTTTTTATTTTCTTAGGATCTGCTGCAGGAAGATCACATTTATTAATTGCTACAATGATAGGAACTTTTGCTGCTTTAGCATGGTTTATTGCTTCTATGGTTTGCGGCTTTACTCCATCATCAGCTGCCACAACTAGAACTACAATATCTGTAACTTTTGAACCTCTTGCTCTCATTTCAGTAAAGGCTGCATGACCAGGAGTATCTATGAATGTTATGTTTTTTCCTGATTCTGTTTTAATTTTATAAGCACCTATGTGCTGAGTAATTCCACCAAATTCCCCTGCTACGACATTTGTTTTCCTTAATGCATCCAACAGTGATGTTTTGCCATGATCAACATGACCCATAACAGTTACGATTGGTGGTCTTGTTGTTAAATCTTTTCCATCTTTTTTTTCTAGTTTTAAACTACTTAAATCAGGTTTTTTTTCTCTTATTGGTATATTTCCAAATTCTTTTACAAGATACTCTGCTGTATCAGCATCAATTGTATGATTTATGGTTGCAACTACACCCATGCCTAATAAATGTTTTATAATTGCACTGGCCTGAATTGCCATTCTATTTGAAAGCTCTTGTATACTAATTTTATCTGGAATATTCACTTCGTGAATAATTTTTTTTGTTTCAATATTTTGCTTAACTGCAACCTGATTCTTTTTTTCTTTGAGTCTGGCGCGTTTTACTGAGGCTAAACTTCTTTCTCTTCCTTCTAAAGAATCATCATCTAAAACTTTTGATAAGGTAAGTTTATTTTCTCTTTTTGAGATAAAACCTTTATCTTTACCTTGTGTACCTTTTTTTTGAGGCAAATCATCTTGAATATTTTTAAATCTTTTTGTGGCTCTTTCTTCTGCCATCTTTCTGATATCAAAATTTTTTCCAGTTGCTGGTCTTTTTTGAATAAAATTTTCGTTTTGCTTAGGTTTATATTTATTATCCTGCGGTTGGAATTTTTTTTCACCCCATCTTTTTGTAGATTTTTTTTCTATTACTACGGAAGTTTTTCCTCCACGCTGCGAATAATTCGAAACATTATGAGGTTTTTTTGATAATACGCTTAATGTAAGCGTTTTTTTCTTTGTTTTTTTTTCTTCCATAGTCGAACATCTCCCTTACTTAAAAATAATATTTCTAGCATTAATAATTAAATCATCTGCTTCATTTTTTGTTAATGCAAACTCTTCTAAATATCCGTCAATTTTATACCTGACACCCTTTTTTTCGTCGTAACCACCTATTAATTCATCTGAAGATAATTCGGCAAAATCTTTGAGAGTTTTAATTTTTTTTTCTCCTAAAGTTAGTAACATTCCAGGTGTAAGTCCTTTATGATTTATTAAAGCATCATTAACACCTAAATCTTTTAATTTTTTTCCAATATTTTCTTTTTCCTTATCTAGATATTCTTTTGCTCTCTCTTTTAATTCTTTCGCTGTGCTTTCATCTATTCCTTCAATTTTTGAAATTTCTTCTGGTAAAGATTTGAAAATTTCTTCTATAGTTGAAAATCCTTCGGCTACTAGAAGTTGTCCTAATGTTTCATCCACTTCTAAATTTTTTACAAAAATTTCTGTTTTTTCTTTAAACTCTGATTGTCTTTTCTCAGACTCTTCTTTTTCAGTTAATATATCGATTTCATAATTTAGTAATTTTGATGCCAGTCTAACATTTTGTCCTCTTCTTCCTATTGCTTTGCTTAAATTTTCTTCGGTCAAAATTGCCTCTATTCTTCTATTTTGTTCATCAATTATTACTTTTTGAATTTCTGCAGGCGCAAGAGCGCTCACAACTAGAGAGGCAACATCTTCTGACCAATGTACTATATCTATTTTTTCGCCGGAAAGTTCATTAACTATTGACTGGACTCTGCTTCCTCTCATACCTACGCATGCTCCAACTGGATCAATAGAAGAATCTTTAGAATGAACGCAAATTTTTGCTCTACTTCCTGGATCTCTAGCGGATGCTTTTATTTCTATAATTCCGTCGTAAATTTCTGGCACTTCTTGAAAAAATAGTTTTTCCATAAATTTTGGATTAGCCCTAGATAAAAATATCTGTTGGCCTTTGGTTTCTCTGAGAACATCATAACAATATGCTTTTACTCTGTCCCCTGTTTTTAAAATTTCCCTAGGAATAGACTCTTCTTTTCTTAAAATAGCTTCTGATCTGTTCAAGTCTATAATTGTGTTTCCGTACTCTAATCTTTTTACTATACCACTTAAGATTTCGCCTTTTTTATCAATAAAATCATTATATTGTCTTTCCCTTTCAGCTGCACGTACACTTTGAGTTATTACCTGTCTTGCTGTTTGCGCAGCTATTCTTCCAAAATCAACTGGCGGAAGTTCTTCAAAAATTTCATCGCCAACTTTAATATTTTCTTTATTATTTTTTATTTTTGCTGCATTTTCTAGTGAAATTTCAGTATCAAAATTTTCTGGTAAATCAACAATCGTTAACACCTTATGCAAGGTTATATCTCCACTTTCTCTATCAATTTTAGCTCTTATATCATTTTCTGACCCAAATTTTGTTTTTGCAGCCTTCTGTATCGCTGCTTCCATGGAGCTTAGAATAATTTCTTTATCAATAGATTTTTCTAGAGCAACAGCCTCGGCTATTCTTAGAAGCTCTACTTTATCAGATCGTTGATTCAGCATACTTTTATTTTGTTTCCTCTAAAAAAAAATGGGCAAAAGCCCATTTTGAATTATCCAGGTAACTTAAGGTTTTTTTAAGTTATATTTATTCTTTTTTCAAGAACTACTTTTTAAAAACTGCAGTTTTATCTGTTTTTTCCCATGAAAAAGAGCCGTTAGAACCTGGTTTTCTACCAAAATGTCCGTATGCAGCAGTACATTCATAGATTGGTTTGTTTAATGATAGCATTTCTCTAATGCCTCTAGGGCTAAGATCAAAATTATCATTAATTAATTTTTCTACATGTTTAGATTTTTCTTCATCACCATCAAAAAGATCAACATATATAGATAGGGGTTTAGAAACTCCTATTGCATAAGCAAGTTGAATTAAACATTTGTCAGCAATTTTTGAAGCGACAACATTTTTAGCTACATATCTTGCTGCATAAGCCGCTGATCTATCTACCTTACTTGGATCCTTGCCAGAAAAAGCTCCTCCACCATGCGGTGCAGCTCCTCCATAAGTATCCACAATAATTTTTCTTCCTGTTAATCCCGAATCTCCATCAGGTCCACCAATTATAAATTGTCCTGTTGGATTAACATAAAATTCTTCATCTTTTAATCCTGATAAAAGTTCTTTAGGAATAGATTTTTCTAAATATGGTCTAACTATTTCTTTTACTTGAGCCTGATTCACTTGAGGTGAATGTTGCGTAGAAATAACAACTGAACTAACTTTTACAGGTTTTCCATTTTCATACATGAGTGTAACTTGGCTTTTTGAATCTGGTTCTAATTTGTTTGCTGTGCCATTTTTTCTATCTAATGCCATCAGCTCTAAAATTTTATGAGAATAGTAAATTGGAGCAGGCATTAAAACTTCAGTTTCATTACATGCATAACCAAACATAATTCCTTGGTCACCAGCTCCTTCGTCTTTGTTTTCTTTTGAATCTACTCCCATAGCAATGTCGGCAGACTGAGAGTGTAAGTGGACATCTATGTCACAATTTTTCCAATGAAAACCTTTTTGTTCATATCCAATATCTTTAATGCAGCCACGAACTTTTTCGATCAGCTCATCTTTTTTTATTTCTGGTCCTCTCGTTTCTCCTGCCAAAACAACTTTATTTGTAGTGGTTAAAGTTTCGCATGCTACCCTAGAAAAAGGCTCTTTTGATAAATATGTATCAACAACCATATCTGAAATACGATCACAAACTTTATCTGGATGCCCTTCAGAAACTGACTCGCTTGTAAATAAATATGATTTTTTGCTCATTAAATTTTAAGTTTTTTAAAAATTAAAGTTAGGAATATATACAAGAAAATTATTAAAAAAAATATTTTATTTCCGTAATTTGAAAATAAATTAGGCTCACTAAAATAAGGAAAATTCAGCTCAATACTACCTGTCTCTCTCGTATTAAGGGATTTAATTACTCTTCCATTGGGATCTATAAATGCTGAAATTCCTGAATTTGCAGATCTTGCAACAAAAACTCCTTCTTCAATTGAACGATAAATTGCTTTTGTAAAATGTTGGTGAGGTCCTATTGACTTACCAAACCAAGCATCTTCTGAAATATTAATTACTAAATCTGGAAATTGATTTTTTCTTTTAATTTTTCCTGAATAAATTATTTCATAACAAATTAATGGCAGAATCAATTTATTATTAAATTCATTACCTAAATCTATTATCTCTCTTGTATTTCCTGATGAGAAGGAATTGTATCCTTGGGTTATTTTTTTTAAACCAAATTTAGATAAAATATTTTCAAAAGGCAAAAACTCTCCAAACGGAACTAGATTAACCTTGTTATATAATGATAAAATTTCTAGCTTGTGATTTAAAAGCACAAAACTATTAAAATACTTTTTGCTATCAGTATCGTTAAAATGATTTATTCCTAAAATAATTAAGTGATTTTCTGAAAATTTTTCCTGAAATAAGTCTTTATATTTCTGACTAATATCCTCTAAATAAGATTCATAAAATATTCCTTCTGGCCAAATAAATATGGTTTTTTGATTCTTTTGAGCATCACTAATTTGTATTAGTTTTTCTAATTGAAGTATTTCGGGTTCTTCATAGTAATCTTTGAGAGAGAAATTAGGCGCAATTATCTTTACACTAAGATTTTTATCAAAAGAATAATTGCTATTATTAAGTTTAAATTTTCCATATAAATAATTACCGAAAAAAAATATTAAAAAAATTAGAAATAAAAAACTATTTTTTTTAATATTTTGTTTTTGAAATAAAATAAATGGTAAACAAAAAAATGAAACGGAAATTAAACTTAATGAATATGCCCCAATTAAAGAAAGTATTTGGATAGTTTCTGGTGACCATGACCAAGTATAAGAAATTAAATTCCATGGAAACCCTGTTAATATATTTCCTCTGAGAAATTCAAATAAAGAAAAGATCAAAGAAAAAAACAATATATATGAAAAGCTTTTGTCTAAAAAGGGTCCAGAAATTAAAATTGCTAAACCAAAAAATAAAGATAAAAATAAAGGAATTAATATAAGAGCAAAAGGTATTAAGCCAATAAACATTTCATCGTGAGTTAAAGAAATAGAAATCCAGTAGTTCCCTAATAAAAAAAAACCAAAACCAAAAGAACTTCCTAGATAGAAATAATATCGATTTGATTTTTTTTTCCTATATATCGTTTGTGTTCTTTTTTTAACTAACGAAATTAAAAATAATAAAAATGAAAATGTAAAAAAATTAATAAACGTTATATTATAAGGAGCAAAACCAAATATTGTTAATGCCCCTAGAAAAAAAGGTGCTAAAAATATAACAAAAAACTTATTATTTAATAAAATATTCAAATTAAATTTAATATCCTTTTTTCAATTTTGTTCATTTTGTAATAATCTTTATTTTTTACATGATCATATCCAATGAGATGTAAAAATCCATGAATCCAAACTTTATCAAATTCATTAAAAAAATTATTTTTTTTTGACCTAGAATTAATAATTTCATAAGAAGCAGCTATATCACCTATGTAGATTTTTTTTTCCTTTGTTAATTTTAAATTTTTTAATGTAAAATTTGGAAAAGATAAAACATCAGTAGGTCTATTATGTTTTCTAAATTCTTTATTTAGTTTTTTCATATTCCATGAATTAGTTAACAAAATAGTAAAAATTATATTTTTATTTTTTAAAAACTTAACAATTTTAGGAATCTTTACTAATTTTTTATTAAAATACCTTTTTGGATTTTTTATTTTATCATGCCAAGATTTAGCATTTATCTCAACATTAACCTTTATCATTACTGTTCTTTTGATATGCTTCTACAATTTTAGTAACTAAAGGATGTCTAATTACATCATTATGATCAAAGTTTATAATACTTATTTCATTAATTCCTTTTAATATTTTTTGAGATTCGATTAATCCTGACGACTTTTTGTTAGGTAAATCAATTTGAGTAGGGTCCCCATTCACAACCAGTTTTGAATTTTCTCCGATTCTTGTTAAAAACATCTTAATTTGCGTACTTGTAGCATTTTGGGCCTCATCAAGGATAGCAAATGAATTTTTTAAAGTACGTCCTCTCATAAATGCAAGTGGAGCTATTTCAATTTCTCCTGATTCTATTTTTCTTTGTATTTTGTCGTAATCAAATAAATCATGTAGAGAATCGTATAAAGGTCTTAAATAAGGATCTATTTTCTCTTTCATATCTCCTGGTAAAAAACCCAATCTTTCTCCAGCTTCGACGGCAGGCCTTGATAAAATTATTTTTTCAACTTTTTTTTCTAGCAACATAGTTAGAGCTACTGCAACAGCTAAATAAGTTTTACCTGTACCCGCGGGTCCTAAAGACATAATTATTTTATTAGTTTTGAGAGCTCTAACATATTCTTTTTGTTTTCTTGATCTGGGTATGACAGATCTTTTTGGAGTTTTAATTACTTCTTCCAAAGGTTGGACAGTCGATTCGTTTTTTGTGTCTTTTATCATATCTTTATTTAGCGATGCAATTATATCATTTCTATCTATTTTATTATCAGATCTAAACCTACTAATTAAATATTCAATAGCATCTTTTACTTTTTCATTTGCACGTTTTTGACCTTTGATAACTATAGAGTTGCCTCTAAAATAGATCGCAGAACCGCTTACTTTCTCTAATTCCTTAAGATTATTATCAAAAGAACCTGCTATTTCCATTAATAATTTGTTGTTAAATATGTTGATATTTATAGAATTATTCGAACCATACACTATTGAAACTTCTTTAGCGTTTTTATTTTGTTTATTCAATTTCACTAATTTATGCCGCTTTCACTCTACTTGTTTTATGAAAACCAAATAAATTATTTCTATTGTAAGATGCAATTTTTATATTTGCGATCTCGCCAACATTACAATTATCAGATTCAAATATAACTGGAATCAT
>Ga0066836_10001407_pt1 | contig 12590 bp, 14 predicted proteins | sample ETNtaG_18_FD_71568 | JGI IMG/M metagenome (GOLD analysis project Ga0066836, IMG submission 71568) | Marine microbial and viral communities from oxygen minimum zone, Eastern Pacific Ocean - ETNP201302SV91 | ecosystem: Environmental > Aquatic > Marine > Oceanic | place: Pacific Ocean: Eastern...
CTGCCCTTATGTAATATAGAAAACAGAAGGATTTGCTCCCAATTCAGGTTTTCTCTGAATAGTTGGGTTTTCTGTCAAAATTTTACGAATTTCAGATTCCTTATCATACAAATTACCAAAAGTTAAAACTTTTTCGGGGCATGTTTCCACGCATGCTGGTAGCTCCCCTTTTACTAGGCGTTCAGAACAGAAATTGCATTTTTCAACAACACCACTCTCCCGTGTAGGATATTCAGAAGTAATATTTTCAATTGCAGGTCTTGGATCTCTCCAGTTAAAACTACGAGAACCATACGGACAGGCCGCCATACAAAAACGGCAGCCGATACATCGATGAAAATCCATTTCGACGATTCCATCGTCCATTTGAAAAGTTGCACCAGTTGGACAGACTTTCACACAGGGTGGGTCAGCGCAATGGTTGCACAATGACAGAAATGGTTTTTCACTTGTTTCTTGAGCTAGATATTGCTGGTTCTTGCTGGGAAAAACTTTTGCATAATCACTTTTCCAGATCCATTTAATTTCATCTTTAGGATTGCGAAAGTCAGGTACATTATGTTTGTCATGACAGGCGTCAATACACTTTACACAACCATCCACACATTTTTTCATATCAATCACCATACCCCAGCGGATTTTCTTTTTTGAATTAATTTTTTCGCTTGAGTTTGCAGTAAATCCTGTTGAGTATTTACTGATAAAACTGGAAACTATTCCGGCTCCAGCTATTGCACCGGCAGATTTTTTCAGGAAATTTCGTCTATTATTGATCATTTTTCTATTCAAACAATTTTAAGTTGGTGTCTGCAAATTGTTGATTTCTGGCAAATAAATTATTTTGCAGTTCATGTTGTTTTTTCCTTTCGGTATCCATTTCGGATAATTCTGTGTGCCCACCACTTTTTGGTACTACATGGCATTCCCAGCAATACGGTTTGACGCTGACATATGTGTGACATTCCTCACAAAATTGTTTTTTGCTTACATGGCAGCCCAGACAGGTCTTTGTAAGGCTTTTTTCAAGCATACTCCCATCAGGCATGATGTGAAAGCGCTCACCATCGCGTACTACAGAATCTTTCCAGTTATTAAGGAGAAGCATATGATTTTTTCGCATGTACTCTGCTGGAGCAACGCACTGTTTACCTTTGGTCTCCATCGCAACTTTGGGAAAATCCTTCGGATCAATATTTTGCCAAAAAGGAAAAGTTACACCAAGCAAAAATAAAGACAAACCCGCGAAAACGAGGATTTTTTCATTCATTATTTCCCTCAAAATTGGCCATTTCATCTTCTCTCAGGTCTTCAATTCGTTCATCTTCTCCTTCCATCTTCAAAGCATTACCCACTAGTTCATGTAGCCCATAGACGGAGACTCCAGGATTCCAGTATTTCATTAGTGGCGGAAGACTTGCCCTGTCAATTGCACAAATGGCAACAAGTGCGTTAACGTCAAATTTGTCTTTGACGTGCTTTACAGCATTTGCCCGTGGAAATCCTCCACGCATCCGAATATCCATGTATTCATCTGAATTCAAACCGCTTCCGGAACCGCAACAGAATGTTTCTTCCCGAATTGTATTTTCTGGCATTTCGTTAAAACTATTACAGACATTTCGTAAAACATATCGTGGTTCCTCCAGCATACCCATTCCACGAGCAATGTTGCACGAATCATGGAAGGTTGTTTTTAGATGATCGTTACGCCGAGGATCTAGATTTAGTTTTTTTTGATGAATCAAATCTGCGGTAAACTCAGCAATGTGAACCATTTTTGTTGAAACCGCATTCCGAAATTTAGTCCCAGTAATTGGCGAAACGGGTTCCTCCATGAAATCAGCAGGGCCGTTCATGGTATCCATGTACTGATGGACCACGCGCCACATGTGTCCACACTCGCCTCCCAAAATCCATTTCACGCCCAAACGTTCAGCTTCATGATACATTTTAGCATTGAGCTTTTTAGTTGTTTGATTGGAGGTGAAATAGCCAAAATTCCCACCTTCAGAAGCATAAGTACTGAGTGTGTAATCAAGACCAATGTGTTCAAATAACATCATGTAGCCCATCATAGTGTAAATTCCTGGATCGCCAAAAATATCTCCGGAAGGTGTGATGAACAAAATTTCTGCACCCTTGCGATTGAAAGTCGGATTCACCGTAACTCCAGTTTGATCTTCAATATCTTCAGCTAAAGATTCAACCACATTTTTGAAAGTGTGTGGTTCAATTCCAAGATGGTTTCCGGTACGGGTACAATCAGCAACAGGTTTGGTAATCCAGTTGATGTTGGTTCCTGCCAAATTCAGTAATTCCCTCCCGACAAGTGTGACTTCTGCAGTATCAATTCCAAATGGACAATAGACGGAACAACGCCGGCATTCGGTGCATTGATGGAAATACATAAACCATTCTTTAAGCACATCTTCCGTTAAAGGTCTTGCTCCCACCAGTCCCTTAAAAAGTTTTCCTGACCAGGTAAATTCATGCCGATACACTGAGCGTAATAATTCCGCCCTGACTACAGGCATATTTTTCGGATCACCACTTCCTAGAAAGAAGTGGCATTTATCTGAGCAGGCCCCACATCTGACGCAAATGTCCATGAATAATTTGAACGAACGAAATTGTCCTAATCGTTCTTTCATTCCGTCTATGACAGCATTTTGCCAGCCATTTTCAAGTTGCCAGTCTTGATCTTCCGGGCTCCATTTTCTAGGATTATTAAATCCCAGACTTTCAATTACATCTGGCTTTGCTGGATGACACCAGTTTCCGTCTCGGAACACAACAGGTATATCCAGCCACTCCATTCCAGGACTATTGCCTTTCAAGAGACTTGGGGATAAATTATATTCTGTTGTGAGTTCAGATAGTTCTGGGGGATTTTTTGACATGATATTTTCTTTTTTTACTTATAGAGTCAAGGGAAACATGTTTAATACTACCACTTAAACCTTTTTTCATTGTGGTTATTTTTAAGATTTAGAATTTTCAGTTTTTTCAACTGGCAAATCAGCTTTAATCATTTTTTCATGAAATTCATCTTCATACTCAGCATAAGTTCTAATTTTAACATCTGGATTCCATGGATTAATGTGACGTTTTTCACGGCTGTTGTTAGCTAAATTTCTAGTTGGACTGAGGAAAACTCCTCCCATGTGCATCAACTTACTGGAAGGGAAATACATTGCCAACACGCAGACGAGAAACAAATGGACATAAAAAATGGCACCAATTTCGCCAGGTGGATCCATGCTGAAGCTTGTCAGTCCCTGCATTAAAATTTTGACGGCAACCACATCTACCTTGTCCAGATAGCGCATACTGATCCCACTCAAGACTATTGCCAAAATCAGGAACAGCGGGAAATAATCTGTGGATAGAGAAATGATCCGCATCTGTGCGCTAGCCAATCTGCGCAACACCAAAAATGTTACTGACAAAACCGCCAGAAGGTCGGTGATATAAAGTGTTGGAAGAGTAATTTGTAGAAACCCGTCTGAACTTTCCAGGAACTCAACAAACCATGGAACTGAAGATAAAAAAAATCGATAATGCCTAAGAACAATAACCAGCAAAGTCCAGTGAAAAACCAGTCCTGCTAACCAAAGCCATTTACTAGAGCTGTACGCTAGTTTAGGCCCTGGAGCAAGTTCAGCCTTTGTATTTCGGAACAAAGAGCGGAAAAATAAAACTTCCAGTGACATTCGGCCGAGCACACCCCAAAATCCGGAAGGGCTTTCAAATTCGTTTTTTTTAATCCAATCTAGAGATTTCGCTTGACCACAAGTGGTGGGAATACGGAAGGGAACCGGTGATTTAACCCAGTCGTAAATTCGCCAAATAAAACCCACTAAAAATACAAGAGTGGCAAAATATGGAATTATGACTCCAAAAAAATAATCCAGGCCAGCAGAAATTCCTGCATATGCAGTTGCAGCAAGAAATATTACTGCAATTAATGGAAAAACAACCTTCATATTCCTGCCTTTTTCAAGAGCATAAATGCTCTATTTTTACTTTCATCAACTTTTAGTTGATATATCTTTTCCCGGTGTCCAACATAAGAATCAAAAGCCTCAAGTGTCATTTGTTCGACGCGGCAATTAAATTCTCTCCATTCTTTTGCACCAAATCCGACTCCTGTTTTTTTTGCAATTTCCCTTACAATTCCTTTTAACTCATAAAACATAGCCATCGCTCTGGACGGTGGAAAATCCTGAATAGCTAAAACTCTAGTGATTTGATCCATTGCGTGGGAAAAATGTTCTCCCTTGTTTGAAAAATGTGCTAAAATTCCTGCTAAACCTTCTGCCATTTCGTGACGAATTGGATTTTGAAACTGATCCATTTGAGTCATTATAAGAGACTTCTTTTGCTCAGAAAATATGCTCAAACGACGAGCTAGCCACTGTTCATGAATTTTTTCTTTATTTTGCTCTATCAACAGATCAAAAGGGCTATCCATTTTTTGAACCAGCTGCTTTTCGAAAACGTTCTAATGCTTTGCCGCTAGATAAGATTTTTTTTACTACCAAAGCCGCATCTGAGAGAGAGTTATAACGATCCAAATGCCAAAGAGTCAAAGATGCACTGTAAAGCAAAGCGTCTCTTGTAGGACTATTTTTACCTTCCAATGCAGCCAGTCCTTCTTTTGCCGCAAGTTTTGCGATTGCAGCATTGTTTTCATCAGGTCCAAATTCTCGATCTTTTTTTGGCTGCAACTCTGGTGGAATTGGTACCAGTCGATTTACCTGCTCAATACCAATTTCTGAAGGATCAGCTTTAACAACTGTATCTTCACTATCCTCCGAATAGCGGATAAATTCACCACGCTTGCGCAATGAAGGAGTTACTCCTCCTTCAGTTCCCCGCAATAAAAGTGCGGAATTAAATCCTGAATGTCGTGCTAGCATAGTGTAAATCGGCGGATATTCATTGTGTACATATCCGGTCAGCAAGTGGGTTTTTTTAACTCCACGAACTGGACCTGTCAAAACTTCGGCAGTTGAGATAGCTGCACGTTTGACTATTTTCTTGCGGAATTCAGCTAAACTATACAATCTTCTGCAAAAATTTCTTTGATCAATATAGGCCCAGCCAATTTCCGGATTGCTAATCTGCTTTCCTACTTCTTCTACGGTTAATTCCACTGAAATACCCGCTGCCTGTAAAATTTGGTTGTGTGTCACTCCAAATTTTGGACCTACCGTTTCTATTCCGTGTGATACCGCTGGGACACCAGCCTGAGCTAACAGCACTGGTAAAAAAGGAGAAGATGGAAGACTGCGGCCATAACCGTTATAAGGATCCGCTACATCTACTATTTCATCTACATCTGCGACAATAATTTTTGTGTTGTCACGGATGCCCTGCAAAATACCTTTATTTTCATCGCTAGTTTCGCGTTTAACTCGTAAACCAATTAAGAATACTGCAGACTGGATTGGATCAACAAGTTCCTCCAAAACAAGACGCATACCTGCCCGTGCCTCATCGTAAGAAATACTTTTACTCATATGAGGACCAGTTGCAACCCGTTGGATGATCGAAGTCATAGTTTTTTCTGGGTTAGCTAGTAACTTTTCAAATATGGCAGTCATGGATTCTCGTAAAAAATTTTTAGTACAAAAAATTTAAATGTCTTTGTGCAGGAAATATGTTTCTTAATCCATGGCAATTTTAAAATGTCATAAAAAAGTAGCTGGTCTGATGCACTTATAAATTTTGTGATTCTGCTGTAGGCACTATTTTCATAGCCAACTGCTGACTTGATGTTCTTCAACCAATTCTACAAAACCTTCATAGTCAATTGAAGTAACTCCTTTTGCAATATTTCCAATCCCTCTTGCGTTTAAGTCCGAACTAAGCGCATAAACTGGATTATTTTTCTGAACTTGGGCTAAAGTTTCAGAAAATTTGTTGTTGTTTTGCACCGCATAAACTCCGTCCTCAATAAAAAGGACAGGGTCACCCGGCTGAAAAAAACGGGAGGAAGTTTGAAAACTGTTTCTTCCAAACGGAGATTTGTTAATTGTATGTAACATATTTTATTACGATATGGATTAAGAAAAATTTTTTGAAAAGTACATATTTTAGTGATGAACTACAACATCCTGTTCGGCCATCATTTTACCAATTTCCACTGAACTCAAAACTTCAACATCGATAACCAAATCATCTTCTGTGAGACCACGTTCTTCAAGAGATAGTTGGTCCACATAAAGTTTTTCTACGTCATAGCCGTCTAAAGCTTTGAATGTATTTGAAAATCCTTTGATTTCAAGGTCTTCTGTGTCTTGACCTTTTTTCAATGCATAAACTCCATCATCAATAAAAGCGACAGAAATATCTTGATCGTAAGCTGCCATAATCAAAATCATTTCGAGGCCCTCATAGGTGTAAATTGTCCCGTGAGGAGCATTTCTCATGATATGCATTATCTTTTTAACTATTTCATAATCTTCATTATCTGCCATTATTTAATCTCCAAAAGTCACAAGTCTATCATTCCGTATTGCAATGTCCGTGAGGTTCCCTAGCCCGGTTATCTCGCCACAATCAATCAAAACATCGTCGTTTATTCCACGTCTTTTTGCAGCAGCAATGCAAACCATCATTTGAACTTTTTCCTTTTGACAAAGTTCAACCCATCGATTCCCAATATCCCTGTCATCTTGAGGAGGGTCCATGTTTTTACTTGCGTTGTTTACTCCGTCATTATAAAAAAAAACGGCATCAATCCTGTGTCCTTTTTTGATAGCTGCCTCAGCAAATTTATATGCAGTATCTGAAGCTTGATGATTGTAAGGTCCTTCCTTTACTAAAATTCCTATTTTCATTTTTCAATATCATTTTAAGTTTTCAAGAAAAATAAACATCCGAAACCCCTGTTCCTTTTAACCGTTCAAAATAACGTGAACGGAAAAAATGACGTGTATTTTTCTCATCATCGACAAAGGCATTTCTGCGATGCAAAACATTGTTACTTATCAAACCCATTCCAGGCTCCAAAAGGCTGGTAAAAATATAGTCAGAAGTTCCATCCAGGATTTGATTTAATAATTTGAGGGCAGCCCTGGTATTAGAACTATTATCCCATATAACATTTTTTTCTCGGATAGTGTAGCGCATATGAAGATCTCCTGAAGGAGAATAACTAAATACCGGACCATTTACTGTTTTACGCTCCACCTCTCCGTCTTCACTATACCTTGGAGGGATGCTAAGAACATCGGGGAGCATTAGTGTCCTTATGTGCTCTGGTTCTGTATCACGTAAAAGAATGTATGTAATTTCATGATCGATCAAACTGTTTTCACCACCACTCCCAGCCTTCTGAACCGAGTGCAGCATCATTGAAAAAATTTGCTCATTCTGTAAATTGTAATAACCATCAGTATGCCAATTGATGGCCTTGTTTGTGAATGGGACATAACGGTGTCTAATCCCTGATTCAACTGCTGAGAGAGAGGTGATGGAATTTTCATCCGCCAACCAGTTTTTATTGATTCCTGTAACTCCGAACTGTCGTGCAATCGCAAATGGGATTTCTGGATCTGGTTCATTTCCAGTTTTGCCAGCATAAACTACCATGTTTGATTTGCGACAACACATTTGCAAAGCCTCAAACTCGGATTGTTTTAAGTGGCGGGGGTCATTAATTTCTACCAGTAAATCTTCAAATTTTTTTGGATAATCTTTGAGTTTTCTGTCTCTCCATCTCCAGTATGTTTCGTTATCTTCAAGGTTAAAAGGATTAATGTCCATAGACAGTTTTTTTTGAACATGATGAGTTAGTCTTCCTCAGCCATAATTGCTTTTGCGGCAGCATACACGTTAAGCCAGGTTTTAGAAGACTCAGCAAATGGTTTTTCTACATATTGGGCAAAATAAAGATGATCTTCTGCATCTTTGAGATCGCCTTTTTTAAGTGATGCCAAAGCTTTTTTACCTGAAATACCAGCATCATAACCTGTCAAGCGGACCTGTTTCCAATAATTTATTGCTTCAGAGCGGTAAACAAATGTTTCAGGAAGTTCTTCCGCCTCCTGCAGTGAGTTTATCTCAGTTTGTCTTGGACCGAAAGAGACGGTCCAGCCTCTTTCAGCCCAATTCATTGAGTCATCAATTGCTGCTTCTGTTTTCTTGATCAATTCTTCATACATTAAAATTTCCTCAACAATTAAAGTCCATCCCCCATTCCCATTTGAATGTATCCTGTAGGACAAACCATTTGACAAATATGGCATCCCACACATTTGGTGTAATGCGTGTACATCACTTCACCAATTGGATTTGTTTTGTAACGGGAGATTGCCTCTTGGGGACAAAAGGCCGCACATTGATTGCAGTCAAAACATAATCCACAGCTCATGCACCGACTAGACTCTTCTTCTGCTTGCTCCTTGCTCAAGGCCTCCAGAACTTCTTCATGATTACCAATAATGTTTTTTGCAACATGGTGGTTGCGTTTAGTTTGGTTTGAATGGAAAAAATAATTCAGGTCTTGTTCTTTGACTTTAATCACGCTGTGATATGGTTCTGGTGGCAATTCACGGCCAAACAAAAATGCGTCAATCGAATCTGCGGCTTTTCGTCCATGACCTACTGCGGTTGTTATTAAATCCACCTTGAGTGCATCACCGCCACCAAACACATTTTCCTTGCCGACCACCCTTAAATGATTGTCTAATTTGAGTAACGAAGAATTTTCGTGAATACTATCTTCAAAACCCTTCATGTCGGTCATTTGCCCAATAGAGGCAACCACCATATCCGCTTCAATTTCAAAAATATCATCAGTAGTTTTATAGCGTAAAAAAGGAATTGGTGCATTCCAATTATCTTCCCCTTTTTCTTTTTTAACCATTTTTGCACATTTTACCCCACTTACACCATCACCATTTTCCAAAATTCCTAGTGTTCCAGTTAGATATTCAATCTTAGCACCCTCTTCAATTGCATCATCAAATTCGTCAGGGTAACAGTTCATTTCCTCTCTGGGTACGGCAGAAATTATTGTCGAGTCAGAGCCCATTCGACGTGCTAAACGGGCAACATCCATCGCCACGTTACCATCTCCGATAACCATTACTTTCTTACCAATTTTGAAATCATCGCCGTGGATTTCATAGGCACGTAGAAAATCAATGGCGTTAGTAGTTTGAGGGCGATTAGAAAACCCCGAAATTGGTAAATTCCTTCCAGTTTGAGCGCCAACTCCAATAAAAACAGCGTCATAATCTTTTTCGAGCTGCTCTAAAGAAATGTCTGTTCCTACTCGAACTCCCATTTTCATTTCTATCCCGAGGTCAATAATTTTATTGACTTCTGCCTCTAAAACTTTACGTTCCACACGGTAGCCCATTATGCCGTAAAGCATCATTCCTCCAGGCTTTTCGTTACAGTCATAGATCGTTACTGCGTGTCCTTTGCGTCGTAAATGATAGGCTACAGAAAGTCCAGCCGGGCCAGCTCCTATTACTGAAACATGTTTGCCGGTGTCTTTTCCTGGTGGGTGAAGTTTTAATCCAGCCTCAATTCCGTGTTCACCAATTGTTTGTTCTACTGCATTAATGCCGATAGCTTCTTCTCTATGTTGACGTTGGCAAGTGGACTCACATGGGTGTGGACAAATTCTACCCATAATTGCGGGGAATGGGTTTGTTTCCACAATCCGATACCAGGCTGCATCCCATTTATTTTCGGATTTTTCTACACCTGTCAATAAATTGTGATAACCGCGAATATCTTCGCCTGCAGGACAGCCTGCTGTGCAAGGTGGGACTTGTTTAACATAAATCGGGCATTTGTGACTTTCATCACCGAAGGCAACAACTTTGTGAAAACCATCTTGATCGGAATATTCTGGGAACTCATAATTGTTGGCAAAATCAAGGATATCATTTGATTCAAATTTCATTGAACCTCCCTCTTTTTAGAACCGAACGTGTGCAGACTGATTGAACGTAGTTCTTGCATGACGATAACTGTCAATCATATCTATCTCAAAGGTTAATTCACTTTCTTCAAAAAACTGTTTCCAGCCAATTCGGTCAATCCACTCGTTCAACCTTTCCCAGGGCTTACCTCCAGCTTTGTAAGCCATCAAAATTCTTCCAACCACGTCATTAACTTCAGGCCAGTGTGGAGGGTTGTTTGGAATCCCTTCAGCAACAAGACTCATGGACTGAGGTTTTGAACGTGCGTTACTGTTTTTCCCTCCAACCCAGATCGCGAATTGTGAATGTTCTGGATGATTGATTTCCATGGATGGACAAGCACCAAAACATGCTCCACAAACTATACATTTTTCTTCATCAACCATCAATGAACGCTTGTTATTTACTATAGTTGGTCGAATTGCTGCAACCGGGCAACGTGCCACTGCTTTCGGAAGTTCACAAAGAGTGGAAAGTTTTGCATGATCTATGCGAGGTGGTCGAGTGTGTTTGACTACAATCGCAATATCCGCCTGTCCCCCGCAGTTGATGGAACAACATGAAGTAGAAAGACGAACCTTGTTAGGCATTTCAAGAGTTTTGAATTCTGAATAAAGATTATCCATGATACCTTTTGCCACTCCGGAAGCATCGGTTGCTGGTATATCACAGTGGAGCCACCCTTGTGTGTGTGCAATTGGGGCAACACAGTTTGCAATTCCACCTACGGGCAAACCGATTTCTTCTAAATCCTTGATTAATGGGTCGATTCGGGACTCTTCGGAAAACATAAATTCTACACTGTTACGAATAGTGAAACGCATAAAACCGTCAGCATATTGGTCTGCTAAATCACAAATACTGCGGACAAGATCTACAGTATTTTGACGTGGAGTGCCGGCACGAACGGTGTAGAGTGCATCTCCACTGTGACCGTAATGGACCATCACACCTGGTTTAATCATTTTATGATATTTCCATTTCCCATAATTTTTGACAACTACCGGGTGCAACGTTCCTTCAAGCGTATGTGGACCAGACTCAATAGTTTTCCAAGTTCTTTCTGATGGGGCATTCATATTTTACTCCTATACATATTTTGTGTTACTAAATTACAGACGTGATAAATTTATAGTTTTTTCCCAACAATGTCCTTTTCTCACAAAAATATTGAATTTAAATCGCGCTGTCGTATTGTTTTTTGTAATAAGGATTGTCACGAGGTCGTACGACCATATCAATGTTTGCCTCAATTCCAACGGCCTCGAGGAACTGCTTCATACCAACTCTCTCAATGGTTTCTCCGACACGTTCATGATCTAAACCGGTTTCGTCCCACCAATCAATGATTTCATCCATCAGCTCAATGAAATCGTCAATTTCTTCATCCGTTTCAAGTTTCATGAAAGGAATCATCATTGCACCAAGATTTACGCCAACCTTGAGTGTGTTTTTACCTCCAATCAATAATGAAGCTCCTCTTTCTTTTCCAGGTGAAAGGGCTTTTGGAATTACATTTATACAGTGCATACAGCGTACACAATTCTTGTTATCAATTTCAATAGTGGAGGATCCTACTTTGTGAGAAATCGCTTTGGTCGGACACATATTAATGACTTGATCAAAAAGCGCATCTTCCCCATATTCGTCTATCCACTCTTTTACGTATTCTTGCTCGATTTGAATTGAATCCCGCCAAGTTCCAATCAAAGCCACATCTGCCCGCATAATAGCATTTGCACAATCATTTGGACAGGCAGAGAACTTAAACTTCAATTTGTAGTTAAATTCGGGACGGTGTGTCATTCCGGCATAATTTTTGAGAACTTTTTCGTGCACTTTTAGGTTGTCAAAACAGGCCTGTTCACATCGGGCAGGACCAACACAGGAAGCAGCCGTCCTTACAGTCGCTCCTGCACCACCCAAATCCCAGCCTGCTTGATTTAGTTCATCAAAACACTCCTGGGTTTTATCTTGTTCAATGCCGATTAACTGCAAATTCCCGGATTGTCCATGCATATTGATAAATCCAGAACCATGCTTTTCCCATATGTCGCAAACCTCACGTAGCATTTTTGTATTGTAATGTAGACCCGGAGCTGGTTGTACCCGAAACGTATGAAATTCCTTTGCTTCCGGAAACTTGTCCTTGATCATGGAAAATCGAGTGATAATTCCAGCTCCGTAACCTTTGACCGTGACCAGTCCGCCTTTCCAGTATCCCATTTTTGTTTTGTAGGAATATTCTAATTGATCAAGTACACCTCTGATCATGGGTTTCTCAGTACGCTCTCCCAGATCTTTGAAACCTTTGATAAAGCTTGGCCATTGACCATCTACCAACTCATCCAGAATCGGAGTTGGATTTAGGAATTTCTTATTATTTTCTTCATTTTCCTGCTCCTCATCAGAATTCACTTTTCCTAATAAATCTTCCATATAACCTCTTTCAGAATTTTTAGTTTCAAGTTAGTATCAAAGTTTAATTTTTTTTTAAATTATCGAAAAGCATAATTAAACACAGCCTGTTGGTTTTGGTAATCCTGCTATTTTACATGCCTGTAACCCCGGTCCGTTTGGAAATAATTCATATAAAAAAACAGATGCCTCTTTCTTATGAATATCATTTTTTTTAGCAAT
>Ga0066836_10001411_pt1 | contig 12571 bp, 9 predicted proteins | sample ETNtaG_18_FD_71568 | JGI IMG/M metagenome (GOLD analysis project Ga0066836, IMG submission 71568) | Marine microbial and viral communities from oxygen minimum zone, Eastern Pacific Ocean - ETNP201302SV91 | ecosystem: Environmental > Aquatic > Marine > Oceanic | place: Pacific Ocean: Eastern...
TCCGGAAGGAGTACTGCAAATGGGTTATCTCCAATTACAGACTTTGCACACAAAACAGCATGCCCTAATCCTAATGGCTCAGCCTGTCTTATATATATACATGTAACACCATTAGGAATAATATTCTTAATAATCTTAAGTTCATGGTTTTTATTTTTCCTCTGTAATTCTGTTTCTAATTCATATGCTTTGTCAAAATGATCAGTGATTGATCTTTTTGTACGTCCCGTAATAAATATTAATTCAGTAATACCCGCATTAATAGCTTCTTCTACAGCATATTGGATTAAAGGTTTGTCAACTATTGGTAGCATCTCCTTTGGATTTGCTTTTGTAGCTGGTAAAAAACGTGTCCCCATTCCAGCAACAGGAAAAACTGCCTTAGTTACTTTTTTCATTTTTTTTCTTGCTTATAGAAATTATATTGTCATCAATATTATCAAAAAATGGTACTAAATCTCTCAATAATTTTCTTATTTTAATATCATCAAAACTATTACAAACACTTATGATTTCATCAATTTTCATTGTAATTTGATTTTGATCTATAGTTGGATGTTTTGCTAATAAAATTTTATTATGCGCTGTAGTTTCAATTGATTCATTCTCATAAAATAGTTCTTCATACATCTTCTCACCCGGACGTAATCCGGTAAATTCGATACTAAGGTCTTTATTAGGAACAAGTCCTGATAATCTAATCATTTGCTCAGCAAGATAATTAATTTTTATAGGTTTACCCATATCTAAAACAAATATCTCTCCTCCTGTTGCTATTTTGCTTGCTTGCAAAATTAATTGGCACGCTTCTCTAATAGTCATAAAATATCTTGTAATATCTGGATGAGTTACTGTAACTGGGCCTCCATCTAAAATTTGCTGTTTAAATAAAGGAACTACGCTTCCATCAGAATCTAAAACATTGCCAAATCTGACTGTCACAAAATTTGTTTTACTTTTTTTATTAATACTTTCAATATATAACTCAGCTATGCGTTTCGTCGCTCCTAATACATTTGACGGATTAACTGCCTTATCTGTTGATATTAATATAAATCTTTCGCAACTAATCTTATCAGCTATATCAGCAATATTTTTTGTACCTATAATATTATTTTTAATACCTTCTCTAGCATTCTTCTCAAGAATTGGTACATGCTTATATGCAGCAGCATGAAAGATTATATCTGGCATAAATTTTCCCAGTATATTTTTAACTTGTTCAAGGTCACAAAGATCGCCTAAAACAAATTCGACTGGAGCTGAAGAATTAGATAACAACTGTTCGAGCTTATACAAATTAAACTCGTTACGCTCAAAAACTATCAATTTTTCTGGCCCTAGTTTTGAAATCTGTGAACATAACTCCGATCCGATTGATCCACCACCACCTGTAACCATAATTACTCTATTTGTTATTATTTTCTGTACTTCGCTCCAATCTAATTCAATTTTTTCTCGGCCAAGTAAATCCTCTATTGCAAGTTCTCTCAAATTAGATAAAACTTCGTTCACTGAAGTCATCTCTTGAATACCTGGTAGAGTCTTTATAGGTAGGCCTGTCTGCTCACATTTTTTTACAATAGTCCTCATCTCTTCACTATTAGCAGACGGAATAGCAATTAGAATCATATCAATATCTTTTTTAGTGCATATCTCAACTACATTATCTATTACATCCAAAACTTTCACGCCGTGTATTTCAGACTTACTTAGTTGAGGGTTATCGTCCAATAAACCAATAGGTATATAATTTCCATCTCTATATATTTCTCTTACAAGCATATCGGCAGCTCTACCTGCCCCGACAATCATTACTCTTTTTGCAGTAGAAATTGTGTTCATGCTAAACGTATTATCGCGCCACGCACGATAAGCTAGCCTAGGCGCCCCTAAAAAGAACATAAGAAAAAATGGGTAGAGTATTAATATTGAACGAGGGATTCCTTCTAATCTAAAACTAATAAAGCAAACTAATGTTACAGATAGTGCAGAAATTATTGATGCGCGATAAATGTTCCATAAATCAGGAATACTAGCAAAACGCCACACACCCCTATACAAACGAAATCTTCGAAAAATAAACAATTGAAGTACAAGAATTACCGGAATAAGAAAAAGGCTTTTTTCCCAGTTATCAAATGGGAATGAGAAATTGAATCTTGCCCACCATGAGAATTGCCATGCCAATACTGACATCAGTAAATCATGGAAAATTACTAATATTCTCTTTTTTATTTTCAAAATAATAACTAGTTACTTTTTGCTGTATTTTTTATTTGAATCATTAACCAAATAGTAATGATTAAAATATAAGATAATATTAACATGAATAGCTCTAAGTTTTGATAAGTATGAGCAAAGTATCCAAGCGGCCAAATCAAGCAAATATTAATAAATAACAGGTTCAAGGCTAGTCGGCTATGTGATAAACCGGACTGATGCAATATTTGATAAGCATGAGAGTTATGCGCTTCATACCACTTTTCATTATTTATAATTCTTTTTAATAAAGTGAGTGTTGCATCACCAATAAATGGAGATAATATTATAAGCCAGACAGTAATTGAAATTATTTCTGCTCTTTCTGTATAAATAGAAAATAAACCAAAGAAAAATCCAATCCCACAACTTCCAACATCTCCCATAAAAATTTTTGCTGGCGACCAATTCCAATATAAAAAACCAATCGTTGTTGAAGTTAAACAAAGCATAATAATAAAAAATGGCACATTATTTGATAAATAAAATAAGAAGAAACAAAATATAGAAACAGATATTGTCTGTATAGCTGCAAAACCATCTGTGCCATCCATAAAATTATATAAGTTCGTTAACCAAACTAAGAATAATACTCCTAAAAAATATCCTATATAACTCAAATTATAACTATGATTGTTTATTGAAACAGAATCTAATCCTCCGATCATAAAAAGTGAAAATGCAGCGCTAATTATATATATTATAACTCTTATCATCGGTGACAAATTTTTATAATCATCAACTAAAGCAACTACTGAAACTATAACTAAACCAATAGTCATGCTTATCACAAACTCCGAGGCAACCATTTTGTAATAAAAAAGAATAACTATTGTAAAAATTAATGTGCCGATAATAGATATTCCTCCTCCTTTTGGTATAGGGGCTAGATGTGAACTACGCTCATTTGGTATATCTAGAAAATTATTCTTTATTGAGAAATAACGGATAACTGAAGTTGTAATTACTGATGCTAAAATAAAAGCAATAGAGAGAATAAAAATATTAAATTGGTTCATTACAATAATTTTTATATTTATAATTTTAAGATCTGGTTATTCTTTCATAGAAAGGGAAATATTTTTCATTCTTTCATAAAGTTTAAGAGTTTGTGAATTTATTATCTCAGACGAGAATTCACTCTCAACCAATTCTCTACTATTATTTCCCATTTTTTTTCTCATTTTGTCATCAACTACTAGCGATTTAATGGCATTATATAAAGAATCAGTATCTTTTAAATTAACCAATATTCCATTATATCCATCCCTGACAATCTCACGGCAACCAGGAACATTGGTAGCTATTAAAGGACGGCTTATAGCTGCAGCTTCGAGTAGTACTTTCGGTAACCCTTCACGATATGATGGCAAACAAATAATGCTAGCCGAACTTAATGCTTCAGGCATATTATTGTGATGCCCTTTCCAATCTATATAATTCTCACGATTCCATTTATTAAGTGTAGAAGATGGAATAGACATTGGGTTATTAGTGTCCGCAGCTCCGACAAGAACGAATTTTACTTCGACATTGTTTCTACGCATGCGTTTTGCGACTTCGACAAATTCCCCAATACCTTTATCCCACAACATACGACTTGCAAGCATTACAACAGGTGTTGAATTCTTATCTGGTTTTTTGGAAAATTCATTAATATCAACACCTGACCCACGAATTAATACGGTACGCTCAGCTTTACTTATACCAAGTTGGTTAAATAAATTCATATCATCTGGATTTTGAAAAATACACCAATAATTTTTCCTTCTAATTATTAATTGAAATATCGGTATTATAAATATTCTTATAATTCTCGCTCTTAATTGATCTGAACTAAAAACATAACCTAGCCCTGTAAACGCATTTACTATCAATGAATCTCGACTAAATAATCCAGCTATTGACCCGAGTAAAATTGTTTTTAATGCAACATTATGAATTATATCTGGTTTTTCTTTTCTAAATATATTTATAAGCCTTATTAAATTAAAAAAATCTGTAAGTGGTGTTTTTAACGATCTTTTAAAATTTACATTAATTACATTTATTCCTTTTTCCTTAAACTTCTTGTCAAATTTATCTACCCTTGTTAAGACAGTAACATCAAAACCATTATTAATAGCTGATAATGCTAGTGAAAGACGATGAGAAAAAAATGACCAATCTTCAGAGACAACAATAAATAATTTCATCTCTTATCTACCCAATATTCATGCCATGCATTAAACATTAAAATATTCCAAATATGGCCATGCCAATTTTTCTTACCTGATTGATGTTCGTTCCACTTTTTATTTATCGTCTCATAATTTAAGAGACCATGATTTCTAATAACTTCTTCACTTAATAAAGATTCTGCCCAATCTTTTAAAGGGCCTCTCAACCACTCTGAAATAGGAATTGAGAACCCTCTTTTAGCTCTATTAAATTTTATTGGTTCCAAGTGTTTACCAAGAATCTTTCTTAATAATACTTTGCTGATACCATTATTAATTTTATATTTTCTAGGCAACTTCCACATAGTTTCAACAATACGATGATCTAGGTAGGGTACTCTTACCTCCAAAGAATTTGCCATACTTGCTCTATCAACTTTTGTCAAAATATCATTTGGTAAATAGTATGTTTGATCCATTAATTGCATATACTCGACTGAGTTTGATTCATTGAAATGCGAAGGGCTATTAAAATTTAAATCATTATATATTTTATTACCAATAAATAAATTATCCTCAAACTGCCAATCACTAATTAAAGTTTTATAGACATCAATATTATTTTTCCCAATTACACTAGCTAATTTATAGAGTTTTTCACCACTACGACTGAATACATGTTTTTCTGGGAAAAATCTAAAGAAGCTACTCCACGAATCCTTTGAAATACTATGCACTATACTCTTTGAAGAATTTTGTAACCAAATTGGCATTGAATTAAATTTATCTAGAAATTTATCTGCATATATATATCTATTATAACCAGCAAAAACTTCATCTCCTCCGTCTCCTGATAACGCAACTTTTACACTGTTACTAGTGAGTTTAGAAAGAAGAAAAGTTGGTATTTGAGATGAATCTGAAAAAGGTTCGTCATATATTCTTGGTAATTCTGGAATAATACTGATTGCATCCTTTGGCTCTAAAATATATTCCGAATGATTTGTATTCAAATGATTTGCGATTTTTTTAGAATAAATTGTTTCATCATAAGCATCGATGGAAAATCCAATAGAGAAAGTATTGATTGGAGAAATACTATTCTTTTGCATTAGCGCAACAACAGCAGATGAATCGATCCCCCCAGATAAAAATGCACCAATTGGTACATCAGACACTAAGCGACATTTTACCGCATCGTTAATAAGCTCAAGAATTTCATTTTCTGAGTATTCATTTTTACTGCTATTACTTAGTGTTCCTAATCTTGCAACATCATCTAATTTCCAATATTTATTCTTTCTAATATTTTTATTTTTATCTAACGTTAATATCGTTGCAGCTTCTAATTGAAATGTATTTTTAAATATTGTTGCAGGACATGGTACATATTTATATTTCATAAATAGTGCCAACGAATTCTTATCTATCTCGGCATTCCATTTTTCGAAACTCATTAATGCCTTTAATTCAGAGCCAAAAATAAAATTGCCATTCTGATAGGACCAGTAAAGGGGTTTTATCCCCATCCTGTCCCTGACAATATGTAATAATTCTTTTTCACTGTCCCAAAGAGCGAATGAAAACATGCCAATAAATTTTGAAACAGCTTTCTCAATACCCCAAAATTCTATCGCCGCAAGAATAATCTCGGTATCTGAACTACCTTGCCACAATCCATAATTAACATCATCAAGCTCTTTCTTTATTTCTTTAAAATTATAAACTTCGCCATTGTATACAATAACAAATCTTTTAGATTTTGATTGCATTGGCTGTTTGCCGCCATCAGATAGATCAAGAATTGAAAGACGCCGATGACCTAAAATGATGCATGAGTTCTGATCAAACCAAGTTCCTGATGAATCTGGGCCACGATGCTCAATTGGGGAAAGCATCCTATTAGCAATATCAACAAGATGCTCCTTTGAATGTGTGTTATTGCTTAAAAATCCAATAAATCCACACATCTAAATGAATTTTCCTACTCTAATAATTTGAATTCTCTGTAACAAACTTTATCGAGAAAAACGTTCGGACTGCTTTAAAAATCTCAACGTTGAATAAATATAATTATAAACATTTCCTGGAAGGAATTCTGTTGCAAGATACATACCAATGTATAACAGTGTTGGATAAGGCATGGGAGTATGCCTCCATTTTTTCCATATTCGATATAACTCGGATATACAATATATATCCTTATGTTTATTTCTTATGTCTCTTAATATTGATATATAATTTTTATCTGATTTACTAACAAGCATTCCAGTATTACTAATATGATAATTAAATAAAGCCTGATTGATTCTTTCTGGGTAATATCCATATTTGCCTAATCTAATATTAAATTCCCAATCTTCATAACCAATTTTCATATTCTCATCATAACCCCCGATTTCACTCCATATTTTTTTCTCATACAATAAGCAATAAGGTAATTGATTTGTAAAAAGTTGTACAAAATAATTATAGTTTCTCTCTAAAATGCCTTCTTTTTCTCCAAACATATTAATATCAGTGAATATGCAAAAAACATTATTTTCATTTTTTATTTTTTTTAATGTCACTTCTACAAAACTTGATAATAAATAATCATCGCTATCTAAAGGCAGTATATACTTTCCTTTTGCCTCGCGAATACCTGTATTTCTAGCAGCCGATAATCCCATATTTTTTTGTGTTATGACTTTTATTTTTTTCGGAATATTTCTTAAAACTTCAAGTGTATGTGAATCATCTGATCCATCGTTTACTACAATTATTTCAATATTTTTAATAGTTTGGTCTTGTATAGATTCAACAGCTCGAAGAAGCGTGCTGCCTGAGTTATAACATGGAATAATTACACTAACTTCAATCATGAATAATATTTTTCGAATTATTTAATTTAACTCTTCTATAAATAAAGTTGCATGCACTTACAATCAAAATTGTAATCAGTATCATTAAATATGGATACCTATATCTATAGATAGCTCCGATATTTGGTACGGCAGTTGCGTATAGAGTCATCACACTTCCACAAAATATAATAGGTATCCAGAATTCAACTCTATTTCTCCAATAAAAAAAAGCTATTGGAATAAATAAAAATAAAATATAGATAAGAAGCATTTCAAATATCACAAGCTTCCTCATAAGTGTTGTTGACTCCGTCGAACCTTCTTTAAGCCAATTTTTTGGGAATGGAGAAAAAAAAGCGATTTGTATTGCTCTAGGAAAATAATTGATTATTTCAGTAGCGTTTTTAAATAAGATATCAGTATCAATCATACTTTTATTATGTTTATGTTCTACATGATTATCTATTGTAGCTTTACGCATTCCTGAGACAAGAGAAAATTTTGTATCTATGTATTTTGGAATCCAATTTGAACTTTCCCAATTTAATTCAGTAATATCACTATTGCCAAAATATTGCTTGCCATCATCTCCCATGATGGGCTGTATGTATGTAAGCTGTGCTTGATCTTGGGATACCAAACCGCTATTTATTGAATAATGTTGTATTTTTAGCATTAAGAAAGTAACTGCAATAAAAATAAACAATACTTTAATATAATATTGCCAATTAACTGTTCTATTCATTACAAAAAATAATAGCATTATAGATGCAGAAATAATTATCAGAAAAGCCTCTATCTTCAATAGAGAGAAACTAAAAGGTCTGATAAACACCATTAATAAATAACCAGATATTATAAAGAAAGGGCCTATAAGGATATTTGATATTTTTTTTAAATGATCTTTATCAAAGTACACGATATACATCCACCCATAACAAAACATAATAACGCCAAAATTATAATATCCGTCTTTTAGCAATTGTGAAAACCAAAAAGATGCTGATGGGAAAAACATGTATGGTACTGTTGATAATAAAGCAACGTAGTGCTTATCAGAAAAAAGTAAAGCTATTTTATATAACATAATCACTGATAACACGTGCACTAATGCATTAAGTGGTATCATCGACCAAGGTTCTGGATAAATTAAAACATAAAATATTGCGGAAAGACCAACTATAAAATGACCATTATCTTTTGGTCTTAACTGCCATTCATGCCAGCCTGAAGTATTAATTTTATTAGCTAGTGAAGTTATTAAATCATGATATTCTATAGAATCAGTATACAATAATAAGCCGTATTGGTTACTCCAACTTGGAAAATAATAAGGTAATAATATAAGCTGTATGAAAGATGCAACAAAAACCGTATAAATAAATAGCGTAAAAAAAATATAGCGTCTATTGCCAAAAAAAGTGTGAATATTATGCATAAAATACAGTGCTAATTATTGTTTAGTACTTCCAAATAGTTTTTTTCATAAGTCTTTTCGATATTTTTAATTTCAAATAAAGACATAATACGCTCTCTATTTTTTTTACCTATCTTATGCTTTATTTCTTCATCGTGTGTAATAATTTTCTCCCATCTTTTTGACAATATTTCTGCATTATTAATTGGAAAAATCATCTCGCTATCATTAATAATATAAGAACAATCCCCAAGATCTGAAGAAACAACGGGAACTTCGCATGACATTGCTTCGCAAATAGACATAGGAAAAGCTTCGCCATAACTTGATGCTACGGTTAAAATATTTATTGAATTATAGAATTTCGGCATATCAGATATATAACCCAATAAATGAATTCTTGAAACTAAATTATCATCAATAATCATTTTTACTAATTCGTGATTAGAGTTTGTGACATTAGAACCACATAAAAGAAAATGAACATTGGAATATTTTTCACAAAGTATTTTTGCAGATCTAATAAAAATATCATAGCCCTTCATAGGATCATAACGTGCGGCCATACCGATAAAGATAGTATTATCTTCATTGTTTATTTTATTTATTAATTCTAATTTATTTGCATTTGATTTTTTGAATAGTTTGAGATCAACTCCATTCGGTACAACAGCCATTTTTGAATTGTCAAAACCAATAATTTGATGAAGATAATAGGATGAATTTGAACAAAAAATAATTTTATGCGGTATAAAAAATGACATTAATGAGGATAATTTAATAGCAATTTTTGTACTTCTTTTTGTAAAACCCGCATCTAATTTAGAAGCATGTATTGACCATACAATTTTACATCGCGATACTATCTTTGCTGCAAAACCTGCGATTATATTAGAATGATACATCCAAGTATGTATTATATCCGGCTTTAATTTATGAATTGTATATATCAACTTTATAAATTTGAATATAAAATCAATTTTATGAAACATAGAGAAACAATAAACAGGTACACCAAGTTTCTTTATATCAGAATATAGTTGCCCCTTATCTTGAAGAGAAAGAACTTTAATATCAAACTTATCCATATCAGCATTAGCTAGAAGATTGAACAACATTCTTTCGGCACCGCCTGGGGATAGACAATTGATTACATGTATGATTTTTATTCTTTTATCATCCATATCTTATTAAATTTAAATACCTCACTTTTTTACAATAAAAAATATATTTGAATATATAAATGATGGATCAATCTTAACAATAAAAGACCTGATAAGATATTTTAAATAATGTAAAACTGAAATTTTTGTAAAATCTTTAAATACACGTATTTTTATTTTGACATCACTAAATTTAGAAAATAATTTATTTAGATCAATTTTTGTAAAACTTTGATGATGTCCCCAACGATGAAATTTATGATTGCAACTTGGACATATAGTTATGCTCTGAGATGTATCTTCGTTATTAGGAACAGTCCCAATAATATAACCATTTGGTTTAATCACTCGGTATAATTCGTGTAAAGCATTCTTTAATTGATCATCTGACAAATGTTCAAGCACCTCTGAGCATATAATAAAATCAAAATAATTATCGTCTAATGGAATTAGCCCAATTGTACCTATATGAACTTTTACCCCTTTTTTATTCAATCTATCTTTTACATTTTTATCTATATCTAATGAATGAATATCCCAACCAGCTTCAATACATAGTTCTTCAAAATACCCACTACCAACCCCTATATTTAGAATACTAATATTTGATTTATTATTATATTTCTTAACTTGAGAAAATAGAAAATATAGCCGATATTTAGCGCTATTAAAATTATCTATGCCTTCTCCCTGAAAATATTCCCATATTTTATTCTGTTTCATAATTTATTTTTTTTAATTAAAATATTAGTATTGAAGCCAAATTTTAAGGTCTCTATCAATATTAATAGAAAGTTTTTTTATATCATTTGTGAGTTGATTTTTTAAATTATTTATTAAAATATCATCTATATTATTTTTCTTAATTAATATTTTGCTATTCATTAGAATAAGTTTATTTGCCAAATTAATAATATTATTCCCAATTATTTTTTTTAATAACTTCCATATTTTTCTTAAACATCTAGGTGGATTAAGTAAATAGTCGTTTAAAACTTTATTTTTACTTTGCTTGCTCTCATTTATGATTGGAAAGTCATCTCTACCATCATATTCTAGTTCAAGAAATGATAAAACCGACTTATATTCAGTAAGTGTTTTTGATACAAAATCTTCAAATAAAATAAACTTTACCTGACTCTTAGGAAATATTGATAAAAGCCTATCTGTTTGATGACCCATTTTTAATACATCTCCATACTGAAGAAGTTTTGGTTCAGGGCAACTCATCGGTATATTATTACCATTTTTTCTACTTAATTGACATTGCCATGCTTCAGTCAAATTCTCCCTGTCCTCAAATCCATTATATATAAAGTGTTGGTGTAGTGAAGAATATAAATCTATTGGATTTCGAAGCATCACTATAATTTTTGCATTATTATTATAATCATAAATATTGGTCAAAGCTTTTTCTGAATATAAATACCAAACCGATGCTTCTCCAATTATTATTTGTGATTTATTAGTTTTTTTAAATAATGATTGATATTCATCAAGTGTATTAACACAATTAAGTCCATTAAGATCGCTAGAAAAAAAATTTGGTTCTTTTGGTGTACTCATAAATATATTTGGGTGTGTGCTGAGATATTTATATAATGATGTAGTACCAGATTTTGGTGCGCCAACAATAAAAAAATTAGGAATTTTTTCTTTCATTTAGTTTGATAGTCTTAATGGAGAGGCATTGATTCCTGTTTCCCTAATAGAATAATAAAGCATCAAAATATTTGAAATACTAACAGTAAAAGTAGTGGCAACTGCAGCGCCTTCAATACCAAAAAAGGGAATTAATATTAGATTTAATATTATATTTAGTATTATTGAAAATATTATTATCCTTGCAGCATATAGTTCTAATCCCGTCATTGTCATCAAAACGCCTACTGAACCTGTAATTACATTAACTAGTTGTCCAGCACAAAGAATTATTAAAGCGGTTGACCCTCTTGAAAATTCAATACCAAATATATTTAATATTTCAAGATTAAAATATATTATTAGTACAAAAAATAGGATTGTAAAAATTAAATTATATCTAGATGATGTTAACAATAATAATTTTAGTCTATTGATATTATTTTCAGAATACAATTTTGAAATTTGTGGAGCAATAACAGTGTTTATAGCAAAAAGACCGAAAGCAATAAAAACAGAAATTCTTGAAGCTATTCCATAGATTCCAGAATTTTCCTTATCTAAAATTACACCAATCATTAAAACATCAATATTAGTAAATATCATATGTCCTACTGTAATTAGTATTAAATTTTTAGATATACTTTCCCACTCTTTATGTAAATAAATAGGTTTTTCAACAAAAGAGTATTTGTTGATTTCACGATTAAGCCAAAAATTAGATATAAAATACACAATAAACAATGTCAATAAATGAATATATAATATATTTAATGAATTTAATTTAATTCCAAAAATAATGGATAAAAAATATACGAATATAATAATTGATAGCGGTAGGATTATTCGTTCAGGAAGTTGAGATAAGATTATTTCTTTAAAACCGTTTAATTTAGCTTGATTAAGCTGTAGTAATGTTAGTATAGGAAGAAATAGAATACCAATAAAATAAATGGAAATATTTTCAATAGGTGAGAATTGATTTAATAAAAAAATTATAGATACATATATAGTAAATATAATCATACAATTTTTAATAGCCCTATCATTTACATATTTGGTAATTCCAATTAATTTATTATA
>Ga0066836_10001412_pt1 | contig 12557 bp, 7 predicted proteins | sample ETNtaG_18_FD_71568 | JGI IMG/M metagenome (GOLD analysis project Ga0066836, IMG submission 71568) | Marine microbial and viral communities from oxygen minimum zone, Eastern Pacific Ocean - ETNP201302SV91 | ecosystem: Environmental > Aquatic > Marine > Oceanic | place: Pacific Ocean: Eastern...
TAAAGTTATTTTCATCTTTTAATAAAAATATTAATAGTTTTAAAAAAATATTTAATTTCTGTCTTGGAAAATATTGACTTAATTGTATTTTTTTCTTATTGCTTATTAATACTATCTATTGGATTGTATGTTTCAAGAGATAAAAAAGGTAAACAAAAAACAGTAGAGGATTACTTTTTAGCTGGAAAATCATTACCATGGTGGACAATAGGTGCTTCATTAATAGCAGCTAACATTTCAGCAGAACAATTTATTGGAATGTCAGGGTCAGGTTTTGCTTTGGGATTGGCTATTGCTAGTTATGAATGGATGGCAGCAATAACTCTTTTATTAGTTGGAAAATTTTTACTGCCGGTCTATTTAGAAAAAAAAATTTTTACAATACCTGAATTTATTGAAAAAAGATATAGTAAAAATTTAAAAACAATTTTAGCAATATTCTGGATAGCACTATTTGTATTTGTTAATCTTACCACCGTTCTTTATTTAGGCGGAAAAGCAATGGATACTATTTTCGGATCAGGAGATGGTAATATGTTAAGCATTAGTATACTTTTACTTGGAGCATTTGCATTATCTTATTCTCTTTGGGGAGGACTTGCTTCAGTTGCGTGGACAGATGTTGTTCAGGTAATTATTCTAATTTTTGGCGGCATTTTAATGACTTTAATTTCATTAACCTATGTTACTCCAAGTGGTGATATAATCGATGGATTAATTTATGTTTATAATGCTGTTCCTGAAAAATTTTCTATGATATTATCGAAAGGCGAGATAATGATACCAGAAAAAATAATTAATGGTGAATTAATTTATAGAGATGCATGGTTTGATTTACCTGGAATAGCTGTTTTAATTGGTGGAATGTGGATTGCAAATACATATTATTGGGGATTTAATCAGTATATTATCCAAAGAACTCTAGCTGCAAAAAATATTAAAGAAGCACAAAAAGGGATTGCATTTGCTGCATTTCTAAAATTAATTATTCCCATTTTTGTTGTTTTACCTGGTATTATAGCTTACGTCATTAATATAGATAAAGAAACTAATTCTATAATTATTGAAAATTTACCAAATGGATTTATATCTGCTGACGGTTCAATATTAAATGATAATGCAGCACCTTGGTTAATAAACAATTATATACCTGTTGGTGTGAAAGGTCTTATTCTTGCTGCTTTAGCAGCTGCCATCGTTTCATCTTTAGCATCAATGTTAAATTCAACATCTACTATATTTACAATGGATATTTATAAAGCAATTATTAATACTAAAGCTGAAGATAAAACTTTAGTAAGTATAGGAAGAATAACTGTAGTTGTTTCTTTAGCAATTGCAATGTGGATCGCTCCAAACTTGGGGAACATAGGTCAAGTCTTTATTTATATTCAAGAATATACTGGTGTTGTAAGCCCAGGAATATTAGCAGTGTTTTTGACTGGTATTTTTTGGAAGAAAACTACAAACAATGCTGCTATATGGGGGGTGTTATTCTCAATACCTGTTGCCATGTATTTTAAAGTAGCTCCGAATGGATGGTCTACTTTACCAATTTTTATAAACAATGTTCCATTTATGCATCAAATGGGAATCACTTTTTTAGCTACAATATTAATTATATTTTTAATCAGTTACCTTGAAGGAAATAATAATGATCCTAAAAGCATAAATATTACTAAAAAGCTATTTGAAACAGATTCTTCATTTAATATACCAGCATTTATAATTCTTTTGATTACCACGTTTTTGTATGCATTTTTTTGGTAATAGTAAAAAGTTATATTTAAGCAAGTTCATGTAAAGAAAATTTTTAAATTATCTTTAATATAAATTAAACAAAAAATATAAAACTATGAATAAATTACTTTTTATACTGATTTCAATATTTGCAATAAGTTGCTCAAACAATCAAAATGGAGTATTTGTGACTTTCGACGATGAAAAATCAAATGCAATAAGAACCCATTATCAAAATTATTTAAAAAATGATATAGATGGTCTTAAATCTTTATGGTCTTCTGATTTAAAAATCTATATGAATAGCGTTGATGCTGCTGGAGTTGATGACATTTCAGCATTAATTACCGCACAGCATGAAAATTTTGATAATATATCAATGAGTTTTAAAGATGATGGTGCTACTGAAGATTTGGGTGTATGGGCTCAAAGTATTGTATATCCTGCAATGAATGGTCAACCAGAAATGACTATAACACAAACTTGGTTTAATTGGTCTGCTACTGGTAAAGCAAGTGGAAATACAATTGAAATTCCTGTTCATATTAGTTTTGAATGGTCAGGTGGGAAGATTGTAAGAGAATGGCATAATTTTGATACTACTGAAATGATGGCAGAATTAGAGCTTGCAGCAAACCAATCATCAGAGTAAATATTTAATTCATTTTTCAAAAAATACCTTGTATATTATACAGGGTATTTTTATTTATTATAAATTTTAATAATAATATTATAAGAAAATTTACTTAATTCATAATGAGTTCATTAAATAAGCATCAAAAACAATTTACTAAGAGATGGAAAAATCCATTTTTATTTTCGATGTATTTTCTATTAAACGTTCCGATGGGATGGTTTTCTGGTATGAAAATAAGAGAGATATCCGAAAAAAAATGTATAACATTTTTACCATTCAAATGGTATTATAAATGGCAAAACAAAAATCCTTATAAATCTATGTATTTTGCTGTTCAATCGATGGGAGCAGAATTATCAACGGCATCTTTAGCTACTTTAGCTATAAAAGGTTATCCATATTCAATAGCATTAATAGTAACAGAAATGAGTTCAAAATATTTTAAAAAAGCAACTGGTGATCTCACTTTTAAATGTGATGAAGGAGAAAAAATTTTTAAAGCAGTAAATGAAGCTGTTAAAACAAAAAAAGGGGTTGAAGCAAAAGTTAAAACAATTGGTAAAATGAAAGATGGAACTGTTGTTTCTGAATTTTATTTTACTTGGTCATTCAAGATAAGAAATTGAAAAAAATAAAATTAAAAAAAAAAATAAAATATAGTATTTGCACTTGTGGTTTAAGCAAAATAATGCCATTTTGTGACAATAATCATAGAAAATATAACTCCAAAAATAATACTAACTACAAATCATTAAAGATTTTACCTGATAAAGATATTATTATAAATATTTCCTCATCAACATGGAAAAACTATTAAGATCTTTTTAAAGTTAAAATAGTTATTTCAGGTAAAACACCAACTCTTCCTGGATATCCCATAAACCCAAACCCCCTATTAACATATATATGTTGATTATCCAAAGTATATAAATCTGCCCATTGTTTGTATGCCAATCTTACTGGACTTAATCTAAATTTTCCAATATCAATTCCATATTGAAGACCATGAGTATGTCCTGAAAGTGTTAAATCAATATCCTTGAAACTATTAGTTACTTTAGCGTTCCAATGTGATGGATTATGAGATAATAATAACTTAAATTCATTTTTATTTAGTCCTTTATATGCTTTATCAAGTTTACCATATTGTTGAAATCTTCTAGAAGATGACCAGTTTTCTACTCCAATAATGTTGATAGATTCTCCATCAACAGTAATTCTCGTATTTTGATTTCTAAGTAAATTCCATCCAAATTCCTTCTGAGCAGATAATAAATCATTAAAATTTTTAATTTTACTGCTTTCATTTTCCCAACTAGTGTATTCGCCATAATCATGATTACCTAAGACACTAAAAACACCCAAAGGGGCATTTATTCTTGATAAATCATCCCCCCAATCTATAAGCTCTTTTGCTTTATCGTTAACTAAATCTCCTGTAAAAAATATAACGTCAGGTTTTTCATTGACTATCATATCTATACCTCCTCTAACCGCTAACCTATTTCTCAAACTTCCTATATGAATATCAGAGATATGACATACTCTAATACCATCAAAAGATAGAGGTAATTCTTTAAAATTTATCTGTCTTCTTTTAACCCTATAGTCATAAACATTATTAGATAAAATACCATATGTAAGTGAAGTTAAAGGTAAACCATATGCTAATGAAGCAGAAATACTTAAAAACTTAGATCTAGATATTTTCTTATTTGATTTTAATGGTTTTTTTCTAAAAAAATAAAGAATCAATCTTCTTAAATCATCAATTAGCAAAAAAGGTAATGATAGAAATTTTGAAATAAAATTTCCTATGATAATATTAAATGAAATTGTTTTATAATAAAAAGATAATTCAAACTGAAAAACATAAAGAAAAAAGTTAATGATTGTAATAATAGTAAAAGACCAATAAATAGGAATTAAAAAATTTACCCATTTTATTTTTTTATATTTTTTAATAATTTGATAAAAATAAATATCAAAAAATAGTGAGATTAAAGTGAAAGAAAATAAAAAGATTACCCTTTCCATCAATTATGATAAACCTAAAATCCTATTTAATTTAACCTGAATTAAATACATAGAAGGTATAACTAACAAAGTTAAAAATGTAGCAAATGATAAACCAAAAATAATTGCCCATGCAATTGGACCAAAAAACACCATATTATCACCTCCAAGATAAAAACTTACCTCATAAAACTTAAAGAAATTCACAAAATCAAAATTCATTCCAATAGCTAATGGCATTAATCCCAATATAGTTGTTAATGCAGTAAGAATAACAGGTCTTAATCTTGTTTTACCTGCATCTGATACACAATCAATTATATCTTTTAAATCAAGTTTAGACTTATTAAGTAATTTTCTTTTTCTATTTAATTCAATAAAATCTATTAAAACAATTGCATTATTAACTACTATACCTATTAATGAAATTACACCAATCATAGTCATTACCACAACAAAATCCATTTTAAAAATAAGTAAACCTAAAAATACCCCAATTGTACTTAATATAATAGATGACATGATTATTAATGGGGTTATAATTTTATTGAATTGTGCTACAATAATAATAAATACCAGAAATAAAGCTATCATAAAAGCATTTGACAAAAAAGCCATTTCCACTTCCTGTTCCTGTTGTTCCCCACCAAATTTATAAGAATAACCACTGGGAAAAGGAAACTTTTTTAAAGTCATATCAATTTTAGAATTTACATTGCTAGGGTTATATCCAGAAATTACACTTGATGAAATAGTAATAACCTTATCAAGGTCTTTCCTTTTAATTGAACTATAGGTATTTGACATTTTCATAGATGCAAATGAGCTTATCGGAACTTGATAAATTCTACCATTAGACTGATTTCTAAAAGTTATATTTTTATTCAATAATGCATCAATATCATATCTAAATTCATCATCTAGTCTTAATTGTATTTTGTAATCATCTTCTCCTATTTTATATTTTGACAACTCTTTACCAAATAAAGATGTTCTTAGCTCATTAGCAAGCATTCCCGTTGACATACCATATCTTCTAAGTTTGTCTCTATCAAAATCTATTAAAATTTCAGGTTTTCTAGTTGAAAGATCAAAAACTAATTTTTCTATACCAGGAATATTTGATTCATTAATATATTTTCTCATTTTTTCAACTTGATCAATTAATACATTGAAATCTGGTCCTGAAACTTCAATACTAATTTCACCGCCAACAGGTGGTCCTTTTCTATCCTTACCAAATGTTATACTTATACCTGGATAACTTTCAACATTAGATCTTAATTTATCAAGAACTGCAATTGTATTTACACCTTTTCTTTGCTCAAAATCAAAAAAATTAATTTTTATTTTAGCTCTATTAGGAGAATCTCTCATAGATAAAGCAGATGGATCATTCTCATTTAAAGTTCTTTTCCCCACATATGTTACAACACTTTCTATAATTCCTTTGTATTCAAACAATATTTCGTCAACTTCTTTTTCCAACTTCTTTGTGAAAATATTAGTTTCCTGTACATCAGAACCAACTGGAAGTTCTATATATATATTTATATAATTAGGTCTATTCTCAGGGAAAAATAAAACTTTAGGTGGAAATAAGTTGATAAGTTGAAATGTACCTATCAATAAAAATACAGAAAATATAATTACATAAAAGGGTCTTTTACCACTTAACAAATAATTTAATAATATACTATATCTATATTCTAATGATTTTAAGTATTTATCTCTGAAAATTTTGGATAAAGGAATAAAAATATAATAATTAGAAATTATAAATAATGAAATAAATATTAAAATATTTCCAATCCAATTAATTTTTAAAATTAAAATTGAAAAAATTCCTAATACAAATAAAATTAAAAAGTTTTTTAAATATTTAGACTTATCTTTTTCCCCATTTCCTTCGATTTTCATCAAATATGAAATTAAAACTGGATTAATCACAAGAGCAACAAATAAAGAAGACAGCAAAGTAACTATAATACCAATTGGTAAAAAACTCATAAACTTTCCAGTCAATCCTGGCCAGAATGCAAGAGGAACAAAAACAGCAAGTGTAGTTCCAGTTGACGTAATTATAGGAAGTGCTATCTCTCCAATACCTAATTTAGTTGCTTCTATTCTTGAATATCCTTTTTCTAAAAATCTATAAATATTTTCAGTTACTACTATCCCATTGTCAACTAAAAGTCCTAAAGAAATTACTAATGAAAAAAGTATCATCATATTCACAGTTATTCCAAATATCTGAAATACAAGAAAAGAAATACACATTGAAAGTGGTATTGATAAACCAACAAACAATGCATTTCTTACACCGAGAAAAAACATAAGAACCAACACTACCAAAATTACACCACTAAAAATACTATTTTCTAAAGTACTTACTTGTTCTTTAGTATTTCTAGACTGATTGTTTACAATAATGATATTAATATCATTTGGGATTTGGTTTTTAACTTTAGAAATAACCTCATTTACCTTATCGTTAAGTAATAATAGATTTGTTCCTGATCTTTTTGCAACATCAACTGCCACAACAGGTTTACCACCAAGTCTAAAATAACTTTCAAATTCTTTATAGCCAAAATCAACCTTTGCAACATCTTTTAAAAAAACTACCCTATCGTTTTTATTTGAAATAATTATATTTTTAAAATCTTCCATAGATTTAAACTCTCCAAATAATCTTACTGATCTTCTAATGTTATCTGATAATAAATTACCTCCCGAAACAGAAATATTTTCATATAGAATGGCATTTTCTATATCCACAAAAGAAAGATTTCTTGCTTCTAGCTCAAAAGGATTTACTTTAATGGAAACTTCTTTTTCTTCAACTCCAGCAATAGAAACCTTAGATACATCAGAAATAGTTTCTAATTCATCTTTTAAGATTTCAGCAAAAAACTCAAGTTTTTCTAAAGAATAATCTCCAGAAAGAGTTACACTCATAACAGGAAAATCTGAAAAACTAACTTCGTAAACACTAGGTTCTGTTGGAAGATCTGCTGGGAGATTAATTTTCGCTTTATCTACCGCATCATTTACTTTAGACTTTGCATATTCAATTTCAATGCCAGATTCAAAATCTGCTATAATTGTTGAATAACCCTGAATAGAATTAGATCTTATTTCTTTAATCTCAGAAATGGTATTCAATTCCTTTTCTATAGGTCTAGTTATAAGATTTTCTATGTCCGTTGGTGAATTACCTGGATATGGTGTGCCAATATATACAGAGGACTGCTCTACTTCTGGATAACTTTCTTTAGGTAAGTTATTATATGCTCTTGTTCCCAATATTACAAGCATTATTAAAAATAAAACAACAGTAATTCTATTTTTTAGAGAAAAATTAGATAAACCAAATTGACGAATTACATTATCTTCTTTTTTATATTTAATCATAAATTTTAATTTTTTATCATAACATAAGAACCATCCATAACCTCAGAAGATCCTCTATTTATAACAGTTTCATCTCCTTTCAATCCACTTAAAATTTCTGTTTGATAATTGAAAGATTTTCCCGTTAAAATTGGTATTTTCTTAGCAATTTTTTTTCTATCAAAATCATCTACTATAAAAATATAATTTGTTCTATCATCTGAATAAATTATGTTTGAAGGAATGGTAATAGCATTATCATTTTTATAATCTACAAGTTTAACATTTAGAATTTGATTAGGTTTTACCTCCTCACTTAATTCTTGAGGTATCGCTACCTCGATAGAAAATGTTCTATTAAGTGGATTTATAACTTGACTAATGGATTCAATGAAGGAATTCATAATAATGTTATTAGAAGTAATAATTTTTACAGAATCTTTAACATTAAATGAATTATTATAATTTTCAGCTATTTCAATATTTATATATGAATAATTACCATTGAACATTCTAAAAGATGGCATTGATGGAGAAGCCATTTCACCTTCTTTTGCTAAAACATCATCAATTATCCCTGAGAAAGGAGCAACAATGTTAAACTTTGATACTTGAACTTTGATAGAATTAAACCTACTCTTTGTAGATTGAAAATTAGATTTTGCTCTTAAATAATCAATTTCAGATCCTATATTATTTTCCCATAAATTCTTCTGACGAAGATAAATAGTTTCAAGAAGTTTTAAATTTGTTTTAATTTCCTCTAAATTATTTTCAATTAAATCAGAATTAATTGAAGCAAGAATTTCTCCCTTTTTTACTAGCTGACCTTCTTTAACATATATAGATTTAAATCTACCAACAACTTCAGGTACCAATAAAATATTTGTTTTTGACTGAACATTTCCCCTCAATTCAACTTCATGAATAAAAGATCTTTTGGTTGGCTGAATTGTAGAAATTAACTCGTAATTGTTTTTACGGAAATTTGAATCCAATTCAATAATTTCTTTTTCTAATTTATCTATTTCCGAACTTATTTCAACTATTGAATTTTTAAGTTGATCAACTTTCTTTTTTTTACTCTCTAATGACTGATTCTCACATGAGAATATTAAAGTGAGAAATAAACACAGTATTTTTTTCATAATAGTTTTATTTAATTAAGTATTCCTAAAGTTTTATCTAAATTAATCTTTGATACAATTGCTTGATAATAAGCATTATAATAATTTGTCTGAGCTATTTTTAAAGCATTATTTGAATCAAGAACTTCTAAATTAGAACCCACTCCTTCTTTATATTTTTTTTCAGATACATTATATACTTCATTAGCTAGGACTAAATTTTCTTTTGAAACATTTAAAGATTGAATAGCATTTTTTAATTCTATAAAATTTTGGTTAATCTGCAAATCAATTGATCTTTCTAAAAATTTAATTTGATTTTCAACCTGTTGAACAACAATTTTTGATCTATTAATCTTACTTCTTTTATTAAAACCATCAAATATGGGTACAATAATTTGTAAACCAACAGTTCCATAATTTTTCCATCTATTTGAATTAAAAAAAAGATCATATTCAGAACTTGATGTATTATAACCATATTTCAAGTTTGCATAAATTTGAGGTAAAAATTGACTTCTATTATTTTTTAAGTCATATGATTTCAAACGCTTGTTGGTATTCATTATTGAATGTTCTATCCTATCTGAATACTCAAAAGACTCAATATCATAATCTTCAATTGATAAAAGTACATCTTCGATTGAACCTTTAACTGATAATTTATCATTTACAGGAAAGCCAATTTGAAATTTCAAAACAGATAGACTGAGATCATACAATCTTTCAGCTTTAATTTTTTCAGCATTTAGATTGTTAAAAGATACTTTAATTCTATCTACATCTAATTTTTCAACAAATCCATTTTTATAAAGAATTTTTGTATCGTTTAATAAAGATTTAATTCTATCTAAATTAGAATTAACTAGAATAAGTCTTTCTTTCGTATTAAGAACAATATAATATGCTTTTTTAACTGACTCAATTAAATCAAATTTTGCCCTAATCGTCTGTTTTTCTGAAAGTTCAACTAAAGCTTTAGATGCTGAAAGACCGACAAAATATGAGCCATTAAATATCATTTGATTTATACCTAAATCCATTATCCCATCATATTTTTGACCAAATGATACTTCTTGTTCAGTTCCCTCAGGAACACCTGGCATAAATTTACTTATGTCTATTAAACTCTTTTGAATTTCAAAATTATATTTTAAACCGGTTTCAAAGGTAATTTGAGGAAAACCAACAGATAGGTATTCTCTGCTTGTCATTTTAGAAACATTTTCCTCTAAAAAGGAATTTTTCAAATTTTCATTGTTTGATAAAGCCATTTGTAAGCATTCATCCAAACTCAAGGATTTATCATCTTGACTAAAAAGATAATTTGAACAAAGAAAAAAAATAATAACTATAAAAAACTTCATAAAAAAACTTGGAAAACTATAATGTTTCTTTCAGTTTCCTAACGCGAATGTAGGTGAGAAGTTTCATTAATTCTAATTTTTTAATTGAAAATAAAATAATTGATTTTTTAATTACCTCTTGATATAAACATACCCTTTTATAATACCTGTACCATCTCCTAGATCAATAATGTAATAATATGTTCCTTCAGGTAATTTATTTCCAACTGTATTTTTAGGGCTTGCATCAAGTGTAGATAAAAATGGAATATTATTTGAAGAGAAAGAATTGTAAATATTAGTTCCATCCCATTCATTATAATACCCTTTTTTCTCATATACTTTTTCTCCCCATCTATTAAATACTTTAACAACATTATTTGGATAAATTTGTAATCGAGCAATTCTCCATGTATCATTGACTCCATCACCATTTGGCGAAAACCCTGAAGGTACATGTAAATCTTTATCGTAGACTTCTAATATAGATTCATCTGAAGTAATTGTAGTGCCACATAGAAATCCTGAATTACGAATTAATAATTTATACCTATATGTATGCATATACATTTCTAGAGGATAAATTTTCAACTCTGAAGAATTAATTCCTTTATAATTTACACCATCAATTAGAGTATCAGATATTATATTCCATGTAAGTCCTAAATCTTTACTCTCTTGCCATTCATAAATAAAATCACCAGTGTTTATTTCTGTATTTAAAACTAAAGTATCAAATTCAACTAAAAAGTTATATAATTCAAATGAAGAGAGAATTTCAATTTCTATACCTGGTTCTAAATAATCTTTAATACCATTAAAGTTATTGTCTACAGGCAATGTATACCCATCATTGGTTCCTGTGACTTTACCCTCTGCATCTACTATTACAGGTGAGTTACCTAAAATACCATCATTATCTTCATCAGTAAAGCCGGCTTCAATAACATCAAAACAACCATCACCATCACTATCTAAATCAAAATAATTAGGTATTCCATCACCATCAAAGTCATCTCTTCCTTCTTCACTATCTAAAATACCATCGTTATCATCATCCAAATCAATTTCATCTGGTATTCCATCTCTTTCATAATCAGGAAGTACAGTTATAGTAAAAGTATCAGATTCAATTGTATTTCCACATGGAAAAGATGGAGTAGAAGCAAATACTCTAAAAATTCTTCCATTATAATCTAAATGCGCATTTTCTACGTAGTAACTTGATGTTTGACTAGCTAAAAACTCCCAGGTCTTTCCAGTATCTTTACTTACCTGCCATAAATAGCCTGCACTTCCATCTGATATAGTTTCTATATTTACAATACTGTCTTGTGCTTCAATTACTCTGATGTGTTTTGGTTGATTTATTATACTAATAGAACTACCTTTCTCTTTGTAGTCATAAACTAAATTAAAATCTTGATCAACAGGTTCTGTATATCCATCAATACCGCTAATTACCCTTCCTATACTATCAACTGTAATAGGTGAATCACCTAAAATACCGTCTCCATCTCCATCTGTAAATCCTGCTTCAATAACATCAAAACACCCATCATCATCAACATCTAGATCAAAATGATTAGGTATTCCATCACCGTCATCATCTAATGTAAATTCAAATTCATCTAATATTCCATCATTATCATCATCAACGTCAATTCTATCTATTACTCCATCAGAATCATTATCTAATATTACATCATAAATGGTTACTGAAACTTGATCAATATCTTGAAGATAACTTCCATCAATCCATTTCCATCCTCCTGCAGGTTCAGCATAACTTGAATCGGATGTGTCTTGGTATAGTCCAATCCAAGCTGGAGTTGTATTATTTCCTAGTAAATTGGTAGTCATTGTATCAAGCAATTTATTTTCTTGATATGATTTAATGATTGCTAAATTTCCACCTGCTAATTGTGCTGAAATTTTTGCATCGTTCCAAGAAGATGTGGTCTTAGAAACAAAATAACTATGACCAGAATACTGACCTAAATAATCATAATTAGCAAGATTTGTTAACAAACTATCGTACTCAAGTATATGTTTCGCTGAAAAGCCATTTACATCATCTGCCCAAGGACCGTTAGGATTAATATACATATAAGCAAAATTTTGAAGTACTCCTGCGTCATCTGGATGAGTGTCAGACCAATTTACATAGTTATTTGAATTTACATTAATTACTTCACTATTATCAACAATTAAATCATTTATTGAATTGATCTTAAAACTACCAGATATCGATCCTTTTGGAATTGTAATAGTTATAGAATCTACATTGTAATC
>Ga0066836_10001414_pt1 | contig 12551 bp, 8 predicted proteins | sample ETNtaG_18_FD_71568 | JGI IMG/M metagenome (GOLD analysis project Ga0066836, IMG submission 71568) | Marine microbial and viral communities from oxygen minimum zone, Eastern Pacific Ocean - ETNP201302SV91 | ecosystem: Environmental > Aquatic > Marine > Oceanic | place: Pacific Ocean: Eastern...
TCTTTCATTTCTTTTTTGATCCCTTGCAACTTGATCAAATGGAATTATTTTTGATTTGTCATCAACTTTATTTTCAGAAAATTTTGTAAGTTTTTTTGAATTTTTTTGTAAAAATTTATCCTGATTTCTGTCATCAATTAAATCTAAAAAAGTTGAAGCTCCTGCTCCATCGAGCATTATCCTTTGCTCTAGTGCTTCTATAAAAATTTTTTTCTTTCTTTTCTGATTTTTCATCTAAGATATCTTAGTCGAATAAAGTAAAATATAAATTGATATTTAGAACAACAAATATTTTTTCGATTAAATAGATTAACAATTTCATGAAAAAGCCCAAAATGGGTAAAATAATGATCAATCAAAACAAAATTATTTATTAAACTAAAAATTGATTTAAAAACTTCGTGTGAATAATTTATTTAAAATTTTAGGATTATTTTTTTTATTTTTTTTGGCTGCTTGCGCTAGAAATCCAAAACCAGTTAGTTTAATTGAGACAGAAGAAAGAGCTAAGAAAGATATTTTAAAAATTGAGCAAATTAAAAAAGATAATAAATCATGGGAAAAAAATCTTGAGATTGATTTATATACAGCCATAGCTCTTGCAATTAAAAACAACAAAGAATTAAAAATAAAACTATTAGAATCGGCACTTGCTAACAGGCAGCTTGAAAAAATAAAATTTGAAATGTTGCCATCAATTGCAACTAACGCTGGTTATTCAGGAAGCGATAGATACACAGCTACATCAAGTGCTACTGTTGCTACAAGTGATATAGCTGGAAGCATGGGTTCTTCTTATTCAACTTCAAGACAACGTGATGTAAATACTCAAGATATTGGGTTTACATGGAATGCTTTAGATTTCGGTTTGTCTTACATAAGAGCTGGACAAAATTCCAATCGTTATTTGATAGCTGAAGAAATGGAACGAAAAGCTGAACATAATATTGTCAGAGAAGTTATTAAGTCATATTGGAATACATTGTCAGCTGATAAGTTAATTGGAAAATATGATCCTTTATTAATTGAAGTTGATAAAGCTTTAAATGACTCTCAGAAAATTGAAGAATTATTATTAACAAAACCTATGGATGCATTATTGTATCAAAAAGAATTATTAGACATTCAAAGAGCCCTTCAATCACAAAAACAGATTTTTATAGATTCAAGAATTCAACTTGGTGTCCTAATGGGTTTGTTGCCTAATCAAAAATTTAAAATCGTTTCAACCAACAACCCTTTAACTGTTTTAGATATGAGTTTGGAGGGAATGGAGAAGTATGCTTTATTACATAGACCAGAGTTAAGAGAAAGCCATTATGAAGAAATAATATCGGTGCAGGAAACAAAAGCTAGTATGGCTTCTTTGTTGCCAGGATTAAATTTTAATGCTGCTTGGACACACTCTTCTAACGATTACTTAATGAATAAGACAAATTTTGAGTATGGCTCAACGATGGGAGCAAATTTATTAAATATTTTCGTTTATCCAAAATTAAAAAAATTTAACGAAACAAATACAGAAGTTATTAAAGAAAAAAGATTAGCTTTATCTATGGCTGTTCTATCTCAAGTTCATCTAGCAAATATTGATTATGCAATGGCATTGGAAGAATACGATACAGCAGAAAGATATTATCAAGTTTCACGAAAAATAACAGAACAAGTAAAAAATGCACAAAAAATTGCAAGATTTGGAAATTTAGAACTAATTAGAGAGCAAGCGAGTTTGTTAGTTGCAGAGCTAAGATATGACATTGCTTATTCTAAATTACAGCATGCCATAGGTAAAATTTATACCTCGGTTGGTCTTGATGTAACTAAAGAAAACGTAAAAAAATTAGGTTTTAGAGATTATGCAGCAATTATAAAAAATAACTTTAAATCTAGCGGTAAAAAATACTATGCAAATATTAAAAATCCAATTAGGCGACAAAATCCAGTTGCTAAAAAATATGGCGATGAAAGTGTAAGTCAGTTTTCATTTGCCAAAAATACTTTTGAATTGGGCGGCGAAGGTCGCGTAATTTATGATGCTGTTCAAAGTAATGGTAAACCATTACCTTATTGGATAAATTTTTTACCTTCTCAAAGATTGTTTTTAATAAATAATTCCGAAAAAGATAATACAGAAGAATTGAAAATAACTGTTATTGCAAAAAATATTAATGTTAGGGTTGAAGAAAGCTTTAATTTACTAGTTGATCCTGAATTAAGAGCTATGAGAATAGAAAAAGAGGAAAATTTAAAAAAGCAAAGAAAATTAGCTAAAAAACAAAAACAAGAAGAAATTAAAAGAAAAAAAGCTGAAAAATTATTAAAAGAGCAAAAAGCAAAGGAAGAAACTGAAAGATTGAAAAAAGAAGAAGCTGAAAGATTAGCAAAAAAACAAGCCGAAGAATTATTAAAAAAAGAAAAAGAAGAAGCTGAAAGATTAGCAAAAAAACAAGCCGAAGAATTATTAAAAAAAGAAGAAGAAGAAGCTGAAAGATTGGCAAGACAAAAAGCAGCAGAATTATTGGTGGCACAAAAAGAAAAGGAGCTTTTAGCTCTTTTAACAGAAAAACAACTTAAAATGGATAAAGAAAAAAAATTGACTGAATACAAACTTTTTATAACTTCTGAGCCAAGATTAGAAAAAATAGATTATGGCAACTTATATATTGAGTGGGATATCGAAAAAAATCTAGCTGAAGGAAAAAAAATTGAGGACTTAATTGATAAATATGCTGCTGAATTTAATATAGGGTCAAAAAAGTTAATTAATAATTATGCTGAAAAATTTAATATAAACATAAAGTTAGGTGATGAAAAAAAAATAGAGGAATTAATTAATAATCTTTTTGATACATTGGATTTAGAAAATAGGATAGCTTTAACTAAAGTAATTTTAAAAGATATTGTTAAATTTGAAGTTATGGAAAGAAATAAAACTGATAGCAAAGTTCAATTATCAAATTATAATCAATTAAACAATAATAAATTCAATAATCAATTAATATTTATGGAGAGATTGTTAGATCGTGCAGGAATAGATTATTACAAAAAATAAAATGCTTATGAAAAAAATTAAAATAAATTCTAATGTTAAAATAATTAAGGGAAATTTATTTCAAAGTAATTATCCTAAAGTTAAAGCAGGAAGTATAATAAAAGGTAAGATTAATTTAAAAAGAAGCAGCAAAAATTTATTCACTAAATCTAGAAAATCAATTAATAACAAGTAGAATTTGCTGAATATATTTTGCATTTTATCTTTTTTTTGATAATTTAAAGAGAGATGGAAGTTATAATATATTCACCTAATTTTTATTTACATCTGCAAGACGCAGCTGTGTTCATCCAATACTGCATAGATGGTATATTGCATATAGCGTCTCACATAAAAATATAATCAGTGTTTTATCTCTTAGTATTCATTTTAGGAAGTATCTGGGGGAGTTTTTGTAATGTATGTATATATCGACTTCCTGGCAATGAAAGCATGTTTAAAAGTAGATCTTTGTGTCCTTCATGTAAAAAGCAAATAAATTGGTATGATAATATTCCATTTCTCTCATTTATATTTCTGAAAGGCAAATGTAGAAATTGCGACTATAAAATAAGCTTTCAATACTTTTTGGTTGAATTGATTACGGCAATTAGCTTTCTTATAATTTATTTTTTATATGGAGTATCTATAACAACGTTATTATTAATAATATTAAGTATATTTTTTATCATAATTTTTTTTATAGATTTAAAACATTTCATAATTCCAAATGAATTGACCTTTCCATTGATGATGATTGGTTTTATAAAATCTTTTTATCCTAATCTAGATCAAACAATATTTCCAAATTATATAAATTCTATATTAGGAGGATTAGCTGGTTACTTTTTAATCTGGTTAGTTATTATTATTTATGAAAAAATTAGAAAAAAAGAAGGAATGGGACTTGGAGATGCAAAACTAATAGCTGCAATTGGATTTTGGTTTGGATGGGTTAGTATTCCATTTACAATTTTCATTTCATCATTCGTTGCGTTAATTTTTGTAATACCTTCTCTTCTTAATAAGACAAGAAAAGTTTCATCTCAGATCCCTTTTGGTCCCTACATTATTATTGGATGTATAATTTATGTTTCATTTTCAAACCAAATAAAATACTTTCTTCTCTAATGGAAAAATTTTTATTTTTTAGTATTATCGTATCAGCGCTTAACATTTTTATAATTGTTTATGCTTATTCCTTAAATTTTTTTCCAAAAAAATGGAGAAAGAAAGTTGACCAAGATACTTTGGTGGGTCTTGCATTAATTTTCTCTACTATGCTTACAATGTTTTCTTGGATAATATATTTTTATTTAAAACTTAATATAAATTAATAATTATAATTCCATAATATAATTAATGCTTGCTTGAAAACCGCTTGTCTCTTGAGTTGATAGAAAACCATCTAGTGTAAAAGATAATTTTTCAGTATCAGAAATGTTGTTAATAAATTCTGCATTTGCAGAAAAAGTAACTTCTTCTGTTAAATCATTATCCTGTGTATAAGTTGCTTTAGCGCCATTGATTTGGTAATTTTGTTCTTCACCAATAAGTAACTTTCTAAAATCTATATTCCAACCTAAATTTAAATTATTTTTTTCGTTTAAAATATTAAAATTATATTCATCTTCCAAATAAGTAGAAAAGTTTAAAACTGATTTTTGTTCCCAAGAGTAATAATTGGTTTCATTATGTTTGGGTGTAATCGAAAAGCCAGTAGTAAAGCCAACATTAGGAATTGATTTTTCATTTTTAAATTTCATTCCAGTTAAAACATTTGCTGAGTAATAAGTATCTTTAATAACAAGCTTTCCAGTTGTTGTTGTGTTGGTAAATATAGTTCTTTCACTATTATGAAGAGTGGCACCTCCTAAAATGAAAGTTTCAGAGCTTAAGTTAGAAAAGTTAAGGCCTGTTAAAAAACTAAAATGATTTATGTTGTGATCTTTTTTAAATTCTTGTCTTGCTGTTTCAAATGACAAAATATGATCTGATCTTTCTAATGGATAAATTAAATTAACACCTAAATTTAAAAAATTATAACCTAAAGATAAATTTGAATTATTTTGATCTCTTTTTATAAAAGAACCATAAGTTTCTCCCCAGCCTTTGTTTTCATTTTGATTTTTTTTATAACGATTTAATGATTTACGAATGTTAAGAGATTTATATCCTAATAATTCATCTTGTGTTTCGCTAGCTCCTTGTCCTACTGACCCTGCAGAACCTTGGACAATTTGGTTACCGTCTAAATCTTGTAAATTAAAAGTTCCTGAACCGCTGGTTTTATAATAATAACCTTGACCTACTCCATGCTGTATTTTTAAGGTGTTAGTGTTGCTTGCACTATTTTGTATTGTACCAATAACAATACCACCATCCTTCAATGTAATTGTATTGCCACTTCCTTGTACTTGAATTGACTCTTCATCAGGACTTTTCTTATTTTCTATCTTTCCACTATTCGTTAAAGTTGAATTTGTACCAATAGCAACAACTGCCTTAGTGCTGTTATTGTAAATATAACCACCTGAATTATTTGTAACTGTGCTGTCTGTTGCAGTTGAATGAAGCACTATAGTATTTGTTGATCCATTAGTCGTATAAATTGTTCCTGAGTTTGTTATTGTAATACTATCCGGTGTAGTTTGACTTTTACTTGCAGATATTGCATTTGTTTTAGAGCGGATTGTACCACCGCTATTATTAGTAATTGTAGCATCTGTTCCATCTAATAAATTTATTGCTTTTGCATTTTTAGCACGAATTGTTCCTGAGTTTGTGACAGTTAAACCTGATGTATCATCTCCAGCTATAGAATTATTATTTCCAACTAAAGTTGCACCAGATTCAACTGTTACTGTACCATCAGATTTTTCATTTATATGTACTGGCTTTGTGTTTACATCAAGTGTTGCTGAGTTTGATATAGTTAAAGATGTACTATCCGCATTAAATTTTTGCTGCGTTGTACTGTCAGAAGTTATTTCATTGTCTCCGGTAATATTTACAGCATTTGAATTAACTGTAAGTGATAAATAAATCAGACAAAAAAAAAGAGGAAAGTATTTTTTGAAAAACATTTCAAGACCATTTTTTTAAGTTGTTTAATTTAAAACCCGACTTCTCTCCAACTTCCTCTTGTTTTTCCAACTTCACCTGTCGCAGCCAAAACAGAATATAATGTTTTAGCATCTTCTTTTGGACCTGCAACGTTTGCGAAAAGCTTGTCTCCAAAAATTACCAATTCAGAAAGAATACCTTCTCTAACAAAATGACATTCATTTCCTCCTGAGACTGCTCCTTTCTTTAACTTATGTGAATTATTGGTTCCGCATTCATCATCTGCTACGCATATATATGCATTACCAATAGCGCATTCATCATCTATTGGTGGTTCGTAAATCGGAAAATAGACATTTCCCTGAAACACAGTTGGAGCCGCGGAAAGTTTTCTAAATCTATGATTTGTCCTAGGTGTTCCATCATCAAATTTTAGACTTGGATCTATTAAATCAATTGTATCTAAATGAATCCTCCAGGCAAACTCTGCTGTAATTGGGCACTTATCAACATCTTCACCTGTTACAGGAGTACAGTCAGTTAAATTATCAATGTTCATTGCTGCGTTTGCTCCTCTATGCGCTGCTTCTAAAAACCCGCCGGCAGACTCTTTAGGAATTGTTTCGTCGTTTAAATGTTTAAAATAAGGATAATTTACATCTTTTATTCCATACAAGATATTATCCATTCTCACTTGCGTTTGACCAATACTGTTAAAGTTACCTGTTCCACCGAACAACCAAAACTCACCCATATCAGAACCTATTGCTACATCCATTTGGAAGAAACTATGTCTGGCATTCGATGAATTTGCACCCAGGCTAAATAAAGTAGTTTGATCAAACATATCAACACCTTCATCATCTTGGTTTGTAAGATTAATTTTAGTAATTTTACCTTCTAAATCGTTTATATAAACCATCGCTCCTCTCCAAGGTATATTGCTTGCAGTTTCTGGTGTTATTACTATTGGTGAAGATGGCATTGCATTTCCAATATCGCTTGCATTGCCTGTTGCCATTAGATTACCATCTTCTGTATATATTCCAGCAGGATCTGTATCAATAATAGTAATTGGACCATTATTAACTTCTGCTCCATATATTTGTCCAGGACCTTCTTCCGCGCTATCATTAGTATTCATCACATCTAGTCCTGCTTCTAAATCTACTATAAAAAAAGCATTTCCTGCACACAAACTTACATTGCCCATACCTGCTCCAAATACAGCTACATATTTATCGCCATCAATACCGTTATTCAATAATTTGCCTGTATCTGGTATAATAGCAGGTATTCTAAATATCCTAGGAGCAGACCAGGTTTCTCCTAATTGAGTATAATCATATTTTTTTGGTATGCCTCTATCTGCAACACATGATGTAGAAATTTGAAAATCATTCGATGGGGGTAGAGTTATAGTACTAACAACACCGTTTTCAGTTACGGTAAGTTCACCTTGTCCTCTTGGGTTGTAATTTTTATCAGCAGCAAAAGTAAGCACCACTTGATCATTTTCATACTCTGCTTTATCAAAAGGTATGGTTGTCACCACTCCATCAACTGTTTCAGTAACTCTTAAAGAACGCTTAGGAATGGTGTTATCATCATCGGCTACAGTTTCCATTCTTCCCATTTCAAAAGTGAAAGTACTACCTGTATAACAAGATGCTGTTCCCTCAACATGAAAAGGACCTGTAAAGTCTGGTGGAGTATTTCCAGCATCTGCATTTTCTTGACATTCTGCTATTGCATCTTGTGCAGTGGTAGTATCAGCGTCTGGCCATCCATCATCATCTTGGGCTGTTTGAAGATTGCTATCTGCTTGCAGGGCTTCAAGAGATTCTCCTACATTGTATGTAGATTGGTTGTACTCTCTTTCTTTTACTCTACCATCTCTATCAGCAATAAGAATTTTACTATTTATAGAATCATTATAAACTGAAAACACATGACATGGGCCTTGAGTATCTGAAATAATTGGATAAGTGACATCTAAAATTGAAAATCCTGACCCTCCTCTTCCATAAGGTACAAATAATATCGTACGCCATTTTGGAGTGGCATTATATTGGCAAGCTGCATTTCCATCATAACCTGTCATAAATACATCATGAACTACTGGCGATCCATCAACTCCAAAAATAGAGTTTGAGCCACCATCTGTTCTACTATCGGCTAAGCCAACTGTACCGTCAAGCGAAGGACTAATTAGTGTAGGAAGTTTTCCTATAATAAAAGGCGGTACAAATCCCCATAATTCTTGCCCACCTCGTCCAGAATCATTAAAATTAGCTCTGAATGCATGTAACACACCACTGTTAGATCCTGCATAAACTATATTTTGTCTACTAGCATGCAGAGCTTGATATCCTTGATAGTTATTCTTAGATCTAAAATATGACTCTTCATTAGTGTTTGTAAAAAATATGTTAGCATCAGGAGGTCCAACCTCAATTAATTGAGAATGGTATATATCACCAAGTACGCTGGTTCTTATCTCATCAATTCCTTCATCTCCTCCAAAATCATTACAATCTCCATCGTAATCAAAAAAATCGCTTCCTCTAATAAAATTTATTATCCCTATTGCATCATCATCTGATCCATCTTCACCAATGTTTGTACAATGCGAATTGGTGTGGTGATAGTCTGGAATTTCATAGCCTAACAGATCAAAATACTCAGATATTTGCGGTTCATTATCTTCTGTAAAATTGTCCCAATCACCTATATATGAATTTAGTTCCAGAGTTGTCCAAATATTTCTTAAACCTTGAACCGCTTGCTCACGAGTTTCGTTTGCAGCATTCCAATTAGGTCCATCATGATCGGTTCCTTCTGGGATTTCATGTGTGACATCTCCATTTGCTTCAAGTGTTTTTCTTAATATTGTACCATGCCATTCTCCAAATTGTTGGTAGCCAAATTGTGCTTGATACAAAGATCCACCTTCTTGAACATTTGCAGTAATAGATGGCGCAGTATATGAAAGTCTCTCAGCAAGAATTTGTCTTATCCTAGAAGTAACTTCTGACTTTAAATCACCTGGTGTACGAGCTTCAATGGTTTCTTCACAATCGGCAGCACCTAAAGCACCTCCTGAACAAGATCCTGCTTGAGCCAATCTATCAAATCTATCCATACCCCTGGTGCTAATACCATCTCCATAAGCAACCATTAATGTTTTAACTGGATTAGGCCTGCCTCTTAACGTCTCTAAATTAGTTATTGCCTCACCTATATTCATCATCTCACCATCTCCAATTACTATTATATAGTTTAATTGACAGTCAGAATCTGGATCATAAGGGTGTCCTTCTACATCCATAGCAAAATATCGTTCAGCCATTTGAGAAAAAGCCTTGGCGTCAGTTCCCCAAGCAAGTCCTTGTGGCATTAATTGAGGTAAAATCCGTCTCCATCCTTCTGAGCTTGGAGCTACATTTAAACAGTGGTCTCTATTACATTGTGTAGATCTTCCAGCTATATGAATTATAGTGCCATCGCCACCTACTCCAGGTGTCCATCCGGTCCAATAATTACAATCATCCCATCCTCTGTGACACCTTCTACCACCTTGACGCTGGTCTCTACCTCTACCATGCTCACCTGCATTCCAGTGTCCGTATCCGAAATGTGCACCAGTAGTTATTGAAGTATCACTTAAAATTGCAGATATTGCTCTTTTAACACCAGTCCATCTCGTCATTATTCCGCCTCCCATTTGTAGGAGCCAAGTATCATCTTGGTTTGCTGCATTAAACAGATCTTCATTAAATACATCAACAGTAGAACCAGCTTGAGAACCAACAAATACTCTGGTTGATGTCACGTGTACGGAAGTAGGTCGATTTAATATTACGCTATTTGCATTAAGTTCTCCAGCTGCTGCAACATTCATTCTACCACGAGTACGTCTTCCAGTACCTACTCTTTCTAAAATTGTAAATGTAGTAGCACCTGTAAACTGAACTTTCTGTACAACATTTCTCCACTGAGAAGCTACATATGCAATACTATCATCATCAGGATCAAAATCCATTGCTGTGGCGCATGCTAATCTTGTATCTAAAGTTCTTCTTCTTGCATTAGCTGTATATGATCTAGAGGGTGCATTTCCGGAGGTTATTTGAAAAGTTCCGCTTGTTCCAACTCTTCCTAATGTGTAACCAGATATAGTACATCGTGGTAAATAATAAAATGTAGGTTGATCATTTTCATCTACCGCAACTGCTGATCTGGCATGAGTTGCGAAAAAGTCACCTGTGTCAGCATCTCTTCCAAAATTTTGAAGAGGTCCCATTTCTCCACGAGTTATATTAAAAGTTCGAAATACACCATTCCTGGTGCCAGTTTCTACTCCGTGTGCAAATATAATGTGCTCATCATTTCCGTCTACATCTATTACTTCTAGATCAAAGGCATGAACTACAAAACCCATACGGATAAAAAATCTGCAATTTTGTCCGTCTTCAGAAATACCAACTATTGCTCCTTCGCCAAGTATATTCATATCCCAAGAAGTAAAAAAAATTATATGTTGATTTGTAATACCGCCATTCGAGGCAGCATTTGTGGTTACAGATCTAGCTGTACGAGGATTCCATGTGGCCCTTGCTAGTGTGTTTTCTGTTCCTGTTGTATAGGTTGGACCGCCATCATAAATTGCTTGGCAGTCATGAGTCAGATTACCTGTATACCTTGATACATTGTTATTCCATGTATTTTCCCTTGATCCTGATGTGTCAAATTTTACTATACCAAAAGTTCTGCTTTGAGTAGCAATTATACCTCCGTCAGAGGACTGAATCACACCAGTTATCGGCTGAACTGTATCTCTATTATTTATTCTTCTTCTCATACTTGCAGAACTATCTATTAAAAACAAAATATTTGCAGCGACATCTCCTTCTCCAGAACCCGGTGGCACTGGCTTCGCTTCAACTGGAACTTGGCCAGCAAATTCCAAAAGAAAAGTAAATAATAATAAATATTTAATAATTTTTTTCATAATTTAAAAAATTACCTCTTCCACTTCTTCTTGAAGAGTAAAATCAACATACTCTTCATTAGAAATATCTAAAAGTTCATAAATTTCTCCATAGTCTTTATACTTCGTATAATATATCACTCTACCGCCCGTGCTTACATCTTGATGACCGATCCAATTGTCATCTTCTTCAACTATTTTTTCCATCTCACCAATATTATTTTTAACATATTCATATATTTTATTTTTTTTAATCTTTGGGTCCCAAGTTTCTAACTGGATACCTGCTACCTTTAAATCATAAACAAATATACTAATTGATGTATTTTCAAGTCCCATGTTTGGACAATATTGTTCCGTCATGCCTCGAAATTTAAATGTTGATTCCAATTCCTCTTTGTCTTCATCATCTAATTCATTTAATTGAATTAATAGATCTTCTTGAATAAAATCTAAATAATTTTTTATTTTGCTAATTTTAGTACCTATTTCAATATTTAGCGCATCACATGCATATGCCTGAATATTAGAAAACAGACCGAAAAATAAAATTAAGAATATTTTTAAAAAGTTTTTCATATAATTTTTTTTTCAACAAAATATTGTATTATATATATTAATTCCAACATTATTTTAACTTTCTAAAGTAATAATAGTTTCAAGAGGTATTAAAATTTCAATATCTCCATCTCTTTCAAGGTAACCACAGCCATAGATTTTGTATTGTGTACCTTGTTTTTGTAAATTTGTTGTAGTTTTTTTTAAACTAGAACCACTTCCTTTAAAAGCAACAGATCCTAAATTTACTGAAAAGTATTCAAAAAAATATTCGCTCATCCGTTCTTTTTCTCTATCCATCTCTCTTTGAGTTGCTATAGGGTCTACAGCGATGTAATTATCTGTTTCTAAAAGTGGAAAGATTATAAGATCATGAAAACTTTGATTTGTTTTATGTTTAACAACTTGAATGCTGTCTTTATTCACTAGATTTTTAAAACTATTAAAGCATTGTGTATCTCTATCTAGTCCTGATGTTGCTTGAGCTACATTTTGTGGAATTTTTCTTGCATCTATATCTCTTGCTAAATTTGCATCAGTAGCCGTTATTTGATGGGCTTGGAGCTGAGCGACATAGTTATTATGAGTAGTAATATTTTCTTGAGTTGCTTCAATATTGTCTCGCATATTCACCATTGATGCACCTGTGTCAGGGTCTGTTTGATTTGGATCTAACCATTCTCCCATCATGGTATTTATTAAATCTTTTTCAGCCTCTAATAATGCGGTTTCTGCAACATAAAAAGCTTGCTGGTATTCATCGCTTGTATTATTACTTTGATGATCACTTGAAGTAATAACTATCAAAGACCCTCCTAACAACGACATTACAAGAAGTAAAGTTAATGAAAGAATTAGAGCAAAACCTTTTTCATTTTTATTTTTCATAATTTAAATTCCTAT
>Ga0066836_10001416_pt1 | contig 12539 bp, 9 predicted proteins | sample ETNtaG_18_FD_71568 | JGI IMG/M metagenome (GOLD analysis project Ga0066836, IMG submission 71568) | Marine microbial and viral communities from oxygen minimum zone, Eastern Pacific Ocean - ETNP201302SV91 | ecosystem: Environmental > Aquatic > Marine > Oceanic | place: Pacific Ocean: Eastern...
TTGGGGATTTTAACCTTACTTAAAGGGTTTTTCATGTCGACGATTTCCATGTCTTCCGACAACCATTTGAAAACCTTACTCATCCCCTTTTTGTAATATGTCAAAGTTGCCTCTGAGATACCCTTTTTGGAGTATTGATTTATGAGTAACTGCACGTCGAAAGGTGTAATCTGGTCTATGAATTCATGACCAGACTGCTCCATTTGCCTGAAGAGCATATTCAATGTCCTCTCATCGTTGTATTGCGCTTTGGGTCCTCGGTTTTCAGCAGTGTTTTTGAGATAAATTCCAACCGCTTCAACCGTACCTAGACGCTTTTGGTTAAAGTGTCCTAAACGGTAATCTCCAAGTTTTTCAAGATCCATCTCATCGAAGATTCCTTTCAGAAGTTCCTCTTCCTTAAGATGCCCGGCCTTGGTTGCCAAAGATTTCTTCTCATGGCAAAAACGCAGGATTCTCTTCCCGTTAGGCAGATAATAACTCAAGTAGTAAACTTTTCGTTTACCGCTTTTTCTCGGATAGACTGAACATCTCGGTTCATATCCAAGTAACAAACTCGATTGTGTCATTTTAAGCTCCTGACTTTAACGCAGGGTGTCAGGCGATTTTCCAAAAACTCTCTCAAGTCTTCCTCCCTTATACGCACTTCCCTTCCAACTTTCAAGTAGGAAAGATCGCGCGCCTCGTATAGATGGCCCTCAATAGTTTTTGTTTTACATTTGAGGATCTCAGCAACCTCGGAAATCGTTAAAATTTTGGGGGTAGAATCCTGTTTTTCCTCTATAACCTCATAGAACACTTTAAGCAGATCAAAGAGAAATTGCTTAGAGGAATCCTGTTGGTCTGGATGTGGTGTTTTGTTTGTAGCAAGCATTACTTTCCCGCCCAACTGTCCGTGATTTTCGCCTCCACCAGAATGGGAACTTTTTTTAAGTAACACTCCATTCCCTGAACCATACACTCCTCAAGGATTCCGGACATTTCCTCGGCCACATCCTTCCTGCATTCAATGATGATTTCGTCGTGAACGAGGTTTACAGGACGTGCATTCAGTGTTTTGAGGTGTGGCCAGAGAAGTACAAGGGCCTGTTTCAGGCCGTCGGAGGCTAGCGACTGCACCGGAGTATTGTAGACGACGGTTTTTCTGGGCCACTTCTTTGAAAGATTCTGCTCTAATTTGTACCTCATATCATCTTCTATGAGCCTGCGTACTCTGCCGGATCGTGTTTCCAGCAAGACCTCACCATTTTCCCTGAATTCTCTGTCCGCCCTCTTCCAGAGCCTGCTGTGGTAAGGCCTGTAGTTCCCATAGAGTTTGAAGAAAGCGGCGTGGAAACGTTGGGCCTCAGCCAAACTGATCCCAATTCCGAAGGACTTCATGTAGGCGACAAGACCTTTGGGAGACATCCCATAGATCAGCCCAAAATTAATTGCTTTCGAAGCCGTACGCTGCTCTTTGGAGACTTCACTAAGCTGAACACCGAAGGCTTTAGATGCAGTCAATCTGTGAAGATCCTCGTCTTTTCCAAAGGCCTCCCGCATCACTTTTTCCCCTGAGAGTTCGGCTGAGACACGCAGTTCAATCTGGGAGTAGTCGGCAATCACAAAGCAGTTTCCCTCCTCTGGCACGAACAACTCCCGAATTTCCTGCTGGCGAGGAATCGTCTGCAGGATGCCTTGGACGGAAAATCTGCCGGTTCTCGCTCCCATCGATAAGAACCTGCTCCTGAGTCTTCCATCTTCAGGCAGCGATTCTCGGTTAAGTTTTTTCAAGTAGGTGCCGATGAGTTTTTTGTTGGCCTTGCACTGGAGAATCAAATCCGAGAGCTCACTGGCGTCTTCTGATTCGATCCCCCTGAGTGTTTTCTCAGAGGTGTCCTTCAACTCAATTCCGAAAAACCCTCTGAAATACTCCTTGATCTGCTTAGGTGAGTTTGGGTTCAGCCTCTTTTCCTCTGTGTTCGGCCTTTGAGAAGCTGCACCCTGGCCCAAACTAACTATAGGAAGTCTTTCCTCCAAGACATTTTTAGAGAGGTTGGCCTGTTCCACCAAAACATTGAGTTTTTTAATATCTACTTTCATACCGGCCCACTCAGTCGAAGCCACAGAAGGAATGATGTCGCACTCAAGTTTTACGATTTCTAAATGACCACTGAGTGAGGGGGCGTAGCTGTTCCAAAGCTCTCCGGTTTGGACTAGGTCGCTTGCAGCATAGTGAAGTTGACGTTCAGTATACGGAGCCCCTTTAAAGGAAGTCCTCAGTTCCTCGTCTTTGTCCATATGACGCCCAAGTTTATCAAGAGAAAGTGCAGCCAGACTCCAACGACCCTTTTCCTGCATCGTGCCATATTCACAGACGATAGCAGCGAGCATGGTATCCAAAATGGGCTGGCAGTCGATTCCCATTTGGTACCAAAGGAAGGACCAGTCGAACTTGAAATTGTGGCCAAGTTTGTAAGTTTTCTTAGACTCAAGTAAAGGCCTGAGTGTCTTTGTGAAATCATGGGCCAACTGGTCGAAAAGAAAGCAGTTCCAGCCACTTTCCTTATCATTAACACCGACCCCGATCAGCGAGATTTGATCTTTAAGTGGATTGAGTCCCGTAGTTTCTAAGTCCACTGTAACCACTTCTACCCGTGAGGCTAATTCTGCTAGTTTGCTAAGGTAAGCGGTGTTGTCTTTTTGGTCCAAAAAATAACAACAAAACTGATCAAAATGTTTCTCAAATGACATTGGCTCCTCTCATTGTTGATTGGTTGAAATTTCTGGCAAGTGTAGACAGTGTAGACAAAGTGTAGACACATTTGTCTACGGTCATTTCCTCTTTATTATAGTATAACTTATTGAAATTATTAATATTATTATTAAATATATATAATCATCTAATAATATATGTGTAGACACTCTCTTGTGCGGGGTGAGAATACCCTCTCAACAATACGGTTATTCATGCGTATGATAGCAAACTTGTCTACGGTCAAAAAACCATCCTCATCCCAGCTATTTGAACGATAGAAGCCGTAGACAACTTTGTCTACACGTCTACACTTTTATATGAACCTCAATCAGCTGGTTTGAAGGCCCACCCCCGGTAATCCTCCTTGGAACCTTTATTCTTTGAACCAGCTTTGGTTTGGATTAGACCCTTGTCCATTAGGGTTTCAATAATGTCTGTCTTATTCCTAGAATCCAACCCTCTGACATTCTGAGTTATCTCTCTTAATGTACACCAACGTTTTTCTCCGCCAGACAATCCTTTGAGCGCTTTCAGTGTCTTGTAACACAACTCGTCTATTTTGCTTTCATGAAAGTGGTCTTGGAACAGATGTTCTATGTTACCTCGGAGCCACCTGCATAGAGCGATAGCCTCACTCATCGTCTGCTCCGTGATCACCTTACCTTCTCCTTTCGTCGCCTGAAAAATAAGGGCAAATTTTTTGACTGAAGTGAGTAACCTTTCAACGTACGGTCCAATCTGCTCTGACCGCTCGTTCTGGATAGAGAGCTTCTGTTCTTCGTAGAAACGGCAGTAAAGTTCTGTTGCCTTATCGTCATAAGTAAATAGAACTTGGTCCTCCTGTTCCATGGATCGGGTATCTTCAAGTTTTCGGATTAGCTCATTTTTTAGATTTACATTTGGGGAAGGTGTGATGGGTTTTAGATCTTCTTTCTTGAGACGATCTAAGGTAATAAACCATTGGAATCTGGCCATAAAACCTCCTTCCTTTAGAGTCGAGTTTGCCTCATTTGCCAGCCACCGGAAGGGTGAGCCGCATATGACAACCGGGTATGGATCATCAAACTCGAGTGTTTTTTCAGCAAGCCTCTTTCCGAAGTGTGAAGGGCAGTCGTAAAGGGAGTTGAGAATATCTGTGATTCCCGACATGTAGGATTTTTTTGACACCTGTCCCAGAAAACCGCCCAGTTCATCTATTTCAATCAGTTGCCGGGGGTATTCTTCAAAAGCAGATTGCAGGCCCTCCGGTGTGAAAATATTTGTTAGAGAAGTTCGTTCTGGAAAAATATCTTTAAGCAGTTTCAAGCCAATCCCGATCGATGTGGATTTTTTCGATGCACTGGAGTAACCAACTATAGCCAGGTAGAGGTTGGCAAAGATCGGGCTGCTCTCCTGAATGTAAATCCGCCTTTCATAAGCTATGGAAAGGACTGCCAGCGCCGTAGCCAAGTGAAACTGGTCTCTTGCCTCTGTCAGCGGCCTTGCATATTCGAGGTAGAGAGGTATGAAGCCAGTTTTTGGATAGCAGTCATCAGTAAGAGGAATTGTATGCGAAAATGCTGGTACCGCAGTTTCAATAAGATGCTGTTTTGGGGTATCCTCTGAGTTTTCATTGCCGTTTAGTGGAAAACCGTATTTTGCTGCCCATTCATCTGGCTCAAGATAAACGCATTGCTTCAGTTCTTCCGGACTGAGGTCATTGGGGTCCTTGCCTTCAGGGAGATCCAGGACACTGACTTTGGCCCTATTGAAAAACCCGATGGCATTCCGTGTTTTCCCTCTGCCTGCCGAATCAGCGTCGTAACACAGGCGGATTTCAATGAGCCCAAGAGAGTTGATGATTCCAGCCTGTTCCCTGCTGACACCTCCCAGTGTTGCAACGGCTTTTCCGCCCTGTGCCCGGATGCTGTCAGCATCCTTGATACCTTCGGTGATAGAGAGCAGATTCTCATTGGCCGAGAGGTCCTCAAGACCATCCATCACCGCCTTTGCACCTTTGAGCTTGTAGGATTTTGGAGTCTCCTCTGAAGCATATCTTGAATTGTTTTTCAGTTCCGTCTGACCTTTGAATATCGGTGCGATTGTCAATGACCAGAGTTTGTTATCCCTGTTAAAGAGAGGGAAGATAAAACACGCCACACGTTTTTTAAGAATCGGGTTTTCATTTCGGAACTCATTCAGTCTTTTTCCTTGGAACTCTCCGGGGAGCTCTTGATACTGAGCCGGACTGCCTATGAGAAATCCGGCTCTAGAAATCGTTTTCTCCCCATATCCTAGCTTCTTAAGATCATCCCTATGGACCCGGGTCATGCAGTTCTGAGCCATTTTAAGGAACACAGCCAGTAACAAATCCGGAGCTACTAATTCAGGGATGACCAACTTATCTTCGGGTGCTGGTGACTTCGGTACCATGTGCAGATGTCTTGGAGGGATTTCCTTCTTCAGTCCGGTCAAATGACCTCTCACATTTGCGGCAAGTTTTCCTGAATTCACCCCTAGCCGTTCGAGAAGTGGTCCGAAGTACCAGGTGTTTATTTCCTCAGCGCTGCAAGCGCCATTACAGTAAAGGCGAAGATTACCATCATCAGCGAAGGCAACCCGGCCGTTGGGGTTTCGTCCGTCTTCGTGTACAGGGCAGGAGCAGCTATATTCGAAACTACTGTCCCCTATAGCCTTGATTCGGGTACCTTTACCATATTTGTCCTTCAAAATTTGGAGCACCGTTTCAATCTGGTGCTGCTCCAGATAGTCGAGATCAGCATCAAAAAATATCGAGGAAGTTTCCATTTCTCCCTTAAGCAAGTGGTACCGAAGATTTTTTCAAAGGAGGGTTATGGTCCTTGTCTGCTTCAACCTCGGTTGAAGCCTCATTCTCCGATTCCTCATTATCCTCAGTGGATGGAACCGGTGGTTCTTGACCAATCTCCCATACAGCATTTACTTCGAGGTAAGGACCGTCCTCGACAACACGAATCATGACTTCCTTCTGGAGTAGATCATTCTTGAAGTCAATCTTACCTTCTGCTGTGGGAAATGACGCTTTGATTAGCTTACCGAGTTTTGTGCTTCCAGTCGTTTTTCCACTTTTAGGGTAGGGAACACCGTACTTTATCTCTTTGTCACAGGCCTCTCCTTCCAGCCCGACCAGCTGAAAGTTAAGGTAAGTATAATCATCGTATTTCTCCTCTTCGTAAGTATCGATGATCACCCTATGTGTGCCTGTTGGCATGTTGTCCATCAGCTCGACGCTGGTGATATCTTTTTTATTTGTCATCTTCTTCTCCATAAAAGTTACCTCGCCTCGGTATTTAATTTCCGGTTTGAAGTGTTAGAATAAAATGCTCTCAAAGCAAAAAGGCCAAAGAGAGTAAACATGCTGATCAGAGGCTTTAACCCATGATCAGTAAAAAGGTGGGTTAAACCACCTATCCTGAAATCCGTTCCTAACCTAAGGATGGGTTTTCGTGTATTCGAAGTATCTCACGCACTTTGCCAAAACGTTTGTTTGAACAAAACCTCAGAATAACAAAACGATATATAACTAGATTGGATTTATTTTGATCTTTGTTGGAAATAACAAACCTTGTGGACTGATCAACAAACGTTTAAAAGCATGTTATCTCTCGGATTTTAAGGAAGGGCTGTAGTTTACCGTACGTCCTGTGCGGGAAGAATATTGAAGTGAAGTTGTTTCAACCTGCTAGAGATGCTCCTTTTTGAGTTTTGTAAGCAAGGATGGAAGGGATTTTAAATGGTAGGTACCCGAGGATTTGTCCATAAATATATACCATCTAAGTGAAGGGTTGGGTTGGTAGCTACTTTCCATGAATTCGATGATTTCGGTTTCATCGTATTCTAGTCTAAGGGGCAGACCACCGCCTAAATTATTTTCTTTCGACAGTTCATATTCATTATAAACTGTGTCCCATACCTCCCGGTAAGTTGGGTCTTCGCCATTATTTATTTTTTTTAATTTTTTGAACGTCCGACTGAAAATATTTTGAACTTCCTTCGATGTTGAGTATTTTGTTTTTCTAAATTTTTTTGTTCTGATTTTATTTTTTTTATTGCCTCTTTCCAACCAGTCTTCCAACTCAGATTTAATGACAAAAACATCAGAAACCAAAACCGGAAAGGGACGTCTTAAAATACCCTGATCCTGGAGAAGCGGTATGACTTCAGCGATGCGATCATCACCCAAACCAAGCTCATCCAGACCATGTTTGACCAGAAATTCTGCAGGCGGTATGAATCTCTGAATGAAGATCCTTGAATAATAGGCAAATGCCGCACACTCGTAAGGATCTATCCTGAGTATTTTTTCCCCTTCGCTTACACTCTCTTCAGTGATGACTTCACCAGAGCTAATTGCAGGTTCATTGGAAAGAAATTTTCTACGTTGCTCGTCTGAAGAAGCCTTGTTCAGTTTCTGCATGAACTTTCTAAGGACAAACTGATCACTGGAGCTGAGTTTTTTACTGATTCTATAAACCATCGGGTTACTGAACGGACCTGATGGGGTCTCAAGCATTCCAATTTTATCTGGCATGGAAGGTATTACTGCATAAAGGGCTGGTATACCCTCTGAAGCTGCTAAAGGAACAGTTTTTTGTTGATCACTACTGAGTGAAGAAAGAAGTACAAAGTCTTGATAAACAGGTGAATTTATCATATAATTAGTATTCCTTCTTGATGAAAATTAGGGACTGTCAACCTGATCATTTACACCAAAATCATTTGATATTACTAAACTGATTACTTAATGTATTTTACAGGTTTAGTCTAAGATAACAATGTATTAAATTATCGGATGTTTAATAGTCAGTAGCATCATTATTTAAAGTGTAAAATGGAAAGCATAAAAAAATTTCCAAGGAAAGTCTGGCGCAACAATAGACCTAAAATGACCTTCACCCTTCATCCTGATATTGTCAAGGTCATTAGAAAAACTGCCAGGGAAGAAGGACTGTCCTTCAGTGTTGTTGCCGATGAAGCATTTTTTGCCGGATTCAAGGCCATGGGACGGATTTGATAGGTAGTTTAGGGTTGGTGTCGCCACAAGTAAGACACAAGGCCTTTGTCAGAGAACTACCCGAGCGAAAGTGTTTCAAAGATCAGGCCTCATCCAATTCTATGATAAAACCCCCCACACTTTCTCACACCCACGTCTAACCGGTGGTTCCAACGGTTTCCGGCTACCTGACTGAATCTACTGGCAACCCGTGTAACCACACACGGTCCGCCTGAAGAATGATGATATATGTTGATATTTAGGGGGAGATTAGAGTGGTAAAATTTTTTCAACTTGAGCGGATTCCCAGTGTTGATGGGACCTCAGGCGCTTTTGGTTGAACAATCTAACTGGGAATCAGGAACACCCACCATACATTTCACGGAAGGTTAAGTTGGCTCCAACATTTTGCATCCTATCTTGCTCTCACAGAATCAATCATAAACTAGTCAATAAGCTCCCACCAACGCCCTCGCCGTCTCACCACGATTGTATTGCTGAGTGGTGTTGAAGCTCTTGTGCCGCATCTGCTTCTGGACCGCAGCGGGAGGCACCTCCTTCTCCAGCAGGTAGGTGGCGCAGCCCGCTCTGAGTGAGTGTCCACCCAAATCATCGGGTGCCAGCCCAACTTGTGCACCGTACTTCTTGACGATCCTATAGACCCCATTGCCGTCCAGTGGGCGGTCGATGAATCGGTTTGGTTCCGAAAGCATTTTCCTTTTCCGGTATCCTCCAGGTGTATTGACACGTCTGACCCGAACGAACAGGTGTTCATATGGATTCTCATCCACCAACTCCTGCATGGTTTTCACTGGGCAATGTTTCTGATTTCGTCCCATTGCAGCTTTTATCACATCTACCGTGTCGCCATCTCCAAGCTGATCCGACTTCGACCGTGGGATTCGGATCCGCAGACCGTATTCTGTGACTTCAATGTGATCCTTCCTGACGGCAGCCAGTTCAGACCTCCGCATCCCTGTGGCAAAGCCAAGCAGCAGCAGGGCCTTGTCTCGTAACCCAAGAACACCCTTTGGAAAATCCATAATCCTGATTTGGTTGATGGTAATCGGTTTCTTCTTACTCTGGATGACCTGCTCAGGACGTTGCTCAGCCATGGTTCTGAACAAGCCTTTGATCTGTCGTTTTGCTTTAGGATCGTCCGTTGGGGCCGTGTATCCGTGCTGTTGATGAGTAGTGTCGATTGCCCAGCGCATGTTGTTAAGGGTTGACTTTTTCTGCCCATGTCTAGCCTTTTCGAAGAGGTAGAAAATGACCGTGTCCAGCTCTGCTGGTAGTGGGCTGACTTCATGTGCTTCACACCATTTCTTGAACTTCTTCCAGAAGTGCTGCCGATTCCTCCTCGTAGAGGCTGAGTCAGCACTTTGAATCAGTGCTTGCTTCAGTTGGAGTTTTGTTGATTGATCTTGGACTAGTACTTTAGTTAATTCGATACTGTTTTCGGTCATTTGAAGCACCTCTCCCGTGATGTTAAAAAATAACGTTAATGACTCTTAACGTTATAATAAACTAGCAAATTCTACAGGTATCGTCTACACTAAAATAGTCTTAAACCCTTAACAAAAGAGAAAAAGATGACAATTACAGATCCACGCCTTGTCAGAGAAACGGTCCGCGTGCCTCGGCGAGACAACTACGAGAATCGCCCTGTACTCAGTGCCACCATCCACCCCGACATCAAGCGCACCCTTGTGGCTATGTCAGAGAGAACTGGCATGAGTGTCAGCCAGGTTACCGATGAAGTACTTTACACCGGCTTGGTTGAGATGTATGAGATGGAAGAGCTTGATGATTGAGGGGGAGTGGGCAGCGCACTGGCACCGCCCATTGATACATAAAGTAGTTACTCGCATTTATACCTAGATGCTTCCTCATATGGAAACACCAGTCAGACAACCATCCTATTAAAATCTCCACACATTGTAAAACATCAACATCAGGTCTTTTTCTATGTAATTTAGACTTGATTTTATTATTCTATTGTCTTTCCAACTGGTGAGAGAAGCTTTTCCAATTCATCTAATGCCAAATTTAGGTTTTTTTCTTCAATTTGTTTGAGAATTGCTATATGGCCTTTAGATTCAATCGGGGGGAGAGTAAGAAGATTTTGAGCTCTGATGGTGTCAAGTACACCAGTACTTTTTTCGAAACAATTTTTTAAATAACGATTTGAAGATTGGATAAAAATAGTTTTATGAAATTTAGTATCTATTAAATGGTATTTTTCAATATGATTTTCTTTAATACACTCTTCAAACTCTTCAATACAATTTTTTAATTCTTTAACTAACTCTGATCTATTATTTTTATAAGCAGATCTCAAGGCTTGAGATTCAAGTGTTAATCTAAATTCACAAAATTCAGACAGCTTTTTTTCACTCATTCTAAAAACTCTGAATCCCTTTTGACATTCCCACACAATTATTCCTTCTGCCTTCAATTGGGTTAACGCCTCTCTAATAGGGGTCTCCCTAAAACCAAAAGATTTTTGAAGATAGGATTGAGTTAGTTGCTGACCCAATGATAATTCCCCGTTAATAATTAAATTTCTAATACCATCCATTGTTGCTTCCACTAAAGAAGGCGGGCGTTTAAATTCATCAATCATATATCTTTTTTAAAAAAAATTCCGAGTTGAGGTAGGAAACAATCACCCCTCATTTTGCTATAGTATTTCGCATTTGTAAAGAGATAATTCATCAGATAGCGCTACCAGTCAGATCCTGCACAACCTAGCCAACATTTCCTCCACATCCTTACCAGTCCCATTATAATATTACTTATATGCCCTGCATGCATTACTGCAATATCGTATGCTCTCTCAATTTCATCTGTAGTAATTGACTCTGCCTGTCCCTGGTGTTCTGGGGCCACCACAAAACTCCTACTGCTTTAAAAACAATCAGCAAGTCTCAGGAACTGATTTTCATCTGATTGATGCCCAGATTCACAAAAAATATTTTTAATTCTTAAATAATTAAAAATTAAATGGAAAATTAATATATTTTTTACTTGACAAAAATGGGGACTGGTACTATTATCCGAGTTATATATATTACTATATATAATATATATTATAAATACAACTGCTCCAATTCAGGAGTAGAGGAGTCGTTCGGTTGGTTATTGGTCCAGTTCCAGGTGGGTGAATCAGCCTTAACTAGACCGCTTCAGAATTTTACTTCCTGAGCGGCTCTGTCTTGGTTTATGCACTTCAAAATAGGAGGAAAAAGATGTTTACTCAAAAAAGCACAAAATTGATCACAATCATGCTCGCTCTCATCCTGGGAGCAAGTGTCTTCATGGCTGGCCAGGCCTGGGCAGTCTGTGGTTTTTCGTCGGAGGCGGCAAAGAACGCCGGGCCGCAATACGGTGGGACGATTACATTCCTGGATGGATATGGAGCGGCTTTTCCGCCTACAGCCTGGCACCAAGGAGAAGGCAGTAACTGGACGGCAGGTATTTATCATGAACCGATGTATGAGACCCTTATGACTAATGACATTGTGCTTAAGGGGCCATGCGGCACAGGGGAATCTGGATTTTATCACGGTGCAGGTGAACTTTTGGAAGTGATGACAGGTAAATTGGCTGAAAGATGGGAGTTACCCGATTCGAAAACACTTATATACCATCTACGTCGGGGAGTCATGTGGTCGGGTAAGCCGGGAGTCATGGAATCAAGGGAACTGACAGCGGAGGATATCGTTAAAAGCTTTGAATTGGGTTGGAAGCGCTATCCGGATTGGCACACTACTAAAGACGTGGAGTCGATAACAGCTAAGGATAGGTACACGGTTGTACTAAAGAGTAGAAAAATCCCTAACGAATGGGCAATAAACTTTGGAACCGCGCCTTGGCTTGGGAACACCGTCGTACCTGCTGAGGTGGGGGACGAGGCTATGAAAAACTGGAAGACTCATGTGGGGCTGGGGACAGGCCCGTTTCATCTCGAGGACTTCGTGGAAGGCAGCACGGTAACTTACGTAAGGAATCCCAATTACTGGGACAGTTACGTATTCAATGACAAGAAATACGAGATTCCGTTTATCGACCGCCTGGTAAAAACTGTAATACAGGATAAATCCTCCCAGGTCGCTGCGTTACGAACAGGGAAGATTGACGTGTATGATGCACTCGAAAAAAAGTTCGTCGACTCGGTAAAAAGATCAACTCCCGAAATAAAGATGATAGAGAGACCGGCGGAGAGAGCCTGGAGAATGGGCTTTAGGCTGGATAAGAAGCCCTTTGACGATCTCAGGGTGCGCAGAGCAATGAGCATGGCTATAGATCGAGACGGCTTTATCAATGCCATTCAGGGAGGTAAAGGAGAGATTTTAAACGCTGAGATCCATTCAGGACATACAGAGACTTTTTATACTCCTCTGGAGAAGATGCCGAAAGAAGTTCAGGAGAATTTTTCGTATAACCCTGAGCTTGCGAGGCAACTATTAGCCGAGGCAGGCTACCCGAACGGTTTCGAGACTACCATACAAGCATATGCACGGGAGCCTGAGCGAGATGTGGTGTCTTTTCTGGCAGCTATGTGGAAGGATGTTGGAATCAACGTTAAAATTGATCTGCGGGATTCGACTACTTTGGATGGAATGCTTAATAAAAATGAGCATGCGCCGTTGACTTTTCTTGCTAACGCAGTTTTTACAGCGCCAGGTACTTTGGTCTCTTTTGCAGTTGATGAGTCTAATGCTTATCAAGTCGCGGTGGTTGATGACCCTGAAATAAACGCGGTTTATGAAAAGTGGGAAAACACAT
>Ga0066836_10001417_pt1 | contig 12536 bp, 13 predicted proteins | sample ETNtaG_18_FD_71568 | JGI IMG/M metagenome (GOLD analysis project Ga0066836, IMG submission 71568) | Marine microbial and viral communities from oxygen minimum zone, Eastern Pacific Ocean - ETNP201302SV91 | ecosystem: Environmental > Aquatic > Marine > Oceanic | place: Pacific Ocean: Eastern...
AAAATGCTAGAATCAAAAAATAGAAAAAAGATTGGTGGATCTATAATCAATATGTCATCTCAAATGGGTCATGTAGGTGCGCCAATAAGAAGTGTATATAATATGACCAAAGCTGGACTGGAAGGACTAACAAGGGGTATGGCAATTGATTTAGCTAAGGACAATATTAGAGTAAACACTGTATGCCCAACTTTTGTAGTTACGCCAATGACAAAAAAGTTTTTAAAGAGCAAAAAATTTAAGAGTGACACACTTAAAAAAATTCCTATGGGAAAATTTGCTGAGCTTAGTGACGTAGCTACAGCAGTTGCTTTTTTAGCTTCGGGTTCTTCTTCGATGATTACAGGAACTTCAATATTAGTAGATGGTGGATGGACAGCAATTTAAAAAGGGAAATAAACTTATGAGTAATTTTGATGATGTAAAAAAATTTATGAAAACATTTGGTCAACAAATAATAACGAAACCTCAATTTCCTGACGAAAAAACTATGAAACTGAGATTTGATTTAATTCAAGAAGAATTAAATGAATTAAAGCATGCAATGGAAACTAAGGATTTAAAAGAAGTAGCTGATGCTTTAACAGATATTTTATATGTAACTTATGGTGCAGGCTGCGCTTATGGAGTAGATTTAGATAAATGTTTTAAAGAAGTACAAAGAGCAAACATGAGTAAATTAGGGAATGATGGCAAACCAATTTACAATGATAAAGGAAAAGTGATGAAAGGACCTAATTACATCGCTCCTAATTTAAAACAATTTGTAGAATAATATAAAAAAGTGGCTGTTCATTTTTCAAGTCAAGAATTTAAAACTAGAAAACAAAAAGTCTTGAACGCGATGAATGAAGAAAACATTGATGCCTTATTAATGTTTAAACAGGAATCGATGTACTGGCTTACTGGATATGATACTTTTGGTTATGTTTTTTTTCAATGTTTAGTATTAGATAAATCTGGAAATATAATATTGTTAACTAGAGTGCCTGATTTAAGACAGGCACTAAATACTTCTATTATTAAGGATATAAGAATTTGGATAGACAAAGATAATTCAAATCCAAATGAAGATCTTAAAAAAATTCTAAATGAATTAAAACTTAGAGGAAAAAAAATTGGAATTGAATATGATACTTATGGATTAACAGGAAAAAACACCCTCTTGTTAAATAAATCTTTAGATGGTTATTGTGATATTAAAGATAAGTCTTATTTAATTTCAAATCTAAGAGTAGTTAAATCCACTGAAGAAATTGTATATGTAAAAAAAGCTGCTGAACTTGCAGACATGGCTTTGGATGAAGTTTGGAAATGTGCAAAAGAAGGTATTAATGAAGGAAAAATTTTAGCCCAAATGCAAAAGGTTATATTTGAAAATGGTGGAGATTATCCTGCAAATGAATTTATAATAGGATCGGGACATAATGCATTGTTATGTAGATATCAATCAGAAAAAAGAATTCTCTCAAATCCTGATCAATTAACTATTGAATGGGCCGGAGCATATAAACATTATCATTCAGCAATGTTTAGAACGATACCGATTGGTAAAGCAAATCCAAAACATTATAAAATGTACGAAGCTTGTCTTGAAGCATTAACTAAATGTGAAAAAAAACTTGTACCCAAAAATACAGTTGGTGAAGTTTTTGATGTTCATGCAAAGACGTTAGATAATCTTGGTTATAATAAATCAAGAATGAATGCTTGCGGGTATTCATTAGGTGCAACTTTTTCTCCAAATTGGATGGACACTCCTCCTATGATATATGCTGACAATCCTTTAATCTTAAAACCTGGAATGGTTTTCTTTATGCATATGATTTTAATGGATTCAGAAAATCAGTTAGCAATGAATTTAGGTGAAACTTACCTTGTAACTGAAAAAGGCAATGAAAGGTTAGGTAGGCAAAAATTAGATTTGGTAATACTTTAATTTGTTAGAGAAGAAGGTAATTTAAAAGTTACACTTTCCTTTGAAGTAATACGCTCATCTATAAAAACTTGGGTATGCTTTTTAATTTCATGTATAAAATCTTGAACAAGTTTTTCAGGAGCAGAAGCTCCTGAAGTTAGACCAATTGTATTACATTTAACTATTTCTTTAATTGGAAACTCTTTTTTAAAATCGATAAGCTGAGTTTTTACACAGCCAGCTTTTTTTGCTACTTCTACTAATCTTTTTGAATTTGAAGAATTATCACTACCTATAACTAAAAACATATCACACAAAGATGCTATTTTTTTCACTGCGTTTTGCCTATTTGTTGTTGCATAACAGATATCTTCTTTAATTGGTGCTTTAATTCCAGGAAATTTTTTTTCTAACACTTCAATAATCTCTTTTGTATCATCAACCGATAGGGTTGTTTGTGTAACATATGCAACTGAACCGTCAAGTTTAAGATTTATTGCATCTTCTTTGGTTTCAATTAACACAATATTTTCTTTTGGAATTTGACCCATTGTACCTATTACCTCTGGATGGCCTTTGTGACCAATAAGAATTATTTTATTACCATTTTTATTATGCCTTTCAGCTTCTCTATGAACTTTTGTAACTAAAGGACAGGTAGCATCTATATAAAACATTTTCATATTTAATGCTTCTTTTGGAACAGATTTTGGTACTCCGTGTGCTGAAAAAATAACTGGTCTAGTACGATCTTTTATCTCTTCCAACTCCTCAACAAATATTGCTCCTAGTCTTTTAAGATTTTCAACAACTTGTGTGTTATGAACAATTTCATGCCTAACATAAACAGGGGAGCCGTATTTTTCTAAAGTCTTTTTTACTATTTCTATAGCTCTGTCTACACCAGCACAAAAACCTCTTGGTGAAGCAAGTAATATTTTTATCTCTTTATTCACACATTAATTCTAATTATTTTTTTGAGGACGCATATCTTTTAAATTGATTCCAGCCACTTTCACAGGTTTTTTCATTGCGTCTCTTCTAAAAGGTTCACCTAATTCTTGATTTAGAATTACTTCTATAAAAGTTGTAATTCCTTTTTTTTGATCTTCACATGATTTTTTTAGTACTTCTGTTAACTCTTTTTGAGTATTAACCTGGACACCTTTCAATCCACAACCTTCAGCAACTTTTGCATAACTTAACTCAGGATCCAATTCTGTTCCCACAAAATTATCATCAAACCATAGAATAGAGTTTCTTTTTTCTGCTCCCCACTGGTAATTTCTAAAAATTACCATTGTGATTGAAGGCCATTCCTTACGATTACATGAGCTCATTTCACTCATGCTTATTCCAAATGCACCGTCTCCAGCAAATCCTACCACTGGTACGTTAGGGCATCCTATTTTGGCACCAAGTATGGCTGGAAAGCCATATCCACATGGACCAAAAAGTCCTGGAGCTAGATATTTTCTTCCTTTTTCAAAAACAGGATATGCATTTCCAATAGCACAGTTATTTCCAATATCACTAGAAATAATCGCATCGTTCGGTAAGCCATCTTGAATAGCTCTCCATGCCATTCTTGGTGACATTCTATTTTTATCTCTTTCTCTGGCATCTTTATTCCATGTTGTACCCGGATCATCTTCTTCATGATCTAAACTGGTTAGTTTTTGTAACCAAGCAGATTTTGTTTGGTGAATAAGATCTTTACGTTTTTTTCTGTCTATATCACCTGCTGATTTTGAAATTTTTTCTAAAAGTTGTCTCGCTACTAATTTAGCATCTCCACAAATTCCAACTGTAATTTTTTTTGTTAATCCAATTCTATCAGAATTCATATCTACTTGAATAATGTTTGCCTTTTTAGGCCAATAATCGATTCCGTAGCCAGGTAAAGTAGAAAATGGGTTCAGTCTAGTTCCTAAAGCTAAAACAACATCAGCTTTTGATATTAATTGCATTGCAGCCTTTGAACCGTTGTAACCTAAAGGGCCGACCGCTAAAGGGTGGCTACCTGGAAAACTGTCATTGTGCTGATAGCCAGAACAAACCGGCGCATCTAATCTTTCCGCTAACTTTCTGCAATCCTCAATGGCGTTTCCTATAACAACTCCTGCTCCTGATAATATTACTGGAAATTTTGCATTTGATAATAATTTTGCCGCTTCGTTAACTGCACTAGCGCCTCCTGCTTGTTTTTCTAATCGAACAATAGGTGGAAGTTCTATATCAATTACTTGTGTCCAATAATCTCTAGGAACATTTATTTGTGCTGGAGCTGAACCTCTAATGGCTTTTTCAATTACTCGATTTAAAACTTCAGCCATTCTTGATGGATCGCGAACCTCCTCTTGATAACAAACCATATCTTTAAAAAGATTCATTTGTTCAACTTCTTGAAAACCTCCCTGACCCATTGTTTTGTTTGCAGCTTGGGGAGTAACTAAAAGCATTGGTGTGTGATTCCAATAAGCGGTTTTAATCGGAGTTACTAATCCTGTAATACCTGGTCCATTTTGCGCTATACACATTGCAATTTTTCCAGTTGCACGAGTATATCCATCTGCAATTAACCCGCCGTTGGATTCATGAGCAACATCCCAAAATGTAATACCAGCTTTTGGAAACAAATCGGAAATAGGCATAAATGCTGATCCTATAATTCCAAATGAATGTTCTATGCCATGCATTTGGAGAACCTTCACAAAAGCTTCTTCGGTTGTCATTTTAGTCATGATAAATCCTTAAAAAATACTTTAATTATATCAATTTTAAGGCTATATCCAGTAGGAAAATGTCACAAACAGATTTGATTATTCACGATGAAAAAGACAACGTAGCTGTAGTTGTTATTGATAAAACTCAAAAAAACCAAGAATGTACAGGTTGGATTATGGAAAATGATAAAACTATCAAAATAAAATCTATTAATGAAATACCCCTGGGTCACAAAATAGCTCTACAAGATTTAAAGCAGGGAGATACAATATTAAAATATGGACATGATATTGGAAAAGTTGTCGCTCCAATTAAAAAAGGTGAACATGTTCATGTCCATAATGTTAAAACTAAAAAATGGTAATTAATTAAAAATGTCTATTCCAAAAACATTTATGGGTTATAAACGTGAAAACGGAAGAGTTGGCGTTAGAAACCATGTAATAATTTTACCAGTTGACGATATATCCAATGCCTGCGCAGAGGCGATTGGAAATAATATAAAAGGAACTACAGCAATTCCTCATTCTTATGGAAGATTGCAATTTGGAAAAGACTTAGAATTATTTTTTAGAACAATCATAGGTACTGGAAAAAATCCAAATGTAGCTGCAGTAATTGTTGTTGGAATTGAACCTAAATGGACTAAAAAAGTTGTAGAAGAAATTGCAAAAACAGGAAAACCTGTTGAAGGTTTTAGCATTGAAGGATTAGGAGATATAGAAACTACAATGAAAGCTTCTAAAAAAGCTCAAGAATTTGTCCAGTGGGCAAGCGAAAAACAAAGAGTTGAGTGTCCTTTGAGTGATTTATGGATATCAGTAAAATGCGGAGAGTCTGATACTACATCAGGTTTGGCTTCAAATCCTACAGTAGGAAATTTAATGGATAAACTAGAACCACACGGCGTCCATCTTTGTTTTGGTGAAACTTCTGAAATAACTGGAGCAGAAAAAGTTTGCGCAACAAGAGCAAAGGATGAAAAGGCAAAGAAAAAATTTCTAGATACATGGAATAATTATAATAATTTTATTTTAGAAAATAAAACTAATGATTTGTCAGAAAGTCAACCAACAGCAGGAAATATAAAGGGTGGACTTACTACTATTGAAGAAAAAGCTTTTGGAAATTTACAAAAAATTGGAAAAAAAGTTAAATATTTAGATGTTCTTGAGCCTGCTGAAGAACCAAAAAATGGAAAAGGTTTATATTTTATGGATACATCATCTGCTGCAGCTGAGTGCGTAACTCTCCAAGCGGCCGCAGGATTTACTGTGCATTTGTTTCCTACAGGACAAGGAAATGTTGTGGGCAACCCTATAGAGCCAGTTATCAAGTTAACGGCAAATCCAAAAACAGCTTCTACAATGAGTGAACATATCGATTTAGATGTTTCAAAAATATTGAAAAGAGAAATGAATTTAAGTAAAGCTGGCGATTCTTTAATTGATATCACTATAAAAACTGCAAATGGAAGAATTACATGTGCTGAAGCTTTAGGTCATAAAGAATTTGTTATTACAAAACTTTATAGAAGTGCATAAATATAAAATCCATAATGGATTCAAATTACTTTTCAAAAACTAAAATATTAGATGGTGGAATGGGACAAGAAATCCTTGCTAAAGGTGTAAAAACCAAAGGAAGTCTATGGTCGGCAACAGCGTTAATATATGAAAAATACCATCAGTTAATAGTTGATTCTCATCTTGACTATATAAAATCTGGAGCAGATGTAATAGTCACAAGCAATTTTGCGGCAAGAAAAATTAGAATGATTCAAAATAAAGTTGAAGACTATTTTAATTATGCTAACGAAAAAGCTGGAGAGCTTGCTTTAAAAGCAAAGAAAATTTCAAATAAAAATGTTTTAATTGCTGGAAGTTTGCCAGCACAAAATGATACTTATGTACCAGATCAAAGAGATAAAAAAATAATTGAAAATGCATTTTATGATCAGGCTAAATTATTAAAACCTTTTATTGATTTTTTTTATTTGGATGTGCTATCTGGAAGTAGAGAATGTGAAATAGCTCTTAATGTTACTGAAAAATTAAAATTGCCTGCGCTTGTTGGTTTGCATATTAAAAAGAATGGTAAGCTTCCATCTGGCGAAAGTATAAGCGAAGTAGTTAAAAAATGTAAAAGTGAAAATTGGTTAGGATTAGTTTTGGCATGTGTGTCTCCTGAAATCATAAAAAATACAATTGATGAAATTAAACAATTACAAATACCCTTTGGTTTTAAAGCAAATCTTTGGAAGGCTGAAGAGCCTGTTCCTATTCATAAATTTGCATCCTCAATGGACAAAATTGGAACTAATCCCGTTGAAGCTATGGGAACAAGAGATGATTACACAGACATAAAATTTTTTGAGTTTTCTAAAAAAATTATGAGTAAAGGTGCTACAATTTTGGGTGGTTGCTGTGAAACAAAACCATCACATATTAAAAAAATTTCAAATTTAAAAAACTAATTGTTGGTACTATTAAAAACGTAATGTGCTACAGCTTCAATTTCTTCTCGGGTTAAAATTCCATTCCAAGGTGGCATTACCCCAACACCATTTGTAACAGCATTAATAATTGTGGGTATCGACGGTTTTAGATTATCTAAATTGGGACCAATATTACCTTTTGAATTATTCGTTTTCATAGTATGGCAACTACCACACTGAGCTTTTTCATTAAAAATTTTTTGTCCTAGTTCCATTTTTGAATCAGCAAAAATTAAATTGGGAAAAAATATAAAAAATAAAATTAATGGTATTTTTTTTGATAACATTAATACATTGCAGGTTTATTAGTTCTTGCATCTATCCAGTGTCTTACTTTTTTTCTTAAAAAAGATGCGGCTACTCCTGCTACTAAAGCTAAAAATATTGATGAAGCTCCATAAACTATAGGATATTTTTCAGATATTGTATAAATTGTATTTCCAAACTCACTTATTTCTACAATTTTATCTGTTGGAATTTGAATTGATGGAGTTCCGTTTCTAAAAAAGGTGTCATACGCCATCAAAACTCCCACTGACATCATAAGTAATGCTAGTAAAGTTTTTAACTCTGAACCTTGAAGTTTTTGTCCAATTTTTTGACCAGTATGCACTCCCGCTATAGAACCGGAAATAAGTATTAAAACAAGAATTAGATCAATCGTGTTGTATACAAAAGCATGAGAAACAACAACAAACCCAGTTACAAATATTGTAACAAACAAAGAAGTTCCGGGTACTAATTTTATTGGCATGCCAATTAAATATATCATTGCTGGAACCATCAAAAATGCTCCTCCAACTCCCATAATTGCAGCAACAAAACCTACTAGAACACCTAATATAATTGGAACTAAAGCACTTTCATATACTTTTGATGATTTAAATCTAGTCCTGAAAGGTAATCCATGTATCCAGTAATGAGTATGTAGTTTTTTTTTAATTGTTACTTTTTTTTTTATTCTATCAATTTCCATAATTCCATCTCTAAGCATAAAACTTCCTATGATAGCAAGAACGTACATGTAAGCTAATGTAATAACTAAATCTATTTTATTTATCTCTTTAAAATATCCAAATGTTAACATTCCTAAACCTGTTCCTAACAAACCTCCAGCAATTATCATCCATCCCATTTTAAGATCCATGGTTTTTTTATACCAATGCGTTAACGAACCAGAGGTTGATGATGCTAAAATATTGTTAGCTTCATTTGCTACCGCATATGCTGGAGGAATTCCCATAAAAATTAAAAAAGGTGTCATTAAGAAACCGCCACCAACGCCAAATAATCCTGATAAAAAACCTATTACAAAACTTACAAAAAGAAATAAAACAATGTTTATTTGAACTTCGGCTATAGGTAAGAAAACTTCCATAAAATATTTAATTAATAAATATTCTTGAAATATAATAATGTCAATAAATAGATAAATTAATAAATAGTTGCTCCAAAAACCTTAATCTCACCATCTTCTACTCCTAGTACTAATCTTCCTAGATAGTCACCAGAAACACTATTGCTACCTTGTTTATAAAGTACTGTTACGTGGGAATCTCTCCTTAAACACCCTAGAACTTCTTTTTTATTTGATAAACTGGTTAATAATTTGTTACTGGCCCATTGTTTACCTAATTCTACTTCATTGGCACCAAATAACATTTGTGATGAAAAATCTCTTGTAAATCCTCCATAATCTTTTTGATTTGAAGTTCTTACTAAATTATCCCAAATTGGATTCGCAATTTCTATAATTTCTTCGTCAGTTTTATTGAGAAGATCCATCTACTTTCTATTTGTTTTTTAAGAAGCTTTCTTTTTCTCTTCATCGCCAATTATATGATAGACAGGCATTTTTTCCATAGTAAATTTGCCAGTTTTTGGATCGCGACGAGATACAGTTAAACAATGCCAGTTTTCATCATCTAGTTTCATATGATCTCCTCGATAGTAATATCCAGGCCAACGTGTTTCTTTACGAAACAAAGTATGTTCGGTAACACATTGTGAAGTTAATGCTCGATGTTTTAATTCCCAAGCACGCATAAGCTGATGGTAATCTTCAGCGCCAACATGTTCTAAATCTTCCTCTAACCATTTTAGTAAATCCAAACCTTTTTTAAGCAAGTTTTCGTTAGTCATATAATTAACAGAAATTCCTCCCACATACTCATCCATTATTTTTTGCAAGCGTTGAAGACCTTGAATTGGAGAAATATAACTTGGTGAAACAGTCCCCCCTGTAATCTCGTTTCTACCAACAGTATAATTTTCTAACGGTTGATATATAATTTTTCTTAAATTTTCGCATTGCTCTTCATCAACTTTAATATCTTTTGCTTTTTGATCTTCAATATATTTAACAGCAGCTTTTGCAGCCAAACGACCTTCTGTGAAAGAACCCGAAGAAAATTTATGCGCACTGCCACCAACAGTATCTCCTGCCCCAAAAAGTCCTTCAACTGTCATCATTCTATTATATCCCCAAAAATATTCTGGTGGCGAAATATCTTCTGGACCACTAACCCATGCTCCTGAACACGTAGCATGAGAACCCATAACATATGGTTCTGAAGTAGTTAGTTCAGGATTAGTATATTTGGGATCTATATTTTGAGAAGCCCAAACAACAGCTTGACCAACTGTCATTCCAAGAAAATTTTCCCAACCAACTGTTTCTAAATGTGGATCTTGAAAAGCTTCTTTTGTAACCATGTGAATTGGTCCGTCGCCAGCCATAACTTCTTGTACAAAAGCATGATTACGCAAACATGTTGGTGTTGGATGATGATCAATGTATTCTCCTACTAATTTTTTGGTTTGCTCGTACCATTTTTTTTCATAATTTTCGCCGTTAGCATTTTGTGTATAAGTTTTTAAATGTAAAAAATAAGCTCCTACAGGACCATATCCATCTTTAAATCTACAGAGAACAATTCGATTTTCCATTTGAGTCATTTTGGCGCCAGCAGCAATTGGCAAAGCATAAGCAGATCCATTGCTCCATGGTGCATACCAAGTTCTTCCCATTCCTTCTCCCACTGCTCTTGGTTTAAATATATGAGAAGCTCCGCCAGCCGCAACTATAACTGTTTTAGATTTAAAAACATGAAAGTCTCCGGTTCTCATATTAAAACCTACAGCTCCACCAACTCTATTTTTGTTATTTTCATCCATTAATAAATGAGTGATCATTATTCTATTATAAATTTTGTCTGCAGATTTTTTTGCTGCTTCGGCTACTATTGGTTTGTAGCTTTCTCCATGAATCATTATTTGCCACTTACCTTCTCTTTGGTAACGTCCAGTTTTAGGATTCTTCATCATAGGTAAACCCCATTCATCAAACATATGAACAGTTGAATCAACATGTCGTGCCATATCATAACCAAGATCTTCTCTTACTAATCCCATTAGATCGTTACGTGCGTAACGAACATGATCTTCAGGTTGATTTTCATTCCATTGCATTCCCATGTAACAGTTTATTGCATAAAGACCTTGGGCTACTGCACCGCTTCTATCAATATTTGCTTTTTCCACACAAACAATTTTTAAATCTCTTCCCCAGTGTCTTGCTTCAAAAGTCGCACCAGTTCCAGCCATGCCTCCTCCAACTACAAGAATATCGCAATCCTCATAATGAGTTTTGTTTTTTGGCATTAATAGTAAACCCCTTTTTTAAATGAACTTTTATCAATTGTTGGTAACTCTTTTTTTGTATTTAAACCCTCAGGTTCAGAATAAAGAATTTGTGATTTAATTTCTCCTTGCTTTGGTTTATCACCTTTAGCAAGTTTTGGAATAAATTTACCCCATGGTTTTGTTGTTATAGGAGAGACAAAATCTTTTTCTGTTCCATTTCTAAATTTAATTTTCCAAGAAATTGTACCCTTTTCTTCTTCTCTTCTTACTCTAACGCTATGACCCATAGGAGCAAAATCTGCATACCCTCTAACATCAATAGCATGATTTGGGCATGCCTTCACGCATGAATAGCATTCCCAACAAAAATTAGGTTCAATATTTTTTGCACGTCTAATAGTTTCGTCAATGTGCATAATATCAGAAGGACAAATATCAACACAATGCCCACATCCATCACAACGAGTCATATATACAAAAGTTGGCATATTATTTTTGTTCTTTCTTTATATAATTTATATACATATTAATAGTGCTTTGGTGCCTCACGTTTAATACCTAAACCAAATTTCTCAGGTGCATCAGCCGGCGGTGGCAAATTATCTCTTGAACCATCAGCTTCGGCTAGATTTTTTTGTATTGCTGCTCCAGGTTTATAAAACATATGCGCAAATTTAGACCAATAAACTCCACCAAATAAAACAAGATTAGATATAATAAATAAAGTCAAAAAAACTTTATCATCCCATCTATCATTTAGATTTAATGATTGTAAAAATGACCAAATTAAACCAAACAAAGAAGTTGCAATAAGTGCAAGTACAAATAAATCTGCTTTAATTATCCTGTACCAAGGTTGAGCCTCTGAATAAACATCAACTCTTAAAAAAAACCAAAACCAAGATCCACCAAGAACAGTCATTATAGCTCCAGAATGCCAAATGATTGGCCATGCTAATGGCGTATCTGAAGAAGGACTGACATAACAAAAAATCATTATTACTGAGCCAATCCAAAATAAAATAGTTCCATACATACCAAGAAGATGGGCCACTCTTCTTTTTCCGGCTCCTAATTCTGATGTAGTTGCTATATCAGCAGCTATTGTTTTAATAACAACAGCAGTTTTTTCTCCTGTCGTGAGTGATTTCTTTGCTAGCTTTTTTGCTTTCTTTGCATTTTCAAAAAAATATTTGACATTTTTTTTATGAATTATGTCTAGCAAAGTTCCCAGAACTACTAATAACCCCATAACAATAACAAAAGCCTGTATTGCTATAGATGGTATACTTTCCGCAAGAACAGAAAATGGGTTAGTAGTTATCAAAAAAACACCTCTTTTTTTAAAATCTAAAATAGACGGTCCGCTTTTTGAACCGTCTATTTTTTAATATTTAAATCCCTAATTGATTATGCAGCTGTTTGCATTGGAATATTATGTTTAACTGACATTCCAGTTAAAAAATTCCAAAGATATTTAGCTGTAGATAAAGCTGACTTTTCTGCCTTCTCTTGTTCTTCTTTAGACAAACTATCAAGTAATTTTTCACATGCTTCTCTGTGATAAACGTCAGCAGCTTTATGTACTTCAAAAAACTTTAATCCTTCTTTTGAAGTAACGCCATAGTGATTTTTTAAACCTCTAATTTTTGTTTCAGCTACTTCTGGGATTTGTCTTTCGTAAGTATATAGAGAGGCTAAACCTTCTGCATAACTTGCTCTTCCATTTTTGAAAAAGTTTTCGATTAA
>Ga0066836_10001418_pt1 | contig 12533 bp, 10 predicted proteins | sample ETNtaG_18_FD_71568 | JGI IMG/M metagenome (GOLD analysis project Ga0066836, IMG submission 71568) | Marine microbial and viral communities from oxygen minimum zone, Eastern Pacific Ocean - ETNP201302SV91 | ecosystem: Environmental > Aquatic > Marine > Oceanic | place: Pacific Ocean: Eastern...
ACCAGATGTAGATATAACAACCCCGGGTATTCCTCCATCCCGCACTAACAAATTACTACCCAAGCCAACCCAAGTGATTGGAATACTATCTGGAATCTTGGAAATAAATTTCACTAAATCATTTATATCAGATGCAATATAATAATAATCAGCACTCCCGCCAGTTTTCCAAGAAGTATGACGCGACATGGGTTCTTGTTTTCGCAATTCCCCTTGTTGATCTATAGTATTTATATCAAAGGACATTATGTTATTTAAAGTTACCTGTTTAAATTTTGTTTCATTTTTTGTAATTAACAAATTAATTTCCTTTAATGTATAGCTTGTGAATAATTTTCATAAATTTGTAATGACAAAGAGCCAATATCTCCAGCTCCAAGCGTTAACAACAAATCATTTTCTTTCACAACACCAGGAAGAATTTCAAAAACTGATTCCTTGCTCTCTAAGAATATAGGGTCAACTTTCCCTCTCGTTCTAATTGCTCGACATAAAGAACGTCCATCAGAACCAGGGATCGCCTCTTCGCCTGCTGGGTACACATCAAAAATCATTAGCCTATCTATTTGCGAAAGAATATCGCTAAAATCTTCGAATAGATCGCGCATACGTGTAAAACGGTGTGGTTGGTATATAACTACTACACGCCGATCTGGCCAACCCGATTTTATTGCATCGAAAGTAGATCTTATTTCCGTAGGATGATGCGCGTAATCATCAATCAGTGTTAAATTAATGTTATTTATCTTTATTTCCCCGCGCACATGAAAACGACGAGAGATACCTTCAAAATCACATAAAGCTTTGATTATATTTTTATCATTAACACCTAATTCACGAGCAACTGCAATTGATGCTAAAGCATTTAGCACATTATGTTTACCAGGGAGATTTAATTCTATTTCTAACCAATCTTTTTTGTCTCTGCGAGATACCTTAAACCATGTTTTTGTTTTTTCCTGATTTATAATTTGAGCATTGTAATCAGCTTCAAAATCGACTCCATATGTAACCACTGGTTTGGTAACTTCGGGTAACACCTTTCTGATACCTTCGTCATCAACACATAAAACTGCCAATCCATAGAATGGCAATTGATGTAAAAATTCAACAAAATTATGTCTTAAAAATGAAAAGTCGCCAGAATAATTTTCAAGATGGTCAGCATCTATATTTGTTATAACTGCAATTATAGGATGAAGGTGTAAAAATGATGCATCGCTTTCATCAGCTTCAGCAACAATATATTTTCCTTTCCCAAGATGAGCATGAGACCCAGAGCTATTTAGTAAGCCACCAATTACATAAGTTGGGTCAAACCCCTCTTCGGCTAACACGCTTGTAACCAAACTAGTTGTTGTAGTTTTGCCGTGTGTCCCAGCAATAGCAATACCCTGACTAAACCGCATGAGTTCTGCTAACATTTCAGCACGACGAACAATAGGTATTCTATTTTTTCTGGCGGAAACTAATTCTTCATTATCATCTTTGATTGCGCTCGTATGCACAACAACATCGGCATCAGTTATATTTTTGATGCTATGCCCAATTGAAACTTCTATATCCAATGATTCTAATCTTTTTGTTATTGAAGTTTCTTTTATATCAGACCCGCTAACCTCGTAGCCCAAAGTTTTTAAAACTTCCGCTATTCCCCCCATACCAGCACCACCAATACCAATAAAATGTATATGTTTAACTCTTCTCATTATATGAGGAGAAAAATGTGATTCCATTTCACGCATAAGATGCTTCCGCACATAATTTAGCAACATTATCAGTTGCATCTGATTCAGATAAATCCCTTGCTTTTCTTGCCATTTGCATTAGCAAATCAGGAGTATTAAAAAAATCTAACAAAATCTGTTTTAGTCTATTAGTATTTAACTGATTCTCTTCAACAAGAACTGCAGCTCCGTTACTTGCAAGATATTCTGCATTTTTTACTTGATGATTATCGACTGCAAAAGGGAAAGGTATAAGTATAGAAGCAATTCCACATGCTGCTAATTCTGAAATAGTCGAGGCACCTGCTCTACAAATTACGATATCGGCCCATGCATATGCGCTAACCATATCTTCAATAAAAGGAGAAATTTCTGCGCCGATATTATAGTTTCTGTATGTTTTTTGTGTGTTTGAAAAATGTTTTTCTCCACACTGATGCTTTACCTTTACAATATAATTGTTATTAAAATTAGATAATGTCTCTGGCACTATTTTATTAAGTTTTTCTGCGCCTAAACTTCCACCAAGAACAAGTACTTTTAATATTTTTACATTACGATTTTCATACCTCTGATCTGGTTTAGAAATATTCTTAATATCTTCTCTTGTGGGATTACCCGTTACAATGACTTTGTTTGATTTTTTAAAAACCTTAGGAAATGCTGTCATTATTGAAGAAGCAAATGGAGCTAATAGTCTATTAGTTAAACCAGCTATTGCATTTTGCTCATGAATAAGAAGAGGAATACGCATCAGCCACGCCGCAATTCCACCTGGCCCGCTTGCAAACCCTCCCATACCTAAGACAACAACCGGACGCACCTTAATTATTATGATTATTGCCTGAAATAATGAGCATATAAGTAAAAAAGGTGCTAATAATAAACGTAAAAAACCCTTGCCTCGGATTGCAACTATATTAATTTTAAGTAATGGGTAACCATAATTTGGAACAATCTTTTTTTCTAGGCCGTAATTAGTGCCTAACCAAAATAATTTAAATCCTTTAAGTTTTAAATTCTCGGCAACAGCTAATGCTGGATAGACATGGCCTCCTGTTCCACCCGCCATAATAAGGATATTTTTATGTCTCATAGGTAGATACCGGCCTTCTGTTAACACTTCTTATGTTCTGTCTATTTTCGTACTCAATCCGTAAAAGCACGCCAAATAAAATACAGTAAACGATCATGCTATTACCGCCATAACTGATAAATGGCAGAGTTAATCCTTTAGTTGGTAGCACTCCCATATTTACACCAATATTTATGTACGCCTGAAGACCTATAATCAATCCAATCCCATAGGCTAAATAAGCTGAAAAATATTTTTTAATACTCTCAGCAAATCTACCGATCATAAATGCACGCCAAACGATAAAAAAATACAATAAAATAATTGAAATAGTTCCTATAAGACCAAGCTCTTCAGCTATAACGGAAAAAATAAAATCTGTGTGTTGTTCTGGTAAATAAAAAAGTTTTTGTACGCCGCTACCTAAACCAACACCAATCCAATCACCACGACCAAAAGCTATTAACGCTTGTATTAGTTGATAACCGGTATCGAAAGGATCTTGGTCTGGATTTCGGAAACTCATTAAACGTTGCATACGATATGGAGAAAGAATGATTAGAGAGGCTAATGCGCTAACAAAAAGTGGAAGCCAAACAAAAAATCTTACTAGCGGGGCACCAGCTAGAAATATCATACCAATTGCTGTGGCGCATAGTACAGCACATGAACCATAATCGGGTTGTTTTAACAGTAGTATAGAAATAATTGCTAAAATAAATACTGGCTTAAGAAAACCAATCAAATCAGACCGAACTGATTCGTTATGATGAACGAGATACCCTGCCAAATAAGTAATAATAAAGAATTTTACTAATTCCGCTGCCTGAAAAGATTTGGGACCCAGTTGAATCCAGCGCATACTACCATTCACTTCTTTCCCAATACCAGGAATTAATGTAAATGTTAATAATACAATCGCTACCATTAACAATAATCTACTCACTTTTTGTAGATATAAAGTTGGTATTTTTAAAAAGAATAATATGAAAAATAAACCTAAAATAATTGACTGACCCTGATTCCAAAAATAGTGCAGAGGGTCTAAGAAATATTTATCAGCATACGAAATAGTCGCCGAAGCAACCATAATTAACCCGACAGAAATTATTAAGAATAAACTAGATACCAACCAAAAATCATAGCTACCCACTGGTGATAGTCGACGACCTCGCTGTGACAATATTGTCTGTTGTCTACGCTTCTCAAACATCATTTGATAATGCATTCACTGCTGTAATAAACGCATCCCCACGCTGTTGATAATTTATATACATATCTAGGCTGGAGCAAGCTGGAGCAAGTAATACTAAATCACCAGAATCTGCAATTTTGTTTGCACCTTTTACTGCCTCACTCATATTTTTAACAAGTTCTTTTTCAACATCAGAACCAATAACATTTACTAATCTATTTGCATCAATACCAAGCAAAAAAACTTTTTTTACATATTTTTTGATTACTGAATGAAGGCCAGATAAATCTGCTTCTTTGCTATCCCCTCCTGCAATAAGAATTATATTGCCAAATGCGGAAAGACCCTTAATTGAGGCTATGCATGCCTCAACATTTGTTGCTTTGGAATCGTTGTACCAACTAACGTTATTAATTTTTCTTACTAATTGGCAGCGATGTTGAAGGCCTGTGAAATCTTTTAGAACATCAACCATTGTGCTTGTTGGTACATTAACTGTGTCCGCCAATGCCATAGCTGCTAATGCGTTACTAACATTATGTTCACCTTTTATTTTTAATTGACTTCGATTTATAATCTTTTTATTTCCACAACTTAACCAAATCTCATTCTCATGATTTATTAATCCATAGTTTCCTTCTTCTGGAGTACCAAGAGTAAAATAAATAATTTTCCGATTATCATCGATAACAGAATGAGAATATTCTTCGTCCCTGTTAAGTATCATCAAACCTTGTCCTGAATAAATTCTTTTTTTGACAGCTACGTAATCATCAAAACTTGAATAACGATCCATATGATCTGGTGATATATTTAACACCACGCTTGCGTGAGCATTTAATGAAAAAGTTGTTTCCAATTGAAAACTTGATAATTCGAGTACATATAATTCAGGAACTGTGCCATCTAATAAATCAAGAGCAGGAACACCGATATTTCCACCAATATATGTTTTTAAGCCAGCTGAACGCGCCATCTCCGCAACTATAGTTGTCACTGTACTTTTACCATTTGAGCCAGACACTGCGACTATCGGTGCTTCTGCTTTTTGGCAAAATAATTCAATATCGCCAAAAACCGGTATGTTACGTTCAATTGATAATTGGATGCTTTTGTTATCTAGTGAAACTCCCGGGCTTAGAATTATCTGGTCTGATGCAAGCAAAGCTTCTTCATTAATCTTGCCAAGATATATCGGAACCGATCCAAATTCTTCTTTCAACTTTGAAAGCTCAGGTGGCGCCTCACGACTATCTGTAATTGCTACATTTAAACCTTGATTAGAAAGATAACGAAAACAAGATAGCCCTGTTTTACCAAGACCAACAACAATCGCATCATAATGTAAATCAATATTGTTTACTGTTGACATTTTTTTCTCAACACAAAGCAACTGTTATCCTCAACGTATTTTCAAGCTTGCAAGGCCAACTAAAATTAAAATAACGGTAATAATCCAGAATCGAACTATTACTCGTGGTTCTGGCCAACCCTTTAGTTCGTAGTGATGATGTAGGGGGGCCATTTTAAAAATTCTTTTACCTGTTAATTTGTATGAGGAAACTTGTAATATGACTGAAAGTGTTTCTACAACAAAAACACCACCCATAATAAATAATACAAGTTCCTGCCGAGTAACAACTGCGACAATTCCCAGTGCAGCTCCTAATGACAATGCGCCAATATCACCCATAAAAACTTGAGCTGGATATGTGTTAAACCAAAGGAATCCTAAGCCTGAGCCAACCATTGCACCACAAAACACGGCAACTTCACCAACACCAGGAACATAAGGGATCCCAAGATAACCGGAGAAAGTTACGTGGCCTGATAGATAAGCAAAAACTGCGAGTGCGCCAGCTACCATTACTGTTGGAAGAATTGCTAATCCATCAAGCCCATCAGTTAAGTTAACAGCATTACTAGAACCGACAATAACAAAATAAACGAACACTACGTATAACCAATTCATATCAAAAACAAAATCTTTAAAAAACGGGACTAGCAATTGTGTTTCAACAGGCAAAGTAGCAGACTGATAAAGATAGATTGCTGCTGCCAAAGCAACAATTGATTGGGCACTATATTTATATGAAGCAGATAATCCTTTTGAATTATTGTGAATTACCTTTCTGTAATCATCAATTAATCCAATAATTCCGAATAGAAATGTAACTGAAAGGACAACTAATATATAACGATTACTAATATCTCCCCAACAAACTGTGCTTATAATAATGGATAACAAAATCAATAAACCGCCCATTGTAGGAGTACCAATTTTTGTTAAATGAGCCTCGGGCCCATCGTCTCGTATACTTTGTGCGATTTGTTTATTTGTTAAATGATTTATCAAATATGGACCTAAAATAAATGAGATAAATAAAGAAGTTAAAACACTTAATATTGTCCTTAATGTTAAATACTGGAAAACAGCAAAACCGCTTTCAAACTGAGTGAGATATTCTGTTAGCCAAATTAGCATTTTCTGTTATTCCCCATAAGAGCATCAACAACGCGTTCCATCTCCATTGAACGTGAACCCTTGACTAAAACAGTGCTGTTTTTATCTAAGGTCTTCTCTAGCAATTTCCCAAGATCATCATAATTTTCGAAATGAAAAGCACCTTCGCCAAAACCATCTGAAGCATTAATACTTAAATTACCAATCGTAAATAGCCCGTCTACCTTTCTCTTTTTTGCTAGTACGCCTACTTCTTTATGAAATTTTTTTGCTTCACGGCCCAATTCACCCATATCACCTAAGACAATGTAATGTGCGCCATTAAAACTGCATAATGTCTTAACAGCTGCATCGAGTGATACTGGATTAGCATTATATGTGTCATCAATAATCCTTACTTGCCTCTTCCCTATTTTTATTTCTAGTCGCCCTTTAATTGAACTTATATTCTCAAGTCCATTTTTTATTGCTTGCAAAGATATATCTAGACTTACACAACATGCGGCGGCAGCTAAAGCATTCATTACATTATGCTCGCCAAAAATAGGTATACAAATTTCAACTGAATCGTTATCAGCAACTAAGGTAAATTTAATTGATAAATCGTCTACAGATGATTTAATTTTTTCCGCCCTAACATCGGCATTTTTCGATTTGATGCCAAATGTAATCTTATTAATTTCTTTACAACTATTTTTCCAAAAATCAGCATATATATCGTCCGCATTTATTATTGCAGTACCAGAAGATTGTAATCCCGAATATATTTCTGCTTTAGCTTTTGCAACACTTTCAATATCCTTAAACCCTTCTAGATGAGCTGGAGCGCATTGAGTGATTACCGCAACGTTTGGTGATGATATTTTACTTAACCATTCAATCTCCCCTAAATTATTTGCGCCCATTTCGATAACTGCATAATTATGACTCTTATTAAGTCCAAAGAGTGTTTTTGGAACACCGATATCGTTATTAAGATTACCCGAAGTAGCATGTACACTTGAAACTGTTGACAGGATACTGGTTACCATTTCTTTTACGGTAGTCTTACCATTACTGCCAGTTATTGCGATTAATGGAATTGTTATCTTTTCTCGCCAAGATTTTGCTAATAAACCCATTGCCTTGCGAGTATTTTTTACCTTTATAAAAGGTCTAGTATTAGATATTTCACGATCGACTATTAATGAAGATGCTCCTTTTTTTTCAGCAGATGAAATATATTGATGGCCATCAAAATGTTCTCCTTGCAGAGCAATAAACAAATTTCCTTTCTCAATCGTTCGGCTATCGGTACTACATCCAAAAAAAATAATGTCTTCTCCACTTAAAGATGAGCCGACTGTTTTAGCAGCTTCAGAAAGCAGCATATTTATCATAAGTGCTCCTCTGTTAAACGTTTAGCTAATTCACGATCGGAAAATGGAACTATGGTGGAACCGATTTGTTGTGTCATTTCATGGCCTTTACCTGCAAATAAAATCACATCTTTAGTGTTTGCTTCAATAAAGGTACTAATAAGTGCATCGGAACGATCTTCTTTAATAATTACCTTTGATTTATTTTTAATTCCTTCAAGAATATTTTTAAAAATTTGATCAGGTGATTCATAACGTGGATTATCATTTGTTAGGATAATTTTATCGGACAGCGATTCGGCGACAGAACCCATTTGGGCGCGTTTCCCAATATCTCGTCCGCCACCACAACCGAAAATACAAAACAATTTTCCTTTACAATACGGTCTCAAACTAGTTAATGCCTTTTCAAGTGCATCTGGTGTGTGGGCATAATCAACGACAATTAAGGGTTTTTTTGATGAAGAAAAAACCTCCATCCTACCAGGGAGACCTGTAAAACAAGACAATACAGTAGCAACCTCTTCAATAGGTACGCCGGAGAGAGACAGCACGGTGAAAGCCGCTAGAATATTTTCTACGTTGAATTCACCAATCAAATTTACTCTAATAGCTACTCTACCCCAAGGGCTCTGAACTCTTATTATTTTCGCTGTAAAAGATTCGGCTTCTATCTGCTCACAAAAAATAAAAGAGATTTTTTCTTTCTTATAAAACTGAAGATTGCTTTTTTTTACTGAATAAGCAAAAACATTTATATCTGTTGGTAATTTTTCTACAAGCCTAGCCCCATATGAATCACCAATATTAATTACAGCATTTTCAAGACCTTCTTTTTTAAATAATGAAAATTTTGTACTAACATAATCATCAACAGTTTTATGATAATCAAGATGATCTCTACTCAAATTTGTAAAAACAGCAGTATTAAACTCGGTACCTTCTGTTCTTCCTTGTGCTAAAGCATGAGAAGACACTTCCATCGCAACAAAATCAACTTGATTTTCCCATAATGAAAATAGTGAATGTAATTTAGCCGGATCCGGTGTTGTAGTTTTGCTAGTTTCTATCTGGCCAAATAAACCATTGCCTAGTGTTCCAATAAATGCGCTGTTCCTTTTAAGACTGTGCATTGCATACGTAAGTAGATATGATACTGTTGTTTTGCCATTTGTACCGGTTACTCCTACGATTTCTAAATTTTTTGATGGGTTGCCATAAAATTTACTGATAATAAGGCCTGCATTTTTACGCAGTTCAGGAACCTTAAAAATTTCTATTGAAATAGATTCTATGGTAAATGTCTCTGCCTCATCTATAACAACAGCTGCAGCTCCGGCTTCAATTGCATCAGCGATATAGTCTAGACCATTATGATTTGTGCCGCGATATGCTAAAAATAGATTTCCTGGCTTAACCTTCCTGCTATCAATTGCAACACCAGTCACTTCAGTTGTAGAGACTACTTCTGTAAAACCCATTAAGATATGTTTTAAGGATTTTATGTAATTTAGTTTCTCAACTGACATCATCATTCATACCCTTTCAATCTTTCCGTTCCTATAATATCTGCGATTATTGGTGTATTAAAATTATTCAAATTATCGGGTGGAATATTTAATATACGCAAAGCACCTTCCATAACCTTTGCAAATACAGGTGCTGCTACCGCTCCACCGAAATGCCCTAACTCTTTATTTGGTTCATCAATTGTCACAACTGTTACAAACTTCGGATTACTTGCAGGTACAATACCTACAAACAACGAACGATAACGATCATCAAAATAACCACCTTGAGGATTAAATTTATGTGCTGTTCCTGTTTTTCCAATAACTCGATAACCTTTTATTCCTGCCCTAGAAGCAGTACCCTTGGAAGAAACTACGGTCTCTAACATATCTCTGATTTGTCTTGCTATTTTCTTAGAAATAACTCTTTCGCCTTCCATAGAATTATCAGTTTTTATAAAAGATACGGGTAACTTAATACCATCATTGGCTATTATGGAATATGCATGTGCTAGTTTTAAGGAAGTTACCTCGACACCGTAACCATAAGATAAACTTGCTATATCTTGTTCAGTCCAAGTATCGAATGACCTAAGTAATCCGGATCTTTCACCGGGGAAACCACTGCCGGTAGTTTGGCCAAATTCAAATCTATTAAGAACATCGTAGAAATATTCTGGTCTTAATGCTAATGCAATTTTAGTCGCTCCTATATTGCTCGATTTAGTGATGACCGTGGTTACATCTATTGAGCCATAATTACGATGATCAGAAATAGAACGATTGCCGACTTTAAAAACACCAGGAGAAGTATCTATTATTGTTTGTGGCGTGAAGATTCCTGATTCTAATCCGGCAACAATTGTAAAAACTTTCATTGTTGACCCTGGCTCAAAAACATCAGTTACACTTCTATTACGAGCTGCATTTTTTAACCAGCTACGATTATTTGGATTAAATGAGGGCTGCCCAACCATTGCTATTACTTCACCAGTTTTTACATCTAACATAACTAGCGTACCACTAATTGCTTGATGATTTGCAACTGCTGCAGCAAGTTCTCGGTAAGCTAAAAACTGAATACGTTTATCAATACTAAGTTTAATCTTGGTGCCTGGCTCAGATGATTTGACATTTTCAATATCGCGAACAATTCTTCCAAAACGATCTTTAAGTATGCGTTTTTTTCCTATTTTACCTTTTAATATTTTGTTGTAAGCAAGCTCAATTCCTTCCTGACCTTCGTCGTCAACATTAGTAACGCCAATAACATGTGAAGTCATTTCAGCTGCTGGATAATAACGTTTATATTCGGACTGTGTTGAAACACCTTTTAATCCAAGCTTTTTTATTTCATCAACTAAAATTGGGTTTGCATGTCGTTTCAACCAAACAAAATCGCGTTTAATACGAGTTTTTAGAAACTTGTTAAGTTCCTGTTCTGACTTATTCAAAAGACTTGCCAATGGTTTTAGATTTTTTTCATTTAGTAACTTCCTTGGTTCAGTCCAAATAGAATCTACTGGTGTGCTAATTGCTAATTGTTCGCCATTTCTATCCATAATAGCGCCACGATGTGCTGATACATTGACTATTCCAATGCCTGCTTCATCGCCTTTTTTACTATATTTACTAGAAAGAAGTTGTAAATATACAGCTCTCGAAGTCAGTGCAAACATACAAATTACAAATAAACCAATTACAAACAAGTAACGTAAAGAAACTTGATTATTATCTCTTTGTGACTTCATTTAATTAATACCACTAAACTATGAATTGGCTCTTTCATGTTTAATTTTGTTCTCGCGTGAGTATCAATTCTGTCATTAACTGCCCAAGCACCGTATTCGAGTTGTAATCGCCCCCATTGTTCATTCAGTTCATCTTTTATTTGGAGTTGAGATTGCAATTCCACAAAAAGATACCTTGCATCGTGACGTGAAATAACAACTTGCAATGCAGACAAAATTATTGCTGTGTAAAATCCAAAATGTAGTAGAATTTTCATTCTTAACAACGCTCAGCCACACGTAAAAGTGCGCTACGTGCTCTTGGATTCGTGGATATCTCTTTCTCACTTGGTCGAATTTTTTTACTAATTAATTTTAATTTAATATCACAAAAATCCTGTAAAATGGGAAGTTCTAGTGGCTGCTCTTTTGCTTTAGATTGATTTCGTAGGAAACGTTTAACAATTCTATCTTCTAATGAGTGAAAGCAAATTGTTACTAAACGTCCTCCTTTACACAAAACATCCATCGCTTGTGGAAGTGTTTCTTTAATTTCATCAAGTTCGTGATTAATAAAAATTCGAAAAGCTTGGAAAGTTTTAGTTGCAGGGTGTATATCATGTTTTTTACTAGATATTGTGTTGCAAATTATTTCAGCGAGCTGTTTTGTGCTTTCAATCGGCGTGTTTTTTCTGAAACTAGTAATAGCCTTTGCAATTCTTCTGGAGGCTCTTTCTTCGCCATATTTATAAATCACATAAGCTATTTCGGTTTCATTTGCTTTGTTTAACCAATCAGCAACGCTTTCTCCCTCAGTTGGATTCATCCGCATATCTAGTGGGCCATCATACTTAAAACTGAAACCACGTTTATTGTTATCGATCTGTGGTGAAGAAATGCCAAAATCAAACAGTACTCCTGAAACTTTCTCTTCAACTTCGTGTTTCCTCACATAGTTCATTAACATTGTGAAAGAGCCTTTAATGATTTCGAAACGCTCATCCTGTGCGAGATCCATGCCAACAGACATAACTGCATCTGGATCTTTGTCAAAAGCAAGTAAGCGCCCATTGCAATTAAGTCTCTTAATAATCTCGCGACTATGACCGCCTCTACCAAAAGTACCATCAATATAAAAACCATCTGGGCGAATATTAAGTGCCTTGATAACTTCATCCAATAAAACAGGTTCATGCTCATAACACAATTTTATAATTCGCCTTTATTAAAAATATAAATTTATAATGACAACGAACGCAATGAATCTGAGGAGGAGGTAGATTCATTGCCAACTGACTCTAGCCAATTGTCTCGTTGTGTTTTCCATGATTTTTCATTCCAGATTTCAAATTTATTGCCCTGCCCTAAAATGACTGCTTGGCGAGTAAGTTCAGCATATTCACGTAATTCTTTAGGAATAAGAATTCGTCCCTGGGCATCGAGCTGACAGTCATTTGCATAACCTCGCATCAT